>ENA-UPTA01002546-UPTA01002546.1-activated-sludge-metagenome-genome-assembly--contig:-NODE-2546-length-18776-cov-9.323166_pt1 | contig 18776 bp, 15 predicted proteins | sample MGYA00238184_ERZ773361 | MGnify/ENA primary metagenome ERZ773361 (study PRJEB29100, sample SAMN05720205) | activated sludge metagenome | isolation source: anaerobic digester from wastewater...
GTTCAGTCCTTGAGGAGCGACAGCCCCATGCGCTGCAGGATGCCGTCGAACTGGTCGGGGCCGGTGAATTCGATCACCAGCTGACCCTTGCCCCGGGCCGACTGCTTCAGGGTGACGGTGGTGCCGAGCAGGTCGCACAGCTGCTCCTGCACGCGGGCGATGTCGCCGTCCTGGGTGCGGCGCGGTGCGCGCGTGGCCGCGGTCGTCGCCTGCTCGAGGTGACGCGCCACGAGCTTCTCGGCCTCGCGCACCGACAGCCGCTTCTGGACGATCTGGTGCGCCAGCATGATCTGGCTGGCACGGTCGACGGCCAGCAGCGCGCGCGCGTGGCCCATGTCGAGATCGGACGCCAGCAGCATGGTCTGCACCGGTTCGGCGAGGTTCAGCAGGCGCAGCAGGTTCGAGGTGGCACTGCGCGAGCGGCCGATCGCGCCCGCGGCCTGCTCGTGCGAGTAGTGGAACTCGTCGATCAGGCGCTTGACCGCCTGCGCTTCCTCGAGCGGATTCAGATCCTCGCGCTGGATGTTCTCGATCAGCGCCAGCGCCAGCGCCTGCTCGTCGGGCACCTCGCGCACGATGACCGGCACCTCGGACAGGCCGGCGAGCTGCGCCGCGCGGAACCGCCGCTCGCCCGCGATGATCTCGTAGCGCTGTGCGCCGCCCGCCGCCGCGGCACCGCCTGCGGCTGCGGCTGCGGCTCCGGCTGCGGCTGCGGCTCCGGCTCCGGCTCCGGCGGCTCCAGGCGACGATGCCGCATCGCCACCGATCGGGCGCACGAGGATCGGCTGCATCAGCCCGTGCTGCCGGATCGATGCCGCCAGCTCCTGCAGCGCGGACTCGTCCATGCGCGTGCGCGGCTGGTAGCGCCCCGCCTGCAGGCGGGCGACCGGCAGCGCTGTGACCGGGCCGCGGGGCTCGGTGCCCGCGGTGCGCGGCGGTTCGTCTCCGCCCAGCAAGGCCTCGAGGCCTCTGCCCAGGCCCTTGGCTTTCGGCTTGATCATGTGGGGTGTGTCTCCCTGCGCACTGGGTTGGGAACGGGGCGCTCGACGATTGGACCGTCTGCCGGCCCCGTGCCCGGCAGACGGTGGCGGTCCGCCCCGCGTCAGGGCAGATGCGACAGCCGCTCGATCAGTTCCTCGCCGAACTGGATGTAGGCCTTCGCGCCCTTCGACGTCGGGTCGAACACCACACCCGGCTGCCCGTAGCTGGGGGCCTCGGCCAGGCGCACGTTGCGCGGCACGATCGTCTTGAACACCTTGTCGCCGAAGTGCTGCTCGAGCTGCGCCGACACCTGCTGGGCGAGCGTCATGCGCGGATCGAACATCACGCGCAGCAGACCGATCAGCGTGAGGTCGGTGTTGAAGTTGGCGTGGATCTTCTTGATCGTGTTGACCAGGTCCGACAGCCCCTCCAGCGCGTAGTACTCGCACTGCATCGGAATGATCACGCCGTGTGCCGCGCAGAAGCCGTTGAGCGTGAGCAGCGACAGCGAGGGCGGGCAGTCGATGAGCACGAAGTCGTACTGGTCGTCGACCGCCGCGAGCGCGCTCTTCAGGCGCGTCTCGCGCTCGTCGAAGTCGACGAGCTCGACCTCGGCGCCCGCGAGCTCGCGGTTGGCCGGCAGCACGCGGTAGCCGCCCGATTCGGACACGCGGGACGCCTCGGCGACGTCGCACATCCCGATCAGCACGTGGTAGACGGTGCGCTGCAGCGTGCGCTTGTCGATGCCGCTGCCCATGGTGGCGTTGCCCTGCGGATCGAGATCGACCAGCAGCGTGCGCTTGCCCAGGCGCGCGAGCGCCGCGGCGAGATTGACCGTGGTGGTGGTCTTTCCGACACCACCCTTCTGGTTTGCGACGACGAAGATGCGTGCCATTACGGGGTGGATGCGGGGGATCGGGAATCGTCGCTCGGCGCCAGCAGCAGCAGGTGCCGTTGCGCGTCGAGCCGGGGGACCGCAAGTGTAATCGCTGACAGCATGCGCACGTCGGCCGGAAGCATCGCCAGTTCGTCCAGGGGCATCACGCCTTTCATCGCCGCCCACACGCCCTCGGGCGCGAGCAGGTGGCGGGTGAGCGCGACGAACTGCGCGAGCGACGAGAAGGCGCGCGACACGACAACGCATGCCGCCGGCAGGTCGCGCGGCACCTGCAGTTCCTCGACACGTGCGTGATGGGCGCAGAGGTTGGGCAGACCGAGTTCGGCGCGCACCTGGGTGACGAAGGCCGCCTTCTTGCCCACCGTGTCGACGCAGTGCACGGTGACCTGCGGCGCGCAGACGGCCAGCACGACACCGGGCAGCCCGCCGCCCGAACCGACGTCGACGACCGTGCCGCCGGCCACCAGGTACGGCTGCAGGGCCGGCACCACGGCCAGACAGTCGAAGAGATGCTGCACCAGCATCGCCTGCGGGTCCCGGATCGCGGTCAGGTTGTAGACCGCGTTCCACTTGCGCAGCAGGGCCAGGTAGCCGAGCAGTCGCGCCTGGGCCGTGTCGTCCAGCGCCAGCGACAGGTCCGCGGCGGCGGCGCGCAGCGCGTCGCGGTCCTGCCCTGGGTCGGCGGCCGGGTGCGGCGTCGCGCGCCGCATGCGGCCCGTCATTCCGGCCGCCAGGGACCGGCCGGCGGGCGCGTCGTCCGGACCGCGACGGGCGTGGGTGCGCAGCGCGTCATTCAGGCCGCCCGCGTCTCGAGAAGCCGCTTCTTCAGGTAGACGAGCAACAGCGAGATCGCCGCCGGCGTGACGCCCGAGATCCGTGACGCCATGCCGACGGTCTCGGGACGCGCCGCGACGAGCCGCCCGCGCACCTCGTTCGACAGACCGCGCACCCGCGTGTAGTCGAAATCGGGCGGAATCGCGAGGTTCTCGTTGTGCTCGTGGCGCGCGACCTCGGCCTGCTGACGCGCGATGTAGCCGGCGTACTTGCTCTGGATCTCGATCTGCTCGATCGCCTGCGACACGCGCAGCGGATCGAGGCCGAGCTCGGGGGCGCGCTGGTGCAGGCCGGGCTCGGCCAGCGTGACCAGCGCGTCGTAGCGCACCTCGGGTCGTCGCAGCAGGTCGGCCAGCGTGTAGTCGCGGTCGATCGGCTGGCCGATCACCTCGGTCGCCCGCTCGGGCGACAGGTTCGCCGGCGACACCGACACCGAGCGCAGACGCTGCAGTTCCTGCTCGATGGCGTCGCGCTTGCGGCAGAACGCGTCCCAGCGTACGTCGCCCACGCAGCCGAGCGAACGGCCGATCTGCGTCAGGCGCAGGTCGGCGTTGTCCTCCCGCAGGCTCAGCCGATACTCGGCCCGGCTCGTGAACATGCGGTACGGCTCGGTCACGCCGCGCGTGATCAGGTCGTCCACCAGCACCCCCAGGTAGGCCTCGTCGCGACGCGGACACCAGGCGTCCCGCCCCTGCACCTGCAGCGCGGCGTTGATGCCGGCCAGCAGGCCCTGGGCTGCCGCCTCCTCGTAGCCGGTCGTGCCGTTGATCTGCCCGGCGAAGAACAGACCGCCGATCGCGCGGGTCTCCAGCGAGCGCTTCAGCCCGCGGGGGTCGAAGAAGTCGTACTCGATCGCATAGCCGGGGCGGGTGAGATGCGCGTGCTCGAGGCCGGGAATCGACCGCACGAGCGCCAGCTGGACGTCGAACGGCAGGCTGGTCGAGATGCCGTTGGGATAGAACTCATGGGTGTCCAGCCCTTCCGGCTCGAGGAACACCTGGTGCGCATCCTTGTCGGCGAACCGGTGGATCTTGTCCTCGACCGATGGACAGTAGCGAGGACCCACTCCCTCGATCACGCCCGTGTACATTGGGCTTCGGTCGAGACCCCCGCGGATGATGTCGTGCGTTCGGGGATTCGTGTGGGTGATCCAGCACGGCAGCTGACGCGGATGCGTGGCCGGATCACCCAGGAACGAGAACACCGGAACGGGGTCGAGATCGCCGGGCTGTTCCTCGCACTTGGAGAAATCGATGGTGCGGCCGTCGATGCGCGGCGGCGTCCCGGTCTTCAGGCGTCCCTGTGGCAGGTTCAGTTCGCGCAGCCGCCGGGCCAGCGACACCGACGACGGGTCGCTCGCACGCCCGCCCGAATAGTTGGACAGCCCGACGTGGACGAGGCCATTCAGGAAGGTGCCGGCCGTCAGGACGACCGCGCGGCCGGTGAACCGGATGCCCAGTTGCGTGACCGCGCCCGTCACCCGGTCGCCCTCGACGATCAGGTCGTCCACCGCCTGCTGGAAGATCGACAGGTTGGGCTGATTCTCGAGGCGGCGGCGGATCGCCTGGCGATACAGCACACGGTCGGCCTGCGCCCGGGTCGCACGCACCGCCGGGCCCTTGCTGGAGTTGAGGATGCGGAACTGGATGCCCGCTTCGTCGGTGGCCTCGGCCATCGCGCCGCCCAGCGCGTCGATCTCCTTGACCAGATGGCCCTTGCCGATGCCGCCGATGGACGGATTGCACGACATCTGCCCCAGGGTCTCGACGCTGTGGGTCAGCAACAAGGTCCGCGCGCCCATCCGCGCGGCAGCGTGCGCTGCCTCGGTCCCGGCGTGGCCGCCACCGACCACGATCACATCGAACACGTCTGGATAGTTCATGCTTGCACCACTCGATTCCAACGCTGGAGGATCTCGGATCTCGGATCGCGCCTCGAACCGATCCGGACACAGCGTTGCAGGCTTCGGACGCTGTTGCACCCATGCGCGGCGTGATGCCGGCGACGCCGAAGGATCGCGGATTATAGGTGCGATCGTCGTGCGATAGAAGCCGGCGCCGTACACTGGGTGGCGCGCCCGCGTGTGTGGCCGTCGGTGTGTACCGCGCGCTGCATCACGCGGATCGCCTTCGATGTTTCACGTGGAACACACCCTGATCAATGAGCCCCGCCGAACTTCTACTGGCCCACTACCCCTGCCTTCGCGCGATTCCGCCCGAAGCCTTCGAACGCGACTGCGCGACGCTTTCCGTGATCGACGCGCCGGAGCGTACCCCGCTGTTCAGCGAGAACGAACCCTGCCGGGGCTTCCCGTTCGTCGTGAGCGGGCAGGTGCGCGTTGCCCGCGGCTCCGTCCGCGGTCGCGAAGTGGAGTTGTATCGCGTACACGCCGGCGAGATCTGCGTGGTCTCCACCGCCTGCCTGCTGGGCTCGACCGCCATGACCGCGCATGGCACCACGGCGGAAACCACCCGGCTGATCGTCGTCGGACGTGACCTGCTGGTGCGCTGGACCGCCCATGAGCCGGTCCGCATGTTCCTGCTGAGCGTGATGGCCGACCGCATGGCCGAACTGATGGAACTGGTGGAGGCCGTCGCCTTCCACCGTGTGGATCAGCGGCTGGCCCATGCGCTGCTCGGGCGAGGTCGGATCATTCACGCCACCCATCAGCAATTGGCCGACGAAGTCGGTACGGCGCGGGAGATGGTTTCCCGCCTGCTCAAGCGCTTTGCCGACCAGGGGATGCTGCGCCTGGGGCGCGAGCAGATCGAGATCGTCGACGCCGCGTCCTTGCGCGCGGCGGCGTCGGACCCCGAGTAAGGCGCCTGTGCGCGTTGCGTCGACCGCCTGCGAGGTCCGCTAGCGCTCCACACCCCAGGTCACAATGACCGGGTGCGGCCGCTGCTTGCACGCCCTGCGTCCACGCTCTGTAACCAGGGTCACAGATCCCGTTCGGGGTTTCGTCTTCAATGGAGGCTCTTCACAGCCAGAATTTCTTCAGAGGAGCTCCACATGAAAGCGAATGTCGGCGGAATCGACCGCATCCTGAGAATTGTCGTCGGCCTGGCGCTGATCGCTCTGGCCGCGACCGGCACCGTCGGAGCCTGGGGATGGATCGGCGTGGTCCCGGTGCTGACCGGCGTCTTCCGCTTCTGTCCGTTCTATCCTCTGCTGGGCATGAACACCTGTCCGCTCGAGCAGCGCAAGGGCGCCTGACGGCGCGCCCTCCCCTGCGTGGGCCGGCACCGCGTTGCGGCGCCGGGATCTCTCAGTCGACCAGCAGCGCGCGGACCCGCTCCGCGATCGCCAGCGATGAGGTCAGGCCGGGCGACTCGATGCCGAACAGGTTGACGAGGCCCGCCACCCCATGGGTCTGCGGGCCCGAGAAGACGAAATCGGCCGCGGCCTGCCCGGGGCCGACGACCTTGGGACGGATGCCCGCATAGCCCGGCTGCAGGGCGCCATCCGGGAGTCCTGGCCAGTAGCGGCGGATCTCCTCGTAGAACCCGTCCGCACGGCGCGGGTTCACTTCGTACTCCGGGCGCTCCACCCACTCCACGTCCGGCCCGAACTTGCCCTGACCGGCAAGATCGAGGGTCAGGTGCACGCCCAGCCCAGCCTCGTTGGGGATCGGGTAGATCAGCTGACTGAAGGGGCACCGTCCACTCAGGGTGAAGTAGTTCCCCTTCGCATACCAGGCCTTGGGCACATGCTCCGCCGCCAGCCCCTCGATCCGGCGCGCAAGATCGGGCGCATCGAGCCCCGCGCTGTTGATCAGCTGGCGACAGGCCAGCTCGGTGGTTGCACCCTCCGGACCGATCTCGAGATGAAACCCACCGGTCACCACCCGCGCCCGGCGCAGCGGGCTCAGCTTGGCGAGCATGGCGCCTGCGTCCTCCGCGTCGCCCAGGTAGGCCAGCATCAGGCCGTGGCTGTCGATGATGCCGGTCGACGGCGAACGCATCGCCGCCACGCACTGCAGTGCGGGTTCCATCGCGCGCGCCGCCTCGGCATCCACCAGGTGCAAATCATGCACACCGGCCGCGATGGCGCGTTTGCGGATCTTTTCAAGCGCAGGGATCTGAGTGTCGTCCGCTGCGACGATCAGTTTGCCGCAGCGGCGATGACGGACGCCGTGCTCCTCGCAATAGCGGTACAGGAGTTCGCGGCCGGCGACACACAGCTCGGCCTTCAGGGAGCCCTCCTCGTAGTAGATCCCGGCGTGGATGACTTCGCTGTTCCGCGCGCTGGTTCCACTGCCGAAATGCGCTTCGGATTCGAGGATGACCACTTCGTGCCCGGCACGTGCCAGTGCGCGCGCGATCGCAAGTCCAACGACTCCTGCCCCGACAACAACCGTATCGACCCGATCCATGTCTTCTTCCGATTCATGTGTCCGGCACGTGCTGCTGCGTGCCGCGTCCTGTACGACATCCTAGCCGTGTCGGGCTGGCCCGTTACGCGCTTGGATGCGCGTCTTCGCCACGCCTGGCGGTCGTGGGGCGGGCCGTCCTCCGCGCTCCGGTCTTGTTTCACGTGGAACATGCTTCCTCGGTCGCCCCGTGGGTGTTTGCGCGGCTCACGCCGGGGACGACACTATGGGGCTGTTTCACGTGAAACATGCAATCGTGTCTGCCCCAGATCTGTTTCACGTGAAACACACGATCGCGCTGGTTCAGACCTGTTTCACGTAGACCCCGACACCCCGGCGGCCCCTTGCCCACCCCGGCCTATGGTCGCGTCCCAAAGCTTCACGCCTTGCGATCCGCCAGGATCATCTCCGCCGCACGCTCCGCAATCATCAGCGTCGGCGAGTTGGTATTGCCAGACGTGATGGTCGGCATCACCGACGCATCCCCGATACGCAACCCTGCAACGCCATGACACTGCAGCCGTGCGTCGACGACGGATCCGCGGTCCGACGCCGGCCCCATCCGACAGGTGCCCACCGGATGGAAGATCGTCGTCCCGATGTCACCGGCCGCTTGCGCAAGCTCTTCGTCGCTCTGCACCGACGGACCCGGCAGGTACTCCTGGGGTGAGAACGGTTTGAGCGCATCCCCACCGACAATTCGCCGTGTGAGCCGGATCGAATCCGCCGCCACCCGTCGATCCTCTTCCGCCGTCAGGTAATTGGGCCGGATCGCCGGCGCCGCGGTCGGATCAGAGGACTGCAGATGCACGGAGCCGCGCGACGCGGGCCGAAGGTTGCACACCGACGCGGTGAACGCAGGGAACGCGTGCAAGGGTTCGCCGAATCGATCGAGCGACAGGGGCTGCACGTGATACTCGACGTTGGCCGTCGCCTGCCCCGGATCGGATCGCGCAAACACCCCCAGCTGGCTGGGCGACATGGTCATCGGGCCGCGTTTGAACAGCACGTAGTCGAGTCCCATGCGCAGCTTGCCGAACAGGCTGTTGGCCTGCTGGTTCAAGGTGACGACGTTGCGCACCTTGTAGATCGTGCGCAACTGCAGATGATCCTGCAGATTCTCACCCACCCCGGGCAGTGCGACCCGCGGCCGGATCCCGGCCGCCTGCAACACCGAAGGCGCACCGATGCCGGACAGCTCCAGCAGGTGCGGCGTGCCCACCGCCCCCGCGGCCATCACCACCTCATGCGTGGCCTGCGCCGTGCGCAGATCCGCCGAGCCTGCACGCCGGTACTCGACGCCCGTGACGCGCCGGCCGTCTTCCGTCAACGTCAGCCGGTGCACGTGCGCGCTGCTGATCACCGTCAGATTGGCGCGCTGGCGCACCGGATGCAGGAACGCCTTGGATGCGTTCCAGCGCACGCCGCGCTTCTGGTTCACCTCGAAGTACCCGCAGCCGAAGTTGTCGCCGCGGTTGAAATCGCTGCTCGGCGGAATGCCCGCCTGCGCCGCCGCCTGCTGGAACGCGTCGAGCAGATCCCAACGAATGCGCGGCCGCTCGACCCGCCATTCGCCCCCATGGCCGTGCAGGGGGTCCGAGCCGCCGCCGTCCAGCCCGTGGTAATCCTCATGACGCAGGAAGTACGGCAACACCTCGTCCCACGACCAGCCCGGGTTGCCAAGGGCGGCCCATTCGTCGTAATCCCGACGCTGGCCCCGCATGTAGATCATCCCGTTGATCGACGAGCAACCGCCCAGCACCTTGCCCCGCGGGTACTTGATCGAGCGGCCGTTGAGCCCGGGCTCGGCATCGGTGGAAAACAGCCAGTCGGTCCGGGGGTTGCCGATGCAATACAGGTAGCCGACCGGAATGTGGATCCACACATAGTCGTCCTGCCCGCCCGCCTCGAGCAGGAGGACGCGGTTGGCCGGATCCGCGGACAGCCGGTTCGCCAGCAGGCAACCGGCGGTGCCGGCTCCCACCACAACGTAGTCGTAACGCTCCATGGGCTCCTCGCCATCGACCCCGCTCAGGGATGCCTGCAGATGGGTCGCTTGATGATGGGATGCGTACAGACGCGACGCATCGGGATCCTCGACCGGGTCGACGCGCGCCGAACGGCCACCGACCGGCCAAGCCCGTCGACGACGCGACCAAGTCCGTCGACGACGCGGCCAAGCCTGCTCGCGACCCGGCCCGGTCCGTTCACAGACCCGCCAGGCACAGGTACTTGAGCTCGAGGTACTCGTCGATCCCGTACTTCGAGCCTTCGCGGCCCAGTCCCGACTGCTTCACGCCACCGAATGGTGCGACCTCGGTCGACAGGTTGCCGCTGTTCACGCAGACCATGCCCGATTCCAGCGCCTCGGCCACGCGGAAGATGCGCCCGATGTCGCGCGAATAGAAGTACGACGCCAGGCCGAATTCGCTGTCGTTGGCCATCTCCAGCACTTCTTCGTCGGTGTGGAAGCGGAACAGCGGCGCCACCGGCCCGAAGGTCTCCTCCTTCGACACCCGCATGGGCCGGGTCACGCCCGTCAGCACCGTCGGCTCGAAGAACAGCCCGCCGAGCGCATGGCGCCGGCCGCCGACCTTCACGGTCGCGCCCTTCGCGACGGCATCCGCGATGTGCGCCTCCACCTTCGCGAGTGCCGCCTCCTCGATCAGCGGTCCGATCACCACGCCCGCCTCGACGCCTGCGCCCACCTTGAACTGCGCCACCTTGGCGGCGAACTTCTCGGCGAAGGCGTCGTAGACGCCGTCCTGCACATAGATGCGGTTCGCGCACACGCAGGTCTGACCGGCGTTGCGGTACTTCGAGGCGATCGCACCCTCGACCGCGGCGTCGATGTCGGCGTCGTCGAACACGATGAACGGCGCGTTGCCTCCGAGCTCGAGCGAAAGCTTCTTGACCGTGTCGGCGCTCTGGCGCAGCAGGATGCGGCCGACCTCGGTGGAGCCGGTGAACGACACCTTGCGCACGATCGGGTTCGTGCACATCTCCAGCCCGATCTCCGGCGCACGCCCGGCGTCGCCGACGACGACGTTGAACACGCCGGGCGGGAATCCGGCCCGTTGCGCCAGGTGCGCCAGCGCCAGCGCCGACAGCGGCGTCGCCTCGGCCGGCTTGGCCACGACCGTGCAGCCGGCCGCGAGTGCCGGCGCCACCTTGCGCGTGATCATGGCGATCGGGAAGTTCCACGGCGTGATCGCCGCGCACACGCCGATCGGCTGCTTCATCACGATCACGCGGCGGTCGGGCATCCAGCTCGGAATGACGTCGCCGTAGGTGCGCTTGCCTTCCTCGGAGAACCACTCGATGAACGAGGCGCCGTACACCACCTCGCCGCGGGCTTCGGCCAGGGGCTTGCCCTGCTCGCTGGTCATCAGCAAGGCCAGGTCGTCCGCATGGGCGAGGATCAGGTCGTACCAGGCGCGCAGCACGGCCGCCCGTTCCTTCCCGGTCTTCGCGCGCCATCCGGGCAACGCGCGGTGCGCCGCGTCGATCGCCCGGCGCGTCTCGGCCGCCCCCATGTCGGCCACCTGCACCAGCGTGGCGCCGGTGGCCGGGTTCGTCACCGGGAACATCCGACCGCTGTCGGCCGCGGCCCACTGGCCGTCGATGAACCCCTGGTTGCGCAGCAGCGCCATGTCCTTCAGTTGCAGCGTCATCGCCCTCTCCTTCGTTCGTGATGCGCGCGGATCCGGTCGGCGCGCCTCAGGACACCATCTTCAGACCCAGCACCCCCGCCACGATCAGGCCGACACATCCCAGGCGCAGCAGGGTCGCGGGCTCGCCCAGCAGCACGATGCCGAGGATGGCCGTGCCGGCCGCGCCGATGCCGGTCCAGACGGCGTAGGCGGTGCCGGCGGGCAGCACCTTCATCGCCGCGGCCAGGAACCAGAAGCTCAGGGCCGCGCCGATCACCACCACCACCGACGGCACCCAGCGGGTGAACCCGTCGCTGTACTTGAGGCCGAGCGCCCAGACGATCTCCAGGAGCCCGGCCACGAGAAGCAGGCCCCAGGCCTGCCCCGTCGTCGTTGCCGCGATCACGACCGGCTCACTTCATCGTCGGCATCACGAACTCGGCACCGGCGCGGATGCCGGTCGGCCAGCGCTGCGTGACCGCCTTGTAGCGCGTGTAGAAGCGCACCCCCTCCGGACCGTGCATGTGGTGGTCGCCGTACAGCGACGCCTTCCAGCCGCCGAAGGAGTGGAACGCCATCGGCACCGGGATCGGCACGTTGATGCCGACCATGCCGATCTGCACGCGGGTGGCGAACTCGCGCGCGGCATCGCCATCGCGGGTGAAGATGGCCGTGCCGTTGCCGAACTCGTGGCTGTTGATCAGGAACAGCGCCTCTTCGAAGTCGCGCGCGCGCACGACGGACAGCACCGGGCCGAAGATCTCCTCGTTGTAGATGCGCATGCCCGGCTTCACCTCGTCGAACAGGCATCCCCCCAGGAAGAAGCCCTGCTCGCGACCCGGCACCTTCAGGCCGCGGCCGTCGACCACCAGCTTCGCGCCCTCGGCCACGCCGGTGTCGACGTAGCCCTTGACCTTCTCGTAGTGCGTCTTCGTGACCAGCGGCCCCATCTCGGCCGTCGGATCCATGCCGTCGGCCACCTTGATGCGCGGCACCCGCTCGGCGAGGCGCGCGATCAGCGCGTCGGCCACGCCGCCGACGGCCACCGCCACCGACACCGCCATGCAGCGCTCGCCGGCCGAGCCGTACGCCGCGCCGATCAGCGCATCGACCGCCTGGTCGAGATCGGCGTCGGGCATCACCACCATGTGGTTCTTGGCCCCGCCCAGCGCCTGCACGCGCTTGCCCGCCGCCCCGGCGGTGTCGTGGATGTAGCGTGCGATGGGGGTCGACCCCACGAAGCTCACCGCCGACACCTGCGGATGCGCGAGCAGTGCGTCCACCGCCACCTTGTCGCCCTGCATGACGGTGAACACGCCATCGGGCAGCCCCGCCTCCTTGAGCAGCCGCGCGATCAGCAGCGACGCCGACGGGTCGCGCTCGGAGGGCTTCAGCACGAAGCTGTTGCCGCAGGCGATGGCCATCGGGAACATCCACATCGGCACCATGGCCGGGAAGTTGAACGGCGTGATGCCGACGCACACGCCGAGCGGCTGGCGGATCGAGTACATGTCGATGCCGGTGCCGACCTGCTCGCTGTACTCGCCCTTGAGCAGCTGCGGAATGCCGCAGGCGAACTCGACCACCTCGAGGCCGCGCGTGACCTCGCCCATCGCGTCGGACAGCACCTTCCCGTGCTCGGTGGTGATCAGCGACGCGAGCAGCTCGGCATTGGCCTCGACCAGCTCCTTGAACTTGAACATCACGCGCGCGCGGCGCAGCGGCGGCGTGGCCGCCCAGCCGGGAAACGCCGCGGCTGCCGACCGCACGGCGGCATCCACCTCGGCCGGCGACGCGTAGCCCACGCGGCGGGCCACCTGGCCGGTGGCGGGGTTGAAGACGTCACCGAAGCGGCTGCCGGCCGCCGGCGCGCGCAGCGCACCGTCCACCCAGTGACCGACCTCCTGCATGAGCTGGGCGGCCAGCGCGTTGTCGGAACTTCCCATTGCACTCTCCTGTGTCGCGACGAAGGCCCGACCGCGCAGCCGGCACGCCAGAGCACCGGTTCGGCGGGAGCGGGATCGGGGAAGTGTTCAACCTATTGAACACTCATTCATTCTCTGGAACAATCGCGATGTTAATGAAGCCCCCGCCCATGTCAACCCGCACCGACACCGAACCCCGGCTGGTCCCCGCCGTCGAGCGCGCGGTGCGGCTGCTCGACGCCCTCGCGGTGACGCGCCAGCCGCAGTCGCTGGCCGACCTGGCCCGCATGCTGGCGCTGCCCAAGAGCAGCGTGCACGGCCTGCTCGGCACGCTCGCCGCGCTGGGCCTGGTGCGTCGCGACGACGACGGCGCGTTCGCGCTCGGCACCAAGCCGCTGCAGTGGGCGGGCGCCTTCGGCGCGCAGTCCGACGTGCTGCGGGCCTTCGAGCAGCAGGCCGACCGCGTGCCGGCGCTGCAGACCGAGACGGTCATGCTCGCGGTGCTCGACGGCGCCGACGTGACCTACCTCGGCTGCCGCCAGGGCACACGCCCGCTGGCGGTCAACTTCCGCGTGGGCGGACGCTTCCCCGCGACGTGCACGGCCTCGGGCAAGGCCATCCTGGCGACCCTGCCGGCCGAACGGGTGCGCACGCTGTTCGCCGGCCGCAGCCTGCAGCGGCTCACGCGCCACAGCGTCGGCTCCGTGACCGCGCTGCAGCGGCAGCTCGAGGAAGCTGCCGCGCTCGGCTACGCGGTGGACGACGAGGAGACGGCCGAGGGCATGCACTGCTTCGGCGCGCCGGTGTTCGCCGCCCATCGCAGCGAGGCGATCGCGGCCGTCGCGGTGAGCGTGATCAAGGCCGCCGTGCCGGCGCGCCGCCGTACGGAACTGATCTCGGCGATCCGCGCGTTCGCCGCCCGGCTGTCGGCGCAGCTCGGCGCCGATCCGGCCGCCTGACGCACTGCAACGCACGGCGGACACCCTGCGGCGCGCGCCTGACGATCTGCGGCGCACGCCTGGCGCCCTGCGATACACGCCCGACCGCTGCGATCACTCCTCGCGCAGCACGCGCAGGGTCCGATCCACGGACACCGGCGAATGCACGCGCAGGTAGTCGGCCAGCGCATCGACGTCCAGCGGTCCGCCGAGCCGGTCCCGGCCTTCCAGCAGCACGCCGAACCCGTCGCCACCGTCGGCCAGGAAGGCATTGACCGTGACCCGGTACTGCGCGGCCGGGTCGAGCGGCGCACCGTGCAGTTGGATGTCGGACACGCGCTCGCCTGCCGGCGCGGCCGGCCGGTACCGGTACGAGAATCCGGCCGACGGATTGAGGATGCGCGGCGACGCCGCATTCACACCGGTGAACTGCTGCTCGAGCAGCGCCTTGATCTGGGCCCCGCTCAGGCTCATCACCACCAGCGCATTGCCGAACGGCTGGGTGGCGAAGACCTGGCCGTAGCTGACCGGGCACGGCGGCGTTCCAATGCAGCGCAGATCGGTCCGCACGCCCCCCGGGTTCGTGAATGCAACGACCGCACCGCCGTGCGCCGGCGCGCGCGTGGCCGCCAGGTGCGCGTCCGCCACCAGCCGCCCGGCTGCGCTGTCGCCGCCCCGGCGTCCCTCGCGGTCGAACGTCGCGAGAATCGATCCGACCGGCCGCCCGGCCCGCGTCTCGGCAGCGCGCACGTAGTGGTCGACGATCGCGGCCACCCGCCGGACGGTGTCGGCGACGGCCGAGGTGGATCCGCCCGAGACGCCTGATCCGGTCCCGACTGATTCGGTCCCGACTGATCGGGTCCCGACTGATCGGGTCCCGACTGATCCGGTCCCGCCTGATCCGGTCCCGCCTGATCCGCCGGCATCACCTGCCTGCCCCGCCCCACCTGCCGCGCCGGGCGCGGCCACCGCTGCCGACGCATCCGCACGCACCGGCACGTTGCGCGCCACGGTTCGGGACCGCACCACGTCACGCGTGGCCGGGTCGATCACCACGTCCAGCACCGACACGGCGCGCCCCTGCGCATAGGCCTGCACGATGCGCAGCCCGGGATTGCCGGGCGCATCCCGCACGCAGCTGTACCCCTGGTGCGTGTGCGCCGAGAACACCAGATCGACCGCCGAGCTCAGGCGATCGGCGATCTGGAACACACGTCCCCGCGCGCCGGGACACGCCGGATCGTTCCAGTCGCCCGCGACCGCGCCCCCCTCGTGGATCACCACCGCGATCGCCTCGACGCCCTGCGCGCGCACCTCGTCGACGTAGCGGTTGACGGTGGCCGCCTCGTCCAGGAACCGTACGCCGGCAACGCCCGAGGGCGACACGATCGTCGGCGTCGTGCGCGTCACCACCCCGATGAACGCGATGCGCTGCCCGCCGAACGTGCGGATCAGATACGGGGGAAACAGCGTGCCGCCCCCTTCGAGCTCCACGTTGGCGGCCAGAAACGGGAAGCGAGCACCCACATACCGACCATCCTTCCCCTCGCAGGACGAAAACGCTGAACCGCTCCCCGGCGCGTCCCCGCCGCGCGACGCGGCCTGGGTGTGACACCCGCCGGACACCATCCGGCGCAGCTCCGCCACCCCTTTGTCGAACTCGTGGTTGCCGACCACGTTCAATCCGAGCCCGACCGCATTCATCACCTCGATCGTCGGCTCGTCGCGATACAGCGCGGAGCTCAGCGGCGACGCCCCGATCAGGTCGCCCGACGACAGGATCATCGCGTGGGGCCGTTCGGCCGCCAGCGACGCCAGGGTCGCAGCGAGATTCACCGCCCCGCCCACCGGATGGCTGCGCAGGGCGCCCGTCGGCTCGCGCAGCCGCAGGGTGAGCCCGGACGACTCGAGCTGACCATGGAAATCGTTGAACGCGAGCAAGCGCACACGCACGCCCGAACCCGCATCCTGGGGAACTTCCTTGGGCCCCGTCAGCCCGCACCCGGCCAGTGCGACCACGGTGCTCAGCACCCCGGCCCGCCACCATGCGCCCGCGCGGCCGCACCGGCTAGCCCGTCTCACGCCGTACGTCGAACGGTCCATCGGTTCACCCTGCGAGCGGCGCACGCCAGCCGGTGAACCCGATCTCGTCCTGATAGACGCTGCCGATCGCGAACAGCATCGGCTCGGAGAACATCGGACCGATCAGCTGCAGCCCCACCGGCAGACCGGCGGCGAACCCCGCAGGCAGGGCCAGGGCCGGCAAGCCCAGGTAGTTGATCGGCCGCGTCCACTGTGCGAACGATGCCAGCATCTCCGCCATGCCCGGCCCGCCGCCCACGTCGGTTTCCGCCCGCGTGGGCACGGGAAAGCTCAGCACGGGCGCGTGCAGCACATCGCAGTGAGCAAACACTTCCTCGCGCATCCGCTCCAGAAAGGGGCTCCGGGCGCGCAGCGCCTCGATGTACCGGACCGCGGAAATCTCCAGCCCGGCACGCAGACGCGCCAGCACCTGCGGCGCGTAGTCCTGCGGACGCTGCTCGATCCAGTGCCGATGCAGCGCGGCCGGCTCGGCCTGGAGCACCACCGTGGCCAGACGGTTGAGCGCTTCCGGGTCCGGCATCACCACGTCGACCAGCACCGCACCCCGCGCCCGCAGGGCGTCGAGACTCGCCTGCATGGCCGCCGCGACCGCCCCGCCGCAGGCGTCGTGACCGAAGTTCGCCGCCACCCCGACCCGCACCCCGGCGAGATCCCCCCGCCGCTGTACGACCGCGCCCTGCACGACCGGCCACTGCCGGGTCGGCGGATCCGCCGGGTCGTGACCGGCAATCACCTGGAACACCTCGGCGCAATCCTCGACCGTCCGCGCGAGCACCCCGATCGTGTCCAGCGACTGCGACAGCGGCATCGCGCCCGCCCGGCTGACAGCGCCGAAGCTGGTCTTGATCCCGACCACCCCATTGCACGCCGCCGGCACCCGGACCGAAGCCCCCGTGTCCGACCCCAGCGCCGCAAAATTGACGCATGCGGCCACGCTGGCGGCCGACCCGCTCGACGACCCGCCGGTCACGTGCGCCGGGTTCCAGGGATTGCAGACGTCCCCAAAATGCACGTTGTGCCCGGTGACCCCCAGCGCGAACTCCGACATGCCCAGCACGCCGAACTCGACCGCACCGGCCCGGTCCAGCGCCGCGAGCGCCGTCGAGGTCACCGTCTGCACCTGCTCGCCCAGGATGCGGGAGCCCCCGCTCGACGCCCGGCCCGCGCGGTAGAACATGTCCTTGTGCGCCATCGGGATGCCGTGCAGCGGCGGCAGTCCGCCGTCGGCCTCGCGCGCCGCCCGCCGCTCGTCGTCGAGACGCTGCGCCGCGTCCAATGCGCGCGCCTCGTCGATGCGCAGGAACGCGTTGATGGTCGGCTGCACCCGACGCGCCGCGGCCACGGCTGCGGCCGTCAGCGCCGCGCTCGTCACATCGCCGCATGCCAAGGCCGCACGCGCCTGCGCGATCGACCCCCGAAGAAGATCCATTCCCACCTCCCTGAACACGATCCGACCGCCGGCACGCGAACTCGAGTCCCAACCGAGCTGAACCCAGCCCCTGCCGGTGCCGGTGCCGGTGCCGGTGCCGGTGCCGGTGCCGCGAACACTGCCTGCCCCGGCCCGTCCGGGCAAGCATATTCCTGCGAAAATCGACGCTCTGCCCACCTGGAGCGCGCCATGGCCGCCAACCCCGCCACGCTACCCCGTCTGCGCGTGAACGCAGACCGCCTGTGGAACAGCCTGATGCGCCTCGCCGCGATCGGCGCCACCGAGAAGGGCGGCGTGCGGCGACTGGCGCTCACCGATCTCGACCGCCAGGGGCGCGACCTCGTCACGGGCTGGCTGCGCGACGCGGGCTGCACGATCTCCGTCGACGCCATCGGCAACGTGTTCGCGCTGCGGCCCGGCCGCCGCGACGCGCCGCCGGTCGCCGTGGGCAGCCACATCGACACGCAGCCGTCGGGCGGCAAGTTCGACGGCAACTACGGCGTGCTCGCGGGGCTCGAAGTGCTGCGCACGCTCGAGGACGCGGGCATCGTCACCGAACGTCCGCTCACGGTCGCGATCTGGACCAACGAGGAAGGCACCCGCTTCACTCCCGTGATGATGGGCTCGGGGGTCTACGCCGGCGCGTTCACCCTCGAGCACTGCCTCGCACAGCGCGACCTCGACGGCGTCAGCGTGGGCGACGCGCTCGCCGCCATCGGCTACGACGGTCGCGCGACTCCGCCCGCCTTCGCCGCCTACTTCGAGCCGCACATCGAACAGGGGCCGGTGCTCGAGCGCGAGGGCATCGTCGTCGGTGCGGTCGAAGGCGCGCTCGGGCAGCGGTGGTTCGACGCCGTCGTCACCGGCCAGGACGCGCACGCCGGCCCCACCCCGATCGAGATGCGGCGCGACGCGCTGCTCGCCGCCGCCGAGCTGGTGCTGGAGGTGCGCCGCATCGCACAGGCGCATCCCGACTACGCGCGCGGCACCGTCGGCCAGATGCGTGTGTCGCCGAATTCGCGCAACGTGATCCCGGGCCGCGTCGATTTCACCGTCGACTTCCGCAACGCCCGCGCCGAGACGCTCGACGCGATGTGCGCCGACCTGCAGCGCAGCGCCGCCGACGTCGCACGGCGCCACGGCGTCGACGTCGCCCTCACCGAGGTCGTGCACTTCCCGCCCTGCGCCTTCGACCCGGTGCTGGTGGGCAGCATCGAACGCCTGGCCGCTGAACTCGGCCACAGCGTGCGGCGGCTGGCCAGCGGCGCCGGCCACGACGCCGTCTACGTCGCCCGCACCTGCCCCACGGCGATGATCTTCGTCCCCTGCGACGGCGGCATCAGCCACAACGAGATCGAGAACGCGCGCCCCGAACACCTTGCCGCCGGCGCCGACGTGCTGCTGCACGCGATGCTCGAAGCCGCACGATGAGCACCGCGCAGCGCGGCGCCCGCGTGCCGATCGCCATCACCATGGGCGACCCCTGCGGCATCGGCCCCGAGATCGTGCTCAAGGCCTTCGCCGCCGGCCTGCCCGCGCCGGCGCTGGTGGTCGGCGACCCCGGGCTGCTGCACCGCGAAGCCCAGCGCCTGCGGCTGCCGGTGCACATCCGTCCGGTGGCCACGCCGTCGGCGGCGCTGCCC
>ENA-UPTA01002549-UPTA01002549.1-activated-sludge-metagenome-genome-assembly--contig:-NODE-2549-length-18741-cov-7.276999_pt1 | contig 18741 bp, 23 predicted proteins | sample MGYA00238184_ERZ773361 | MGnify/ENA primary metagenome ERZ773361 (study PRJEB29100, sample SAMN05720205) | activated sludge metagenome | isolation source: anaerobic digester from wastewater...
CCATCGCCATAGTCACCGGCAGCATTCCTCGCCGCACACCACCTCGTCCTTGCCCATGAGCGCGGCCTTGATCATCGCCGCCGCGCAGCCCACCCCGCTGTCCACCGCGATGGCCCCGGAGGGGCAGTTCATCTGGCAGGCCCCGCACTCCATGCACAGGTCCGCCCTGGCCATCTTGACCCTTCTCTCCCCAGGGGCGAACACCCGGTGCGGGCATACCTTCAGGCACATGCCGCAGTTGGTGCATCGTCCGGGACGGAAGACCAGGGTGTTTATGGCCGCCCCCTTCTCAGGAGGCTGCATCTCCAGCATTCCGATGTCCATCACAACCACCCCGCGTAGAGGGCGAGGGTGACCACGGATAGAGCCCCGCCCAGCAGGGCCATTCCGGCAATCCAGGGGATGTAGGCGAATATCTCCCGGCGCACCCCGGTGCGCGAGGTGAAGGTCGTGGAGCCGGTGAAGTTAAGGCCTATGTACCCCAGCCAGGCTATCATCAGCATGTACTCGGCCGCCACCGCCGCGATCACGAAGCCCCCGCTCCAGAAGAGCAGCTGGTACAGCGCGAACGGGGTGACCAGCAACCCGCCCAGGACCATTCCCCGCAGGGACAGGTCCTTTCCGGGAATACGCGGCAGCAGGGCCGGGAAAAGGAATATCCCGCCTAGGGTGAGCGCCAGGACCAGGGGCCCGTAGAAGGGAACGAACACCGCGGCCAGGATCATCAGGACCATCAACCACCGGTAGTTCCTGACCTCCACCGGGGCCAGCACCAGCCGGTCCTTCAGCTTGAATCGGACGGTGCGCATCTCCTCGGTGCACTCTCCGGTGTCCAGGTAGGCCGGCAGGTCCTCCGCCCTGACCGGTCCGTACTCCACCTTGAAATCGCAACCCTTCCTGACCTGGTGGGCGGAGACGCCGGGCGCCCCCAGCTGGGGGAGTATCAGCGTCCGGCCGTCGACCTTCGAGGCCAGGTCCGTGGCCTGGACCGCCTTCAGCAACTCCTCGGTGCCGAAGGTGCCCTTGCCCGCCGCGCACCAGACGTTGATCCCCTTGGTGTCGAGCGCCAGTATCCAGGCGTTCCTTCCCGGCAAGGCCGAGCGCAGCGCGTCGAAACTTAGGGAATAGTTCGCCGTGACCAGCACCGGCGAGGACCGCGTGGGAGACCCCAGGGCGTAGAGCCCGGGCCGGACCCGATGACCCATGCGATCGATGCCTATCCTGGCCTTGAGATGATCGTTACGCTCCCGGCTTCCCAGCTGGGAAACGGTGGCCATTATCTCCGTGGCGTAGCCTTCCTCCATGGTCAACCCCCCTTCGGCTCCAGGATATCCTTGACCCCGTGGACCAGGTCGTCCGTCCTTAACAGGTGAAGGCAGCACACCTTTCCGTCCCTGACCAGGGTGACGATGGCCAGCTTGTCCCCGGGACGGATCCCCGCCTTGTCGCGGATGGCCTTAGGCAGCACCATCTGTCCTCTCTCGTCCACCGTGGCCACTCCCTCCACATCGTATTTTGGGGATACGGACGGCTCGGCGCAGCATTCCGCCTCCTCGCGGTCCTTGCGGCGTGACATGCTCCGGGAATCTTTTCATAACTATAAGAATGTTCTGAAAAATCAGAAAATCCTTGGACAAAACGAAATATTGAGAGGTCGTTACCCGCGGCTATGCCCGAAACCGCCAAGGGCGTGGAGATCGTCCGCGTCACGCCGGAGAACGCCGACCAGCTGATATCGCTCATCACCGAGCTGGCGGTATTCGAGAAGCTGGACCCCCCGAACGCCGAGGCCCGCGAACGCCTTAGAAGGCACGTCACGGCCGACCCGGCGTTGTTCTATGCCTTCCTCGGTTACCTCGATGGCAAGGCGGTCGGCTACATCACCTACTATTTCACCTACTCCACCTTCCTCGCCGCCCCCACCCTGTTCTTGGAGGACATCTACGTTCAGGAGCGCGTGCGCAAGAGCGGGATTGGTCGCGAACTCTTCAGGTTCTGCGTCCGGGAGGCGATGGACAGGGGATGCGGACGAATGGAGTGGTGCGCCCTGGACTGGAACGTGGGAGCGATGAGCTTCTACCAGAAGCTGGGGGGAAGGAAGATGGACTGGACCTTCTTCCGCCTGGACCGGGAGGGCATGACCGCCACCCTCTCCAGAGGGCGTTGATCATCACTGGACGGTGCTCTGCGACCGGCGCCGCGCCGCCGGTCAGCTCAGACCCATCATCTTGGTCACCGACTCCTGCGACACCCCGGGGTGCTTCTTGAGCGTCAGGTCGATGATCCGCTGCAGATAGATGTCGTCCAGCTTCTCCATGGACGGCAGGTCGGCCTTCAGCACCTGCGGCATGGTGTAGATGTTGCCGGTGTACTTCACGCTGGCGAACTTGAACATGCGGCCTTCGGCCATGGTGCGCAAGAATCGTTTCAAAGTGGCCTTGGGCACCTTCTTGTCGAACAGCGACCAAAGGTCGTCGATCATCTGGTTGATGGCGGTCTCGCCGTCCGCGTGGAACAGTCCCACGATCTCCTTGTACAGCGCCCTGCGCAGGTTGTGGTCCTTGATGAACCGCATGTCCTTCTCGATGAAGTCCCGCACCTGCGCCTCGTTGATGTCCGACGTCAGTTCGGAATAGCTCTTGAAGAAGACCAGGTGATGCCCGGCCTTGTCGTCCATCTTGATGCTGGTGAACAGGTCGCCCTTGAAGGAATCGAGGAATTCCTTGAAGTGCTTGTACCCATACTTCTTCTCCGAGAACGAAGGATCGAGGCGCATCAGGTCGTTCTTGATCTGCGACAGTATCGCCGGTTCGTCCGTGGAGCGGTTCTTGATGTAGCGCAGGAAGAGGTCCCGGGGGTCATCCTCCAGCTCCTCCTCTTCCTTCTTCTCCTTCTCCGCCGGCGCCGGAGCCTTTCCCAGCAGGTCCTCCAGGGATTCGAAGCGATCGCAGTTGTAGCGGATGGTGCGGCCGATGGAATGCTCGAAGCCCAGCACCACCACCTCCTTGCCCCGCTCCTTGATCTTGCGGATGAGGTGGATGAAATCGGTGTCGCCGGTGCCCAGGAAGAACACGTCCAGCAAGGACTTGTCGTACATGTCCTCCAGGGCGTCGATGGTCATCCGGAGGTCGGCGCCGTTCTTTCCCGACAGGGAGGTCTGGGGCAGGAACACCAGGTCGAAGGCCCTCAGCCGAAGGTCCTCCACGTACTGGTTGCAGGGCGGCTTGTTCCAGTCGGCGAAGGCCTTCTTGATCAGGACGTCCCCGTAGCCTTTGGCGTAGTCGAGGATGTCGTCGATCCTCAGCGGTCTGGGCGTGGATGGATAAACTTCCTTGGCGGATATTGCCAGGTTCTCAAAGTCCAGGTAGATGGCGATCTTGGGGACCTGCTCGGTCATCGCCCCTCCATCCCCCCCGCCATGACTTATAGCTTTGCCGCCTCACTCGTAGGTGTCCGGGTCCGTCGTCGTCCTCAGCCCGGAATGCAAAAGGTCCAGCCTGGCCATGTCGTCCTTGTCCAGGGAGAAGCCGAACACTTGGGAGTTCTGCATGATGTGGCCAAGGTCGGCGGAGCGGGGTATGACCGCCATGCCCTTCTGCAGGCACCAGCGCAGGATGATCTGCGCCGGGGTCCTGCGAAGCCTCTTGCCCACCTCCGCCAGCACCGGATCGCCCAGGACCTGCCCGCGCCCGAAGGGGGAGAAGGCGGTGACCAGAACGTCGCGGGCCTGGCAATGTTCCAGCAGGTCCTTTTGAAAAAGGAAGGGGCTCATCTCCACCTGGTTCACCGCCGGCATGACCTGACAGGCGCCGTACAGCTCCTGCAGGTGGCGGACGGTGAAGTTGCTGACCCCTATGGCCCTCACCCTTCCGTCCTTGTACAGCCTCTCCAGGGCCCGGTAGGTGTCCAGGCGTTTCTCGCTGACCGGCCAGTGCACCAGGTACAGGTCCAGGTAGTCCGTGCCCAGCCGCTGCAGGGTCCGGTCGAAGGCGTCCAGGGTCTCCTCGAAGCCCTGCTCGGTGTTCCACACCTTGCTGGTGATGAACACCTCCTCTCGGGGCACCTCGCTCTCCTTCACTGCGCGCCCGATCGCCTCCTCGTTCTCGTAGAAGGAGGCGGTGTCGATGTGCCGGTAACCGCAGTCCAGGGCCATGCGGACCGGGGCGTAGGCCTGTTCCCCCGGCAGCTTGTAGGTCCCCAGCCCCAGAGCCGGGACCTCAACGCCGTTGTTCAGGCGGAAACGGAAACTGGAAGCGTTGTGTCCCCTCACCATGCATGGGTAATTCCAACGAACCTAGTTAATCGATTCGCTCCTTAATTCGTGATAGGGCTTCGGTCCATCCGGCGTTCCTAGGAGGTGGAAAATGGCCGAAACGGGGGTTGCCGGGCAAGGGGCGGACCGAAGCCGTAACACTATTTTTAAGAATAGTAATACGCAGTATTAAAAGATATGGTAAAAGTAATACTATAACTCCCTGCCAGTACTTGAAACGTTCGTGCGATGCATCGTCCCCGGGGCAAGGTTCATCTAATCCAGGCGACGATTCGCCGTCACCGATGCGAGTCATGGAATGGAACCTGCAGTACGGGGGCGCCCAGGAGCGCCTGCCGGGGATCATCGAGGCGGTGCGCCGTCACGACCCGGACGTGCTGGTCCTGCTGGAGTTCCGGCCGGAGCGGACCATCGAGGTCTCCCTGTCCCTGGCCGCCCTGGGTTATCCATTCATCCTCAACTCCCAGCCTCCCCCGCGCACCAACGGCATCCTCGTCGCCTCCAAGTCCGCGTTGGTCCAGCTTCCCGGGGGGACCAGGTCTTCGCCCCACCGCTGGATGGAGGTCTCTCCGGAAGGATCGGACCTGCGCGTCCTGGCGGTGCACGTGCCCGGGGCGTCCGACCTGCCAGGCAAGATGGAGTTCTGGCAGGCCATACTGGAATACGCCCGGGAGGCCGTCGAGCTCCGGGACCGGCGCATAATCGTGGGGGACCTCAGCACCGGACTGGCACGGGACTCCGAGGGAACGCCCTTCCTGGGCACGGAACACCTGGCGTCCCTCCTGGACCTGGGCTGGCGGGACGTGTGGAGGGAGTACCACCAGCTCGCCCGGGAATACTCCTGGTATTCGTCCTCCGGCAAGGGGATGAGGACCGACCACGTCCTGGCCTCCCCGCATATCCAGCATCCGCTATGGGCCAAGTATTCTCATCAGGAGCGCGTGTCCGGGATATCGGACCATTCCATCCTTATTCTGGACATCATGCACCGCCTGAACGAGTCCGGCTCCCGGAGCTCGCCGCTTTTCCGGCTCGGCGAAGGTCCCGGCTGCCCGGTAGGGTGAGGCGCGGGAACCCCGACCAAATTCAAGTTCCACGATTTTATTATCGTTACTAATTTATAATCCAGACGTTGCTGAACCGCTGAGGTTCATCTCATGGACAACTCGGTCTTGAAGAAATTGGTCGCTGAGGTCATAGGGACCTTCGTGCTGGTGTTCGGTGGTGTGGGCACGGCCGTGCTGGCCGGTGCGCACGTCGGTTATCTGGGAGTGGCGTTGGCGTTCGGCTTCACCCTCCTGGTGATGGCCTACGCCATCGGGCCGATATCCGGATGCCACATCAATCCGGCCGTGACATTGGGAATGTTCATGGCCAAGAAGATCAAGGGAAAGGAGGCGCTCCTGTACATGGTCGCCCAGGTGATCGGCGCCATACTGGCCGCTGGGCTGCTCTTCATCGTGGCCAGCGGCGCCCCCGGCTTCGACGCGGTCGCCAGCGGTTTCGGCTCCAACGGCTACGGGGACCACTCCCCCGGCGGCTACGAGCTCGGCGCGGTCATGATCATAGAGGTCGTGCTGACCGCCCTGCTGGTGCTGACCGTCCTGTTCACCACCGACAAGAAGGCCGCGGCGGGTTTCGCGGGGATCCCGATCGGTATCGTGCTGACCCTGATCCACCTGGTGTCCATACCGGTGGACAACACCTCGGTCAACCCGGCCCGTTCCATAGGCCCGGCCCTCTTCCAGGGCGGATGGGCCCTGGAGCAGCTCTGGATATTCATCGCCGCACCGATGGTCGGCGCCGCCCTGGCCGCGATCATCTACGACCTGATGAAGGACTGAACGAAAAACGATTTCGAGGGGGCCCGCGCCCCCTCCTCGCCTTTTACTTTTTGACCGACCAGGCCATCCTGCCGCCGTCGGCCCACAGTCTCTGAACGCTCCGGAAACCGGCTTCCTTGAAAAGGGATTCCCACTCGGCCGCCGACCAAAGGCGCCTCTTGCGTCCCAAGGAGATATCGTTCTCCACCGGCTCCATGATCACTCCGGCGCCGTTCCTCTCCAGCCGGCGATGCATGGACTCCGCGACCTCCATTCTTCTCTTCTCTGGAAGATCCCCAAGGGCTCCCAGGGCCAGCACCATCCGGGCGGATATCTCCGGGAAGCTCTCCCCCAGGTCGATCCGGGCGGCGTCCACGAATCCCAGGCGCACCCTGGTCCGCATCCGGTCGAAGCATCGGAAACCTCCCGCCTCGTCCGGCGAGAGCAGGGTGAAGCGGCAGAGGTCCTCGTTCTCCTCGATGAGCGGCATGACCACGTTGAGGTCGCAGCGGAGGTCGACCACCCGGGCGCCGGGGGTGAGGCAGGTCCTCCCAATTCTCTGGATCTCCCGGGAAAGGCCGTAGTAGCCCGCCTCGCCCTCTTTGAGAGCGGCGTCAACAGGCGCCGCCAGAGCGTTGGTGTGCAAGGCATCTGCCGCGAACGGCAGGTCTTCGGACTTCGCTTCGGCCATTTCCTTTCCTCCTTAATTTTAAGCACTGTTACTGTGCTATGTCATGTCATAGCATGGCAGTATATATGCGTTGCGCACCCCGAATCGGGATCGATAACCGCCATGCCACCCTTGATATCCGAACAACGCAATGTCCAGGCGATAAAAATGTCCAAAAAGGCGCTGGGCAGGACGCTGCCCATGATGGGTTTGCCGGTGGCGGTAATAGGGGCGAAGGTGCAGGGCAGGCCCAACTTCTGCACCATCGCCTGGGTCACCATGATCGACGATGAGCCGCCCAAGATGGCGGTGGTGATGGGCAAGGAACGCCGGACCAAGGACGGAATACTGGAGAACAGGACCTTCAGCATCAACCTGCCTGATGTCGGTGCGGCGGCCGCCGCAGACCATTGCGGACTGGTTTCCGGCTACAAGGAGGACAAGTCCAACGTCTTCGACGTGTTCTTCGGCAAGACGCTCACCGCACCCATGGCCAGGGAGTGTCCGGTGAACATCGAGCTGACCTTGGACGAGATAATCGAGCGGGAGGGCACCGACATCGTTATCGGGGAGGTGGAGGAGGTATACGTGGACGAGAATCGGATGACCGCCGGCCAACCGGACATCGACAAGCTCCAGCTGTTGATGTACCTCAGCTCCGGGGCGCTCTATTTCACCAAGGGGAAGACGGTGGCCGAGGCCTTCAAGGTCGGAAAGGACTTCCGGCCGAGGTGATCACCGCCCCCGGTCGAAGAAGATGTTCTTGCCGGTGGCCGAGAGCGGTATCCCGTGGCAGAGGTTGGAGCGCGAGTAGCCAAGGCGTATGGCCGAGACGCCGATGCGGTACATTATGCGGTTGTCCACATTGTGATCGGAGGCCACCTTGGCCGCCGATCCCAACGCTATGCCCATGTCCAGAAGCCGCAGGGCGCAGTTCGGCCCCTGGAAGTCCTTGCTCGCCGACAAGGTGTTGAACTCCGCGCATCCGGAGACGCCGCAGGCCCCGCAGTCCAGCCCCACGCCCAGATGCGGCAGCAGTCCGACAAGCACGACCGCGTCCGAGTCCAGGACGTTCTGCCCGTCCCTCTGGAACCCCGGTATCCCCCTCTCCTTGCCGAGGGCGATCATGTCCTCGCCAAGTTTCACCCGCTGCTCGTCGATGAGAAGCGCGGTCTCGATGAAATCCTTGCCCATGGCCTTGGGCGCGGTCCTTGCGGCCAGCTCCATCAGACGGCCCACCATGATCACCGCCTCTTTGTTGCTCATGCGGTAGTGATTGTTGGAACGGCCATATGACCCTTTCACTTCCTCCCTTTCGGGTGGACGATCGACGGTGCTTAGCTTTATTAAGCGAGCAAATAGTTCTCATCACGGTGATAAAAATGGTCAAGCTGCCGCCCGAGGTCAAAGAGGCACTGCTCAAGCAAAAGCCCATTCCGATCGCCACCGCCACCAAGGATGGGACGCCGAACGTGATATTCATAGGACTGATGAAGGTCCTGGACGACGAGACCCTGATGCTGGCCGACAACTACTTCCTGAAGACCGCCGCCAATCTCTCGGAGAACCCCCGGATCTCCGTGCTCTGCTACGACACCGAGACCAAGAGGTCCTACCAGATCAAGGGGTCCGCCAAGGTGTACAAGGCCGGTCCGCAGTTCGACGAGATGCGCAAATGGGTGCACGGGGTGAACCCCAAGCTTCCGGCCAAGGCCGCGGTGGTGGTCAAGGTGGAGGCGGTCTACGACGCCATGTGGGGGCCGTCCGCCGGAAAACTGATAGTCTGAGCTGGCCATTCCCATCGGTCCCTTTCGAGAGGGCGAAAGACATGATGCGAGCAGAGGCGCTGGAGCTGGTCAAGGGTCACGTACACAAGGAGAGCAACCTCAAGCACATGGTCGCGGTCGGCGCGGTGATGAGGCAGGCGGCGGTCCGTCTGGAAGAGGACCCCGAGCACTGGGAGGTCACCGGCATACTGCACGACCTGGACTTCGAGGAGTGCCACGGGATGCAGGACCACGCCCTGATCTCTCGCGACCTGCTGCAGGGCAAGGTCCCGGACGACATCATACAGGCCATCCTGGCCCACAACCATGAGGCCACCGGGGTGCCGGTGGACAACCGGCTGAAGAGGGCGCTGATGGCCGCGGACGCCGTGTCCGGCCTGGTCATCGCCTGCGCCCTGGTGCTTCCATCGAAGAAGCTGGCCGAGGTCAAGGTCAGCTCCATCGCCAAGAAGTTCGGCAACAAGGACTTCGCCCGCGGGGTGGACCGGGGCCGAATAATGGTCTGCGAGGAGCTGGGTATACCCCGGGACGAGTTCCTTTCGGTCGCTCTCGAGGGGATGAAGCTCCGTTCGGACGAGCTCGGCCTCTAGGACAGTTATTTTTTTATCGCCGCGGCGCCTCACCGGTGCCGGACGGTCTTCGCTTGAGATACGGTTTCATAGGCCTGGGGAACATGGGCTCGTCATTGGCTGCCGGACTGCTGGACAGCGGAGCGGTCTCTCCGGGATTCACCGTGGTCGCCAACCGCAGCCTGGCCAAGGCCCAGTCGTTCGCCAGGCGCTACCCCGGGGTCACCGTGGCCGAGAGCAACCTGATAGCCGCCGAAGGGAGCGATACGCTTTTCGTGGCCGTGCGAACCGATCAGCTGCTAGGCGTTCTGAAGGAGGTGTCCTCCGCCGGGAAGCATGCCCACGTGGTGGTGGTGAACGGGGCCATACCGCTCCCCCTCCTGGAGAAGGTGTGCAGGAGCCCGGTGAGCAGGCTGATACCCTCGGTCACCATGGAGCGCGGCCGCGGCGTGTCGCTCCTATCCCACGGTCCGTCCGTATCCGCGCCGCAGGCCCGGCGTCTGCAGGAGGCGCTTGGCCGGGCTTCGATGGTGATCGCGGTCCAGGAGGACAAGATGGACGCGGCCGCCGACCTGACCAGCTGCGGCCCTGCCCTGATCGCCGAGACGATGCGTCAGTTCGCCGAGGCGGGAGTTCGACGCGGGCTCGACCCGAACCAGGCCTGGGAGATGGTCCTGGAGACCATGCAGGGCGCCGCGTTGGCGCTTACGTCCGGGGAATCAGTGGCCTCCCTCAAGGAGAAGGTGGCCACCAGAGGGGGCATAACCGAGCAGGGCCTGCTGGTGCTGGAGGCCGAGCTGCCGGCGGTCTTCGATAAGGTAATGGATCGGACCTTGGCCAAGCACGCCGAGGTCCGGGAAAGGTTGATGAAGGACATCGGTCAGTGAAGGGGGATCAGGGGGCGGCGCCCTTCAGCCTGCCCAGCAGCTCCTTCACCTGGTCCAGGGTCCAGGGCGCCACCACGTTCAGGCTGGACGGGTCGACCTCGCTCAGGTTGTTGAAGACCTTGCGCCGGTCTCGTCCCTGGGCCACATCCACCTGGAGCGAGCGGATGCGCATGGTCTGTCCCAGCCGCCAGTTGGCTATCTCCCGGTATTCGATGCTCTCCAGGGGCTTGTAGCTCTTACCGAACATACCTTTCTCCTGCACGAATACCAGGCGCTGATCGGTGGCTATGAGCACGCCGTTCAGGTTGAAGGTGCCGTGCTCGTTCTCTTCAGGATCATAGCTGTCCTTCTCCAGGCCTGCTCTCCAGACCTGCACAGGTCTCTCGTTCGGTCTGAGCATGGCGGCCGAGGCCACCTGGGGCATGAGCATCATGCCTCCCGGCGGCGGTCCCATCGGCTGCCCGTAAGGCTGGGCCGCCGGAACCGGCGGAGCGCCCGAAGGCTGTTGGGCCGGAGGCGGATAGGGTCGGTAGGTGTTGGGCACAGGTGGCTGCGGTGTTGGCTGGTAAGGCTGCACCGGCTGTTGGGCCGGAGGCCGCTGTCCCGCCCAGGGGCTGGGCCGAGGCGGAGCTTCTGGAGCTACGGGCGCCGTTTGATATTGCGGCTGCGCTGGCGGCGGTTGAGGTGCCGGAGGCGCCGGCGCCACCTGAGGCTGCGAGCGAGGGGGATAAGACTGCGGTGCCGGCATCGAAGGCGCCGGAACCGGAGCCGCGGGGGTGGCAGGAAGCTGTATATCGGCCTTGGGGGCCTTGGGCGGCACATATACCTGGTACTGCCCGATCCGACTGTTCCCCTGCGGCGTCATCTCATTGCTGGACCGCTGATAGGGTATCATCTGCGGAAGCGGTTGTGCTTGCATGGGAGGCGGCTGCTGATACTGGGGAGGTGCCATCGGCCGTGCCGGCTGATACGGCTGCTGGTATTGCGGCGGGGCGTAGGCCGGAGGCCCCTGAACCTGGGGCGGCCGTTCGATCGGCCTCTGTTCCATCTGAGGGGCCGGAGGCGCCTGCTGAGATGGGAACTGCGGTCGAGGTTCCGGAGGAGCCTGTGGGGTCTGTTGCACCTGGTTCACCGTCGTCTGTGGGGCCGCGACAGGCTGCTGGATTTCCCGCGGAGGGTCCGGCCGCGGGGAACTGGGGGTCGGGGTAGAGGGAACGCGGTCATCGACGAAGCGGGCCTTGGGCGCACCGCATTCCATGCAGAAGTTGTCGCCGGGCGAGGGGTGGTTTCCGCAGTTCGGGCAGAGCATCATAATGGGAATGGAGGATGACGATTAATCGTTTGCGCCTTTCCCCGGACGCCCCACCACGCTCATGCAGAGCGCGCTCTCCTCCTCCCCGTCCACTCCCAGGAGCTCGTTGACCTCGTCATCGAACGTGGCGGCGATCTGGCAGTTTCCCAGCCCCAGCGAGACAGCGGCCAAAGCATGATTCTGCGCCACGTGCCCGGCGTCCAGGTACACGTAGCGGTATGCCCTCTCCCCGTACTTCCAGCGGCATCGCTCGAACATCGCCGTCCATGTGAGAACGATGGGAGCGGAGGCGCACATCCCCTGGTCCAGGGCGACCCGGGCCAGATAATCGTTTCCCTCAGAGGTGCTCGAAAGCGTCCTTGGACGCCCCGCAGACCGGGCACACCCAGTCATCGGGAAGGTCGGCGAAGGAGGTGCCCGCCGGCACCCCGTTCTCCGGGTCGTCCTCCTTTGGATCGTAGATGTAGCCGCACACCCGGCATCTCCAGCGGTTTCCCTCATCGCGGGCCAGGTGGACCTCCTTCCCCCCTCCCAATCCCTCCACGGTCCTTGCGTAACGCTCGTGCACCATCCGGGAGTCGAAGTCCCGGAACTCCTCGAGCATGGCCTGCCGCTCCGGGGCGTTGAGGTAATCCATCACCGGCACGAAGAACCCCTGGTCCTCCAGTTCGATGTGGGCATGGTAGAATGTAGCCAGGTCCTTCATCAGCATGGATGCGTGATAGGCCGCGCTGGGACTTCCGCGTGCATGCTCCTCTCCCAGCGAGGAGAGCTTTCGGACCATCTCCCTGGCCTTGACGTGGTCGTCCTCCAGCTTCTCCAGAACCCGGCGGTGCGCCCCGCTCAGCTTCTTACCCTTCAGGACCTTGAAGAGGATGTCCTCCTCCTTCCCGTGGTGGGTACGGTCGGCGTACGTCCGCATGAAGTCCACGACCTCGGGGATGAAGCGGAGGTCGAGCTCCTGGCCGGCCTGTATGCCCTCCGCCTGCATCTCCATGACGGCGATCATTCTCTCGATCAAGCGGTGTTCGATCATCAGGGGGGCGATGGGCAGCATATTGGTCCGGACAAAATACGCCGCGGCGAATTAATAATATGCCGTGAGAAGGACCGCAAGTATCTGATATCAGAACCTTATTTCGCCGTTCAGGCCGTTTAAGGTACACGGGAAGTTGGAGGTGACAGGATGAGCGAAGGCACCAAGTTCAACGGGAGGAAGGGGACAAAGGTCCCCGCCCAGGTCAAATGGCTGATCCTGTTCACCTCCTTCAGCTCCATCGGCTACGGGTACCTGACCACCGCCATAGCCGCCTATCTCCCGGAACAAGGGGTGAGCTCGGGTCAGGTAGGCCTCATAATCGGTCTCTCCGGGCTGGCCATGATAATCAGCGCCATCCCGTTCGGGCTGATGTCCGATCGGCTGGGAAGGAAACGGCTGCTCCTGGCCGGACTGGCGCTGCTCCCTCTCTCCATGTTCATCTGCTCCCTGTCAACCGATCCCAATCTCTACCTGGTGGCGGCCATCATCTCCGGGGTGGCCGAAGGGGCCATCCTCTCCACCTGGAACGCCATGATCGCCGACCAGACCAGCGTGGACAACCGGGAGATGGCCTTCTCCATGTCCTTCATCGTGAACGGCGCCCTCAGCGGCCTGGGCTTCGCCCTTCCCTTCGCCTTCCCCTGGATCATGGATCTCGGTAACTGGTCATCGGAGCAATTGCACTCCTGGGCCTTCGTGCTGCTCGGTTTCATCACCCTGCTGTCCCCGGTCACCGTGCGTCATCTGCTCAGGGACTACCACGACACCGCCCCCTCGGCCAGGCTGCGCCGGGGATCGTTCCTCAAGGAGCGGAGCAAGAGGACCCTTCTGCGCTTCTCCATCAACAATACGCTCATCGGCCTGGGCGCCGGACTGATCATCCCGCTTATCCCCACATGGTTCTTCCTCCGCTACGGCATACCTGATTCGTTCTCGGGGCCGCTGCTGGCCCTCTCCTCGCTCTCCATAGGCGTGGCGGCCATTTTCAGTCCACGCCTGGCCCAGCGCTACGGGCAGGTCCCGGCCATCGTGATGACCCAGGGCTTCTCCACCATCTTCATGCTGGCCATCCCCTTCGTTCCCGGGGCCATCTACGCCGGGGCGGTGTACCTCGTTCGTTCGGCCATGATGAACATGGCCGGGCCGATCATGGACTCCTACCTGATGGGCATCGTGGACAAGGAGGACCGCGGACTGGCCAGCGCCATCAACTCCATCGTGTGGAGGGTGCCCAACAGCGTGACCACGGTGATCGGAGGGGCCATGCTGGCCGCCGGGTACTTCGCCCTCCCCTTCGTGCTGGCCGCCCTGATCTATATCGGCGCGGTTACCGCCTTCTGGTTCAACTTCCGGAACGTCAAGGTGTACGAGGAAACCCCCTCCTGAGCTTGGCAAAGTTATATTTCTTGGCAAGGCCAAGGTAACCACGGGGGATAAAATGGGCACATATGTGGTAATGTCGAGACTGACACAGGAGGGCCGCAAGACCATGAAGAGCCGGCCGCAGCGGTTGAAAGAGGTGAACAAGGAGATCAACAAGATGGGGGCCAAGGTCGTCCAGCAGTATGCCCTTCTAGGAAAGTACGACTTCATCAACATCCTGGAGGCGCCGGACAACGAGACGGTGGTCAAGATCATGGTGTCCCTGGGATCCCGCGGGACGCTGGAGACGGTAACCATGGCGGCGATCCCCGTCGAGGAGTTCCTGAAGGCCCTGCAGGAGGAATGAGGGGCTCAGGCCCCCGCCTTTTTATTCCTTGGGACCGTCCATCCGGCCGTTGCCGGTGACGAAGCCCAGGAAGCGCACATAGGAGTTCCTCAGGGCATCCCAGGCCAGGATGGCCACGACCGCCACCGCCACCGCGATGGCCAGGAATACCAGCGGGGCGGTGACCAGTCCAGAGGGGACGAACGGGACTATCAGCGCCAGCACCGAGACGAACATCACCATCTCGTTGAGGTCGATGAACATGCGGTAGACGTTCCTCCGATCGCCCTCGGCGATGCGGTTGGAGCGCATGGCCATGTCCGCCAGGGTGGCCGAGACCTTCTTGAGGTGCAGGTAGATGCTGACCACTGCGGGGGATATCGCCAGCAGCATGATGAAGAGCAGGGCGGCGCCCGGCAGCACCCCCAGGACCCCGGCCGCCTCCTCTACGACCGCGCCCACCCCGCTCACCAGGTTGAAGACCAGCAGGATGAGCACGATGTACAGATAGTCGACGAAGATGCGGGTGAGATGGCTGGCGAGCTTCTTCCGGTCCTCGGACATCATGACGTTCCTGGCCGTGGCCGCCTCCTTGACCGAGTCCACCCGGGCCAGGGCGGAACGCACCTTGGCCGGCGTCACGCGAACCAGGCCCGAGTATATCCGGTCCTGGAACTTGGAGGAGAGCGGCAGGGTGATCATGGTGATCATGGCCGCCCCTATGACCGAGGAGTAGAGCTCCTGGGACAGGATCCCGGCGTCCAGGGCGATCTTGGAGATGATGAAGGCGAACTCCCCCATGGCCAGCAGCGATAGCGCCACCACGAAGCTGTCCCGGGCCTTGAAACCGAACATGTAGGTGGCGATGCCAACGGCCATCATCTTGCCGAAGATGAACAGGGCGGCGATGGCACCGACCAGCATCAGATTGTCGATGATCATCCGGGGATCGAGCTGAAGCCCTATGGAGATGAAGAAGACGGCCATGAACAGCTCCTTCACCGGGATGACCTTGGCCTTGATCCTCTCGCTGTAGAGGGACATGGAGACGATCAGCCCCATCAGGAAAGGCCCGATGGCTATGGACAGACCTACCGACGACGAGAGAAGGGCCATGGTGAAGGCCATGCCCACGGCCACGATGAACACTATCTCCGACTGGTAGCGGTCCCCGATGCGGTCCATGATGCGGGGTATGAAGGCCAGCCCGATCATGATCGACAGGCCGAAGAAGATCACCAGGCCGATGATCATGTTGATGGTGGAACCGAGGGCGGGCGAGTCCCCGGCCAGCAGCGGAGCGGCCATGGAGAGGATTATGACCTGCCCCACGTCCTCGAACACCGTTATGCTCATGATGGCCGTGGCCTGCTCCCCGTCGATGGTCTTGACGGACTGCAGCACTCCGACCACCACCGCCGTGCTGGTGCCGGAGATGATGGCCCCGAGGAAGATGGAAGCGGTGCTTCCCAGCCCCATGGCCATTCCGCCCAGGTAGCCGATGATGACCACCAAGGTCATCTCCAAGGTGACGATAAGGATGAGCCGGGAGCCGACCCGCTTGAGCTTGGAGGCGCTCTGCTCCAGGCCTATCCAGAACATCAGCATGACTATGCCTATGTTCGAAAGCACCATCACCGTGGTCTGCTCCACCCAGAGCTGGGGGAACATGGTCGGTCCGAGGATGATGCCCGCCGCCAGATAACCCAGGATGGGAGGCATCCGGATCCTGGCGAAGAGCAGGGAGCATAGGCCGGAGATGACCATGAGCAGGGTCATGTCCAGAACGATCCTGAGCTCCGCTTCCATGCTTATCAGAAAAAGGGCATGTTACAAAAGGTTTGTTACCGTCCGGGGTTCAGTCGTCGGTCCTAGAGCGGCCCCTCAGCCACTGGTTGCACAGCTCCGCCCACTCGCACTCCCCGCACACCAGGCGGACGTCGTCCAGCGTTCGCAGGCGCTCCTCCACCCTATTCAACAAAGGCCTGGCCGGGAACTTCCCTTTTTCCGGCAGGTCGAGGAAGAGCGCGGCGGAGCGGTCCTTCTCGGCCACCGACACTTGGTCCTTGCACTGGCCGCCCACCAGGTTGGGGCAGCGCTCGCAAATGTCATCGCCACCGACGTCCAACATTACGACCAGTCCTTCCGGGGAGCGGAGGCTGGCGACGACCTCTTCCATGTTGGTCACGAATCGATGATCGTAACCGTGTCCGCTGAAGGTGCGGGCGCACAGCAGATGATGATGCCGAAGCCGGACCTCTTTCATATCGCCATGGCGTATGCTGCCGGGCCTAATCATCATTGCTGGTCACCGGGTCTCATCGTCCTCTAATTGGCACACGGCCTGGGCCAGCTTCCCGGCGTTCTCCCTCCAGAGGTAGATGGAGTCGGCCACCGGGGGAGCCTTCCCCGTCGGAATGGCCTTGTCCTGGATCATGTCGATGAGCCGGTCGTAGTAGTTCACCAGGTCGCAGACCATCCAGCTCTGTCCCTGGATGGTCTCCAGGTTCCCCACGGTGATGAGCTGCTCCAGCCATACCAGCTCCTTGTCCATGCTCTTGAACGCCACGCCCAGGGCGGCGGTGTGGCCGATATCGTGCCCAATGTCGTAGAAGCTCTTCATGTCCAGGGCGGCCATCAATCTCCTCAGATCCCTTCTGGCCGACCTGCACAGCAGAATGGCTTGGTCGAGGTCCACAGGATCCCCCTCTGATCGTAACTAGCGGGTGGCGGATAATGTATCTTTCGCTGCGCGACGACTAAGGGCGATTGCAGGACATCCGCGATCTGGAGCGGTCCGGCCCGCTGTTCATCAGGTATCCGCCGAACCCGATGGCCCAGGTCATGTTGGCGTAGGCCACCCACCTCTCCATGCCGCCCTCCCCCAGCGGTCCGATGGGCTCTCCCCCCCACATGGCGGTGAAAAGCACCAGCGAGATCACGCTTATCGTTCCCAGGACCAGGGATATGTACTTGAACGGGGAATCGGCGGTCCTTGCGGCCATGAGCGCGGTCATGGCCCCGCCTCCGAACGCCAGAAGGGCCGAGATATAGTGCGGTATTCCCGTGTAGACCGGAAAGATGCCGACGCCCACTCCCCCCAGGCCCATGAGGAACGCTGGTACGGTCACTGACCGGGTCAGACCGGCGTGGCGAAGGAGGATGGCGGTCAGGGAGTACATGACCCCGCCCACTATCATGGTCGCGTTGAATATGGAGGCCGAGGGTTCTCTCCAGGCCAGGTCGCTGATGTCGTCCTCCCCGGTGTGATATCCCGGATAGAGCGCCTCTCCGGTTATGATGCCCATAAGAACTATGAAGGCCGCAACCATGATCAGCGCGCCGGCGGTCCGTCGGGCCCAGCAGGGGTCCTTGTCTAGCAATCCCATCGCTGCACGGATTCTCAAAGACGTTATTAGCAGGTTGCGGTCCCACTTCGTCTTTCGCTAAGGCCCTCAGTCCTCGAGCATGGACAGGTCCCCGGTGTCATGCCCGCCCTCCTTGGCCTTCAGCACCCGGCGCATGATCTTGCCCGAGCGCGTTTTTGGCAGGGAGTCCACGAACTCGATCTCCCTAGGGTACGCATAATATGCCAGCCGCACCCGGACGAAGTTGGTGATGTCCTCTCTCAACCGGTCCGAGGCCTGGTTGCCCGGACGGAGCACTATGAAGGCCTTCACGATCTCCCCGCGCAGCTCGTCCGGTTTGCCGACGACGGCCGATTCCGCGACGGCCGGATGCTCGATCAGAGCCGATTCCACCTCGAAAGGCCCGAGGCGTTCACCGGACGTCTTTATCACATCGTCCGCCCGGCCCAGGAACCAGATGTAGCCGTCCTCGTCCTTGTAGGCCTGGTCGCCGGAGGCGTACCAGCCAGGGACGTAGAAGTACTCGCGATACTTGGTGACGTTGCCCCAGATACCGGTCATCATGGACGGCCATCCAGGACGCAGGGCCAGGAACCCCTCTTTTCCGGCAGGGAGTTCCATGCCGTTCTCGTCGACGATGGCGGCGACGACGCCGGGCACGGCCCTGCCCATGGAGCCAGGCTTGACGGTCATGCAGGGGAAGTTCGAAATGCACGGAGCTCCTGTCTCGGTCTGCCACCAGTTGTCGTGGATGCGGCGCTTCAGAACCTCCATTCCCCAGCGTACCACGTGCGGATTGAGCGGCTCGCCGGCCGAGCAAATGTGGCGGAGGGAGGAGAGGTCGAACTCCCGCACCACCTCGTCCCCCGCCTTCATGAGCATGCGCAAGGCCGTCGGCGCGGTGAACCACACGGTGACCTTGAAGCGGTCGACGATGGAATACCACGAGCGGGCGTCGAAGCGCCCCTCGAAGGAGATTATGGTGATCCCCAGGTACCAGGGGCCGAATATCCCCATGGACGTGCCGGTGACCCAGCCGGGGTCGGCGGTGCACCAGAACACGTCCCCCTCCCGGAGATCGGAGACGTACTTGGCCACGGAGAGCTGCTGCATCATGGCCCGGTGCGGAAGCACGACTCCCTTCGGCTTTCCGGTGGAGCCGGAGGTGTAATGGATGATGTAAGGCTCGTCCGGCCGCATGTTCGCGGTTTCAAAGTCCGGCGATCCCGAGCTGACCAGTTTTGAATAGGGAACGGCGTTGGGCGGACAGTTTTCCCCGACGCAGACCACCAGGGGCGCGGGGGA
>ENA-UPTA01002550-UPTA01002550.1-activated-sludge-metagenome-genome-assembly--contig:-NODE-2550-length-18739-cov-7.735924_pt1 | contig 18739 bp, 15 predicted proteins | sample MGYA00238184_ERZ773361 | MGnify/ENA primary metagenome ERZ773361 (study PRJEB29100, sample SAMN05720205) | activated sludge metagenome | isolation source: anaerobic digester from wastewater...
TGCTGCTGATCGACGAGATCGACAAGGCCGACATCGAGTTCCCGAACGACCTGCTGCGCGAACTCGACCGGATGGAGTTCTACGTCTACGAGACGCACCAGATGATCCGGGCCAAGCATCGCCCGGTGGTGATGATCACGTCGAACAACGAGAAGGAGCTGCCCGACGCGTTCCTGCGCCGCTGCTTCTTCCACTACATCAAGTTCCCCGACAAGGACACGATGCAGCAGATCGTCGACGTGCACTACCCGACGCTCAAGAAGGACCTGCTCAAGGAGGCGATGGAGTCGTTCTTCCAGATCCGCGAGCTGCCCGGGCTGAAGAAGAAGCCGTCCACCTCCGAGCTGCTCGACTGGCTGAAGCTGCTGGTGGCCGAGGACATCCCGGCCGAGGCGCTGCGCTCGCAGGACGCCAAGCAGGTGATCCCGCCCCTGCACGGTGCGCTCCTCAAGAACGAGCAGGACGTGCACCTGTTCGAGCGCCTGATCTTCATGGCGCGGCACAACCGCTGATCGCGCCGGAAGCCGACGCGCGATGACCCTGTCCGAGTGGCCGCCGCAACCGCTCGTCCTCGAAGGCGAGCACGTCCGGCTCGAGCCCCTCGAGCGCGGGCATGCGGCCGGGCTCGCCGAGGCCACGCGCGACGGCGAGCTCTGGAACCTGTGGGTCACCGCGGTGCCGTCTCCCGATGCCCTGCCCGGCTGGATCGACACGGCGCTTGCGCAGCAGCGCGCCGGCCGGGCCCTGCCGTTTGCCGTGCGCCGGCTGCGCGACGGTCGGCTGGTGGGCTCCACGCGCTACATGAACATCGAGGAGCAGCAGCGCCGCCTCGAGATCGGCACCACCTGGTACGCGCGCTCGGTGCAGCGCACCGGCCTCAACACCGAGTGCAAGACGCTGCTGCTGCGCCACGCGTTCGAGGCCCTGGGCTGCATCGCGGTCGAGTTCCGCACGCACTGGTTCAACCACGCGTCGCGCGAGGCGATCGCGCGGCTCGGCGCCAAGCAGGACGGCGTGCTGCGCAACCACCAGCGGCTGCCCGACGGCAGCCTGCGCGACACCGTCGTGTTCTCCATCACCGACACCGAGTGGCCGGCCGTGCGCCGCCATCTCTCCGTCCGTCAGACGCGCCTGCAGGCGCCCTGACCGGTTCTTCCTCACCCCCGCATTCGCGAGGTTCGACATGCTGATCGACTACTTCCTCCACCTGCGCAACTCGAAGCTGCCGGTGTCGATCAAGGAATACCTGATGCTGCTCGAGGCGATCGGCAAGCACGTGATCGGTCCTTCCATCGACGATTTCTACTACCTGTCGCGTGCCACGCTGGTCAAGGACGAGCGCAACTTCGACAAGTTCGACAAGGCCTTCGCCGCCTACTTCAAGGGCGTGCACGCCCTGCCCGGCTTCGACCTCGAGCTGCCGCTCGAATGGCTGAAGCGCCAGTTCCAGCGCGAGTTCACCGCCGAGGAGAAGGCCGCGATCGAGGCCATGGGCGGACTGGACAAGCTGATCGAGCGCCTGAAGCAGCTGCTCGACGAGCAGAAGGATCGCCACGAGGGCGGCAACAAGTGGATCGGCACCAACGGCACGTCCCCGTTCGGCAACGGCGGCTTCAATCCGGAAGGCATCCGCGTCGGCGGCCCGTCGGCCGGCAACCGCACCGCCGTGAAGGTCTGGGAGCAGCGCACCTACCGCGACTACGACGACCAGGTCGAGCTGGGCACCCGCAACATCAAGGTGGCGATGCGCCGGCTGCGCAAGTTCGCACGCGAAGGCGCCGAAGACGAGCTCGACCTGGACGGCACCATCTCCAACACGGCGCGCAACGCCGGGTACCTCGACATCAAGATGCGCCCCGAGCGGCACAACACCATCAAGGTGCTGATGCTGCTGGACGTCGGCGGCACGATGGACGACCACATCAAGCAGACCGAAGAGCTGTTCTCGGCGGCGAAGACCGAGTTCAAGCACCTCGAGTTCTACTACTTCCACAACTGCGTGTACGACCATCTGTGGAAGAACAACAAGCGGCGCCACTCCGAGCGCTTCGCCACCTGGGACGTGATCCGCAAGTACAACCAGGACTACCGCCTGATCTTCGTCGGCGATGCCACGATGAGCCCGTACGAGATCCTGCAGCCCGGTGGCTCGGTCGAGTACAACAACGAGGAGGCGGGCGCCATCTGGCTGCGCCGCCTGGTCGAGCGCTTCCCGAAGTTCGCGTGGCTCAACCCCGAGCCGGAAGGCGTGTGGGAATACCGCCAGTCGATCGCCGTGATCAAGCAGGTGCTGGCCAACCGCATGTATCCGGTCACGCTTGCCGGCCTCGAGCGCGCAATGCGCGAGCTGTCCAAGTAGTTCCGGGCACGCAGTTCCGCGCCGCGCGCCCCGATCTCCGGGCTGCGCGCGGGCCTCAGTGCTCGATCGGTGGCGCGGCGCGCAGCACTTCCTCGAGCGTGGTCACGCCCTGCGCGATCTTCTGCGCACCCGAGAGCCTCAGGGGGCGCAGCCCGCCGCGGATGGCCGCCTCGCGGATCGCGCGCAGGTCGGGCTTGTCGCTGACCAGGCCTTTCAGCTCGTCGGTGAGCAGCAGCAGCTCGTAGATGCCGGCGCGTCCGTGGTAGCCGGTCATGCGGCACTCCACGCACCCCACCGCCCGATACAGGCGTGACGGCTTTCGCGCCCGGAATGGGCTGATCAGCGCCTTCCACTGTCCGTCGCTGATCTCGCCGCCCTCCTGCTTGCAGTGCGGACACAGCGTGCGCACGAGCCGCTGCGCCATCACGCCGACGACGGTTGCATTCAGCAGGTACGAGGGCACGCCCAGGTCCAGCAGGCGGGTGATGGCCGAGGGCGCATCGTTCGTGTGCAGGGTCGACAGCACCAGGTGTCCGGTCAGCGCGGCCTGGATCGCCATCTCGGCCGTCTCGAGGTCGCGCACCTCGCCCACCATGATGATGTCCGGATCCTGGCGCATCAGCGCGCGGATGCCGTCGGCGAACGACAGGTCGATACCGTGGTGCACCTGCATCTGGTTGAAGCTGGGCTCGACCATCTCGATCGGGTCTTCGACGGTGCAGACGTTGACCTCCTCGTTGGCCAGCTGCTTGAGCGTCGTGTAGAGCGTGGTGGTCTTGCCCGACCCGGTGGGGCCGGTCACCAGCACGATGCCGTTCGGACGGTCGGTCATCGCGTTCCACAGCCCCCGGTCCTCGTCCGAGAACCCCAGCTCGGCGAAGTCGCGCACCAGCACTTCGGGGTCGAAGATCCGCATCACCAGCTTCTCGCCGAAGGCGGTCGGCAGGGTCGACAGACGCATCTCGATCTCGCGGCCCGCGCCGGAGCGCGTCTTGATGCGTCCGTCCTGCGGACGCCGCTTCTCGACCACGTCCATCCGGCCCAGCAGCTTCAGCCGGCTGGTCATCGCCGACAGCACCGACGCCGGCACCTGATAGACGTTGTGCAGCACGCCGTCGATGCGGAAGCGCACCGCGCCCAGCTCGCGCCGCGGCTCGAGGTGGATGTCGCTGGCCCGCTGGTCGAACGCGTACTGCAGCAGCCAGTCGACGATCGTGACCACGTGCTGGTCGTTGGCGTCGAGGTTCTTGGCGCTGCGGCCGAGCTCGACCAGCTGCTCGAAATTGTTCTGCGTGTTGGTCGCGCCGTTCTTCTGCGCGTCGCGCACCGACTTGGCGAGGCTGAAGAACTCGGCGATGTAGCGCGTGATGTCGAGCGGATTGGCGACCACGCGGCGGATCTCGCAGCGCAGCAGCTGGGAGAGCTCGGCGATCCAGTCGGTGAGGAAGGGCTCGGCCGTGGCGATCACCACCTCCCCCGGACGCACCTCCACCGGCAGGATGCGGAACCGCGATGCGTACTGGCTCGACATCACCTCGGCCACCCGCGAGAAGTTCACGCGCAAGGGATCGATGTGCACGAAGGGCAGACCGACCCGGCGCGCGAACCACTCCGTCAGCGCCTCGAGATCCAGGGTGCGGTGCGGCGGCTTCGCGCCGCGCAGCTTGCGCTGCGCGATCGACACCAGCGCATGCTGGTCCGAGGTCGACAGGCGCGCGTACAAGGCGCTCTTCATCCCGTCCTCGGCACTGATCATGCCGTCGGCCACCAGGGCATCCAGCAGCGTGGCGACCTGCACGCGCTGACCGGCGCGGCCGATCGGCTCCGGGTCGCTCCCCGCCGGTGCTGCCGATGGCGAAGTCGATCGCGAAGTCGACGCCGACGCTGAGGACTCACCGCTGCCTGCCGACACACCGCGGCCCTCGGCCGGCGATTCACGGCCACCTGACGCGGACAGCGTCGCGGCGGGGTCACGGCCGCCTGACGGCGGCAACGTACCGAGCGGCGCGCGATCGACGGATGCGGGAACGGGATTCAGCAGCGCGTTCATGGGATGCGGTTCCTGGCGGGCGGCTGCGCGGCGGCCGGGCCCGACGGACCCGATCGGCGCATGGCCGCTGCTTGAACCGTACCTGCCTCCCCGCAGGGCCACGGCCTGTGGCGGACGGGTGGCCGTTCAGACCGTGCAGGCGGATCCGCCGTGTTGCGCGCGCAGACCCTGCACCCAATCGGGCGCCTCGAAGCCGAAGCGTCGGTCGAGCAGGTCGGCCCGCTGCGCCAGGCGCTCCCATGCGACCCGCAGCGGAGGACCCTGGAACGCCAGCACGACGCGGTTGCCTGCCGCGCCGGGCGGCAGCAGCAGCAGCCGGCCGCCGAAGGCCTGGTCGAGGTTGCGCAGATTGCGCTCGAACGACGCGTGCTCGCCGAACAAATTCACCACGCACAGCCCGGTGTCGGTCAGCGCGCGGCGACACGCGCGGTAGAAGCGCACCGAATCGAGCACGGGGCCCCGCGCGTGCAGGTCGTACAGGTCGACCTGCACGATGCCGAAGCGCCCGGCCACGCCCGCGCGCATCAGGAAGTCGTGCGCGTCCGCCGTCACCAGGGTCAGGCGCGGGTCGGTGGTCGGCAGCGCGAACCAGCGCTCGGCGGCACGGATCACCTGCGCGCTCAGCTCGACCGTCGTCACCCGCGTGTCGGCCAGGTGCTTCAGGCAGAAGCGCGTGAGCGCGCCCGCCCCGAGGCCGAGCTGCAGGATCTCGCGCGGCGCCTGCAGGAACAGCATCCAGCCCATCATCTGACGCACGTAGTCCAGCACGATGCGGTCGGGCTGGCGGATCTTCATCGCCCCCTGCACCCACTCGGATCCGAAGTGCAGATAGCGCACGCCGTCCTGCTCGGACAAGGTGATCGGAGGACCGTCGTCGCTCCCGTGGCGGGACTTCATGCGCACTCCTCTTCCCAGGCTGCGGCCGCCCGCCAGGCGGCGAGCTTGTCGGCGAAGCGCAGGCGTGCGTTCGCCGGACTCGTGGAGGGCAGGACGCACACCGCATATCCGGCCGATGCGAAGGCCGGTGCGAAGCGTCCGGCGGCCTGCCCGTTGAACAGCACCCGGGCGATGTGCGGCGCCAGCGTGCGCAGCCCGGTGAAGTCGTTGTGCTCGGCCGACCGGATGTCCGCATCGAGGCTGCCCGCGCGGCGACAGGCGCCGAGCACGTCCCAGAGCGCCAGCCGCCGGGCGCGCAGCCGAGCATAACGCGCCTCGAACGGCAGCACCGCAAGCGGCTCGCCCAGCAGCGCCGACAGGATCGGCCAGAACTGATTGCGCGGATGCGCGTAGTAGTGGCCGGCCGCCAGCGACGCCGCGCTGGGGAAGCTGCCGAGGATCAGCACCCGGGCGTCGCCGTCGATCACCGGCGGGAAGCCGGTCAGGCGCGTCACCCGTCAGCTGCCCGCGTGCAGCAGCATCGCGTTGAGGCGGCGCACGAACGCGGCCGGCTCTTCGAGGTGCCCGCCCTCGGCCAGCAGCGCCTGCTCGAACATCAGCGTCGCCCAGTCGTCGAAGCGTTCGGCGCCGGCACCGCGCAGCCGCTCGACCAGCGGGTGCTTGGGGTTGAGCTCGAGCACGGGCTTGCGATCGGGCGCCTTCTGTCCCGCCTGACGCAGCAGGCGCTCGAGGTGGCCGCTGATCTCGCCTTCGTCCGACACCAGGCAGGACGGCGAGTCGGTCAGGCGGTTGGTGATGCGCACCTCCTTCACCCGGTCGCCCAGCGCCGCCTTCACGCGTTCGACGAGATCCTTGAACTCATCGGCGACCTTGCGCGCCGCCTCCTTCTCGGCCTCGTCCTCGAGCGCCCCCAGGTCGAGGCCGCCCCGCGCCACCGAGACGAGCTCCTTGCCGTCGAAGTCGTGCAGATAGGACAGCATCCACTCGTCGACGCGGTCGGTGAGCAGCAGCACCTCGACGCCCTTCGTGCGGAAGACCTCGAGGTGGGGGCTGCTGCGCGCCGCCGACCACGTGTCGGCCGTCACGTAGTAGACGTGCTTCTGACCCTCCTTCATGCGCGCCACGTAGTCGGCGAGCGACACCGACTGCGCGTCGGTGTCGAGGTGGGTCGAGGAGAAGCGCAGCAGCTTCGCGATGCGCTCGCGGTTGCCGAAGTCCTCACCCAGGCCTTCCTTCAGCACCTGCCCGAACTCCTTCCAGAAGCCGGCGTACTTCTCCGCGTCGTTGTCCGCCATCTCCTCGAGCATGCCGAGCACGCGGCGCGTGCAGCCCTCGCGGATCGCCTTCACGTCGCGGCTCTCCTGCAGGATCTCGCGCGACACGTTGAGCGGCAGGTCGGCCGAATCGACGACCCCGCGCACGAAGCGCAGGTACGCGGGCAGCAGCTGCTCGGCGTCGTCCATGATGAACACGCGGCGCACGTACAGCTTGATGCCGTGCCGGTGGTTGCGGTCCCACAGGTCGAACGGCGCCTTCGACGGCACGTACAGCAGCTGCGTGTACTCGCTGCGGCCCTCGACCCGGTTGTGCGTATAGGCGAGCGGCTCGCCGCCGTCGTGCGCGATGTGCTGATAGAAGGCCTTGTACTGCTCGTCGGTGATGTCGGACTTGGACCGCGTCCACAGCGCGCTGGCCTGGTTCACCGTCTCCCACTCGTCGGTGAGCTTCTGCGCGCCGGCGTCCTTGTCCCACTCCTCCTTGCGCATGCGGATCGGCAGCGAGATGTGGTCGGAGTACTTGCGCAGGATGGCGCGCAGCTTCCAGCCCGACAGCAGCTCGGCCGTGGACGCCTCGCCGTCCTCGCCGTCGGGCGCGTCCTTGCGCAGGTGGAGCACGATCTCGGTGCCGCGTGCCGGCCGCTCGACGGTCTCGACCGTGAACTCGCCGTCGCCCGCCGACTCCCAGCGCACGCCGTCGGCCGCCGCCGCGCCGGCACGCCGTGTATGGACGGTGACGCGGTCGGCCACGATGAACGACGAGTAGAAGCCGACACCGAACTGGCCGATCAGCTGCGCATCGCGCGCCTGGTCGCCGGACAGCTTGCCGAAGAATTCGCGCGTGCCCGAGCGCGCGATCGTGCCGAGGTTGGCGACCGCCTCCTCGCGCGACATGCCGATGCCGTTGTCGACGATCGTCAGCGTGCCCGCGTCCTTGTCGTAGGTGACGTCGATGTGCAGCTCGGCGTCGCCCTCGTAGAGTTCGGGCTTGTCGATCGCCTCGAAGCGCAGCTTGTCGCAGGCGTCGGACGCGTTCGACACCAGCTCGCGCAGGAAGATCTCGCGGTTGCTGTACAGCGAGTGGATCATCAGCTGGAGCAGCTGCTTGACTTCGGTCTGGAAGCCGAGTGTTTCCTTCATGTCGCCCATGGTCTGTGTTCCGGAACTGAGTGGTCGTTGACGGTCGGGGGACCGGGCCACGGCGCGCGCTGCAGACCGCGGCGCATCGTGCTCCGCTGCCGGCGGCGCGCACCCGTGCCCCGCCCCCGAATCGGGAATCCTCGCGCGGAGATGGGGCCGACCGCCCCGATTTCAAGGGCGCGGCAGGCCCGGTCAATCGCGTACGGGCATCCGCTCGGTTCCGTCGGGCGTGCCCGGCAGGCTCGTTCAGTCGGGCGTGCCCGGCAGGCTCGTTCAGTCGCGTGCGCGCTGCAGGCAGCGGTCGAGCTGCTCGAGCATCCGCGGGTTGGCGCTGGTGGCAACGTTGAACCGCATCCAGGTGCTGGGACGCTGATCCGGCAGGAACAGGCTGCCGGGCGCCATCAGATAGCCGTGCTCCAGCATCTGCTGTGCAATCGGATTCGTGTCGATGCCGGTGTCCACCCACAGGAACATGCCGCTCGCGGGCGCCGCGAACGGGGTCAGGCCGAGCCGCTCGAGCTGCCGGAGCACGCCGTCGCGGGTGCGGTTCATCCGGTCGCGCAGACGGTGGAGGTGACGCCGGTAGTGGCCTTCCGACAGCACGCGGTAGACGATGCGCTCGCCGAATTCGGGGCTGGTGAGGCCGATCAGCATCTTCAGGTCGGTGAGACGGCGGGCCAGGTCGGGGGCGCAGGCGACGAAGCCCACCCGCAGGTTGGCGGCCAGCGTCTTGGAGAAGCCGCCGAGGTAGATCACCCGCTGCAGCTGGTCGAGGGACGCCAGGCGCACCGCGGCGGGGGCGGCGCCGCCCGCGTGCAGATCGCAGTAGATGTCGTCCTCGACGACGATGAAATCGTGCTCGGCCGCCATCCGGAGGATGCTGAATGCCGTCGAGGCGGCCATGCTGGTGCTCGTCGGGTTGTGCAGCACCGACGACGTGACGAACAGCCGGGGCCGGTGCGCGCGCACCAGGGCCTCCAGCCGCACCAGGTCCGGCCCGTCGGGCCGGCGCGGCACGCCGACGATGCGCGCGCCGAGCTGCGCATAGCGGCCGAACAGCAGGAACCAGGAGGGTTCGTCGACCAGCACCGTGTCGCCCGGCGCCAGCAGATGCTGGGCGACGAGGTCGAGTCCCTGGGTGACGCCGTTGGTGGTGAGGATCTGCTCGGCCGTTGCGCGGATCTCGAGCTCGGCGAGCTTGAGCTGCAGCTGCTGCCGCAACGGCAGGTAGCCCTGCGGATGGCCGTAGTCCAGGAACGCCGCGCCACTGTTGCGCCCGAGTGCGCGCAGGCTCGACGACACCAGACCCTCGTCCAGCCAGTCCGGGGGCAGCACGCCGCCGCCCGGCATGTCGCGCGGCGGCAGCCGCTTGAACATGTTGCGCAGCAGCCAGACGACGTCGACCGCACCGCTGGGCGCGTCGGCCCAGGCCCGCGCGCTGGCCAGCGCCTGCGCCGGCGCGCGCTCGCGCACGTAGAAGCCCGATCCCCGGCGCGACTCCAGATAGCCGCGTGCGACCAGCCGGTCGTACGCCTCGACGACGGTGAAGCGCGACACACGGTGGTCGTCCGCGAAGCGGCGGATGGAGGGCATGCGCGACCCGGGCCGGATCACCCGTTCGTCGATGCGCGCGCCGTACCAGGCCACGATCTGATCCACCAGCGTCATCCCGCTCGCCGGCGTCAGGAAGGGCGCGGTGGGCGCAGGCAGGGCAGACGGGATGAACGGGGTCGACACGCGAACTGTTCCGGTAAAGCGTCCTGGCCACCCGAGCAGACTGGCCTGCGGACCGTACTGGTACTGTATCCGCCGGCTGCGCTACGCTGCAAGCCCATGACACACCGGTCGATCACCCTCGAAACCCGGGGCGCGCTGTTCGCGTTCGTCGGGGTGCTGATGTTCGCAGCCACCCTGCCGGCCACGCGCCTGGCGGTCGCCGATCTCGACCCCTGGTGGCTCGCGCTGGCCCGCGCGGAGCTGGCCGCGGCGCTGGGCGCGCTCGCCCTTGCGGTCACGCGTCAGCCCTGGCCGGCACGGACGCAGTGGACCGGGCTGGGGATCACCGCCGGCGGTGTCGTGATCGGCTTTCCCCTGCTGACGTCGCTGGCCATGACCGGCGCCTCCGCCGGGCGCGGCGCGGTGGTCGTCGGGCTGCTGCCGTTCGCCACCGCGGCGGCCTCCGCACTGCGCAACGGCGAGCGCCCGTCACGCGCCTTCTGGCTGTGCGCGGGCATGGCCAGCGCGGCCATCACCGTCTGGGCGCTGCGCGGCACCCAGGTCACGCCGGGCTGGAACGATCTGGCCCTGCTGGCTGCGGTGGCCGCCGCCGCGGTCGGCTACGCCGAAGGCGGACGGCTGGCCCGCACGCTCGGCGGCTGGCAGACGATCGCGTGGGCGCTGGTGCTGACGGCTCCCCTGCTGCTCCTGCCCACGCTGTGGCTGACGCACGCGCTGCCCCTGCAGCACGCCGCGCCGTCCGCCTGGGGCGGGTTCGTGTACGTGACCGTGTTCAGCCAGTTCGTCGGTTTCCTGTTCTGGTATGGCGGCATGGCGATGACGGGTGTCGCGCGGGCGTCGCAGATGCAGCTGCTGCAGGTCTTCCTCACGCTGATCATCGCGTGGGCGCTGCTCGGCGAACGCATCGAGCCGTCCACTTGGGGGGTCGCCGCATTCGTGGTGATGCTGATCTGGATCGGACGCCGCACGACGATCCGGCAGACCGCGGCCACCGGCGTTCAGGACGGGCGCTGACGCCCGTCGGCGCATGCCCGAGGCCTCTCCCCAACCCCTCCCATCCCCATCGGAGCCTTCCATGCGCGCCCGCCCCTTCCTGCAGGTCGATGTCTTCACCCGCACGCCGTTCCTCGGCAATCCGGTGGCCGTCGTGCTCGACGCCGATGATTTGGACGCCGCACAGATGCAGCGCATTGCACGCTGGACCAATCTGTCGGAGACGACGTTCGTGCAGCGCGCGACCGATCCCGAGGCCGACTACCGCCTGCGCATCTTCACGCCGCAGGCGGAACTGCCGTTCGCGGGCCATCCCACACTGGGCAGCGCCCACGCACTGCTGACCGCGGGTCGCGTGACCGCCCGGGCCGGCCGGCTGGTGCAGCAGTGCACGGCGGGGCGCGTGTCGATCCGCGTGGATCCGGCGTCGTCCGGACTGTGGCTGCGGATGCCCCCGGCCCGGATCACGCCGCTCGCGGACGACGAGCAGCGCCTGCTCGCGCGCATCGTCGGCGGCCCGCTGGCAACGCCCGCCCGGTGCATCGACGTGGGCCCCCGCTGGATCGTGGCGGCCCATGGCACGGTCGAGACCTTGCTGCGCGCCGCGCCGGATCCGGCCGCGCTGTCGGCGCTGTCGGAGCGCCTGCACGTCACCGGGCTGACGCTGTTCTCGGTGCCGGACGAAACCGACGCCGCCGCGCCGCTGGAGGTGCGCTCATGGGCGCCCGCCCACGGCGTGCCGGAGGATCCGGTCTGCGGCAGCGGCAACGGGGCTGTCGCCGCCTACCGCGCAACGCTGGGCACCGTGCGGCCCTACCAGGCCCGCCAGGGACGGGCCATCGGCCGCGACGGCACCGTGCGCATCGACTACCGCGAGGACGGCATCGAGGTGGGGGGCGATGCCGTCGTCTGTGTGCGGGGCGAGCTGCTGGCCTGAGACGCGCGTCAGACGAAGTGTTCGGCGACCACCGCCGGCGTCACGTCCTCGAAGCGCTTGATCGACCAGTCGGGCTTGCGGTCCTTGTCGATCAGCAGCGCTCGCACCCCCTCGGGGAAGTCGGCGTGACGCTGGAACTGACGGGCCAGCACCAGATCGAGCTCGAGCGTCTGGGCCAGCGACATGCGGCGGGTGCGGCGCAGGTATTCCCAGGTGACGTGAGCCGCCGTCGGCGAGCCGTTGCTCAGACTGTCGGCCGGCACCTTGAACCAGGGATCCTCGGCAGCGGCCGCACGCAGGGCATCACGCATGGCCGTCACGTTGGGCTGCATCGCGATGAAGCGGATCGCATCCTGGTACTGCATCAGGTTGGAGATCGGCAGGCCCGCCTTGAAGCGGCGGTGCTGCGCCATCAGGAAGGCCGAGACGAGTTCGCGGTTCAGCGCGGCGTTGTCGCTCCAGTGGATGTCGAGCAGGCCCGCGTACACGTCGTCACGCGCTTCGACCGGGACGAAATAGTCGACGAGGCCGGCGTACAGCGCGTCGGCTTCGTTGACCGTCAGGCCGGTGAGCGACATCAGGATGCCCGCACCGCACGGCACGCGGTTCATGAACCAGCCGCCGCCGACGTCCGGGAACAGGCCGATGTGGATCTCGGGCATGGCGATGCGCGCGCGGTCGGAGACCAGCCGGTGGCTCGCGCCCACGGTGAGCCCGACGCCGCCGCCCATCGTGATGCCGTGCGCGTAGGAGATCAGGGGCTTCGGGTACTCGTGGATCAGGCGGTCGAGCTGGTACTCGACGTCGAAGAACGCGTCACCGTACACGTAGCGCTGATCGCCGCCGCCGCGCACGTTGCGCACCACCTCGGCGACGTCGCCGCCGGCGCTGAAGCCCTTCTCGCCGGCGCCGTCGAGCACCACGGCCGCGATGCCTTCGTCCGACACCCAGGTGCGGAACTGCGCGAGCAGCAGCTCGCACATCTGCAGGTTGATCGCGTTCAGCTGCTTGGGGCGGTTCAGGGTGGCAAAGCCGATGCGCCGGCCGTTGGCCGTGCGGCGCTCTTCGAAGAGGACAGGGAGTTCGCTCATGGGGTGTCGTGGGTTGGGACGGGAATCCGCAATCCTAACCGGACCGCGCCCCGGTGGACCGCGCCCCGGTCCGCGCCGCCCGCTCAGGGCCGGCGCTCGTACACCCGCGTCTCGCCGTGCCGGAACAGCACGAACGCCTCGGCGGGCACGCCCTGCGCCCGCAGGGCCTCGGGCAGCTCGCCGATCGGGGCGTCGAGCGGCTCGTCGGTCAGCTCGAACGTGCCCCAGTGGATGCCGATCGAGCGGCGCGCCTTCACGTCGCGGTGGATCCGGACCGCCTCGGCCGGATCGACGTGCTGCTCCTTCATGAACCAGCGCGGCAGATACGCGCCGACCGGGATCGCCGCCAAGTCGAAGCCGCCGAAGCGCGCGCCGATGTCGGCGAAGTCGCGCGAGTAGCCGGTGTCGCCCGCGAAGTAGAAGTCGAAGCCCGGCGCCCGGACCACCCAGCCGCCCCACAGCGACGCGTTGCGATCGAAGAGTCCGCGTGCGCTCCAGTGCTGCGCCGGCACGAAGTGCACCTCGACGCCCAGCAGCGTGCGCCGATCCCACCAGTCGAAGCGCTCGACGCGTGTCACGCCCTGGTCCTTCAGCCAGAGGTCCACGCCCAGCGGCGCCAGGAACAGCGGCGGCCCGCCGGCCTGCGCCTGCAGCGCCGTCACGCTGTCGTGGTCGAGGTGGTCGTAGTGGTTGTGCGAGATCAGCACCAGGTCGATGCGGGGCAGCTGCGCAATCGTCATCGGCAGCGGCGCGCGCCGCTTCGGCCCCGCCCACTGCACGGGGAACGCGCGCGCCGAGAACTGCGGATCGGTCAGGATGTTGAGCCCTGCAACCTGCAGCAGCAGCGTCGAATGCCCGATCCAGGTCGCCGTGATCCGCTCGCGGTTGGCCTGGAGCATGGCGAGATCGGGCTTCACCACCGGAAAGTCGTACCCGTTGACGTGCGTGGACGGCGGTTTCGGGTCACCGTTGCGCGTGCGCTCGACGTACCAGGCGAGCAGCTCGCCGAACGGCTTTCCACCCGCCGGTCCGTAATTGTTGGCGAAACCGTCCGGCCGATGATGCGGCCGCGTGGCGTCGTAGTACGGGTTGACCGCCGTGCAGCTGGCCAGCAGCAGGGCGGCGAACACGAGCAGTGGGGTCGGACGCAGTCGTGTGGACATGGGGACGTCGAAGGGTGCGGGATCGGACACGGTCGGCCCGACGGCGCCGTTCCTGACGCGCATGCGCCGGACGCGCTGCGATCGCGCCCCGGCGCAATCGCGACGCGGCCGGTGCCGCGGCGCCCTACTCCTTCACCGCGCCGGTCATGCCCGACACGTAGTATTCGACGAAGAACGAATACATCACCGCCACCGGCAGGGAACCCATCAGCGCGCCGGCCATCAGTGCGCCCCAGTGGTAGACGTCGCCTTCGACGAGCTCGGTGATGACCCCCACCGGCACGGTCTTGACCTCGGACGAGGACACGAACGTCAGCGCGTAGATGAACTCGTTCCAGGACAGCGTGAACGCAAAGATGCCGGCGGAGATCAGCCCCGGCACCGCCAGCGGCAGCACGATCTTGACCAGGATCTGCCAGCGCGTCGCGCCGTCGATCAGTGCGCATTCCTCCAGCTCGAACGGGATCGAACGGAAGTAGCCCATCAGCAGCCAGGTGCAGAACGGGATCAGGAACGTCGGATACGTGAGGATCAGCGCCCAGCGGGTGTCGAACAGGCCGAGCTTGTAGACGATGGTGGCGAGCGGAATGAACAGGATCGACGGGGGCACCAGGTAGGCGAAGAAGATCGCCAGGCCCGCCTGGCGCGAGCCCGTGAAGCGCAGCCGCTCGATCGCGTAGGCCGCGAACACCGCTGCCGCCAGCGACGCGAACGTGGCCACCACCGACACCAGCATCGTGTTCCACAGCCAGTCGGGGTAGGCGGTGTCGAAGAACAGCTTCTTGAAGTGCGCCAGCGTGGGGTTCTCGACCCAGAACGGGTTGCCCTCGCGCGACAGGAGCTCCTTGTTCGGCTTGAATGCCGTGATGCCCATCCAGTAGAACGGGAACAGCAGCACGAACATGAACACCAGCAGCGGGATGTAGGTGGTGACCCAGCGCCGCGGCGTCGAGGTGAGGAAGTCCATCCCCTGGGAGTCGGTCGTCTTGTCGCTCATTTGTCGCTCCCCTGCTGCCACGCGCGGCGCTGCAGGCCGAAGTAGCTGAACATGATGGCCGCCAGCAGGAACGGCACCATGGCGGTGGCGATCGCGGCACCCTCGCCGAGCGCCCCGCCCGAGATCGCACGCTGGAACGACAGCGTCGCCATCAGGTGCGTGGCGTTCAGCGGGCCGCCGCGCGTCAGCACGTAGATCAGCTGGAAGTCGGTGAACGTGAACAGCACCGAGAAGGTCATCACCACCGCGATGATCGGCGTCAGCAGCGGCAGCGTGATGTTGCGGAAGCGCTGCCACGGCGTGGCGCCATCGATCGCAGCCGCCTCGTACAGCGAGGGCGAGATCGTCTGCAGCCCGGCGAGCAGCGAGATCGCCACGAACGGGATGCCGCGCCAGATGTTGGCGATGATGGTGGAGATGCGCGCCATCCAGGGGTCGCCGAGGAAGTCGATGTAGCTGTCGATGAGCCCGAGCTTGACCAGCGTCCAGCTGATCACCGAGAACTGCGAGTCGTAGATCCACCAGAACGCGATCGCCGACAGTGCGGTCGGCACGATCCATGGCAGCAGCACGACCGCGCGAAAGAACGTCTTGAACGGCAGCTTCTCGTTCAGCAGCAGCGCCAGCCACAGGCCGAGCGCGAACTTCACGATGCTGGCGATGATCGTGTAGAAGAGCGTGTTGAACAGCGCGAGCTGGGTGACCGAATCGCCCAGCAGGAACGCATAGTTCTCGAAGCCCACCCATTCGCCGGCACGCCCGGTCTTGGTGTCGGTGAAGCCCAGCCACACGCCGAGCCCGAGCGGGTAGGTCAGGAAGATCAGCAGCAGCAGCGCCGCCGGCAACATGAACACCAGGCCCAGACCGTTGCGGCTGTTCTGGAAACGCGAAAGCATGCTCAAGGCGGTCACCCGTCGGCAGCGGTCAGGACGGCACCGGCGCGCCGCGGCCGCACGAGGCGGCCGCGGGCACTCCGGTCACGAAGTCAGGCCGGATGGCGCGCGTGCGCGGATCAGACCTTGTAGTAGCGCTGTGCGCGCTTCTCGGCCCGTTCGGCCGCCTCCTTCGGCGTACGCTGCCCCGACGCCGCCTCGGCCACCATGTTCACCATGATGAAGTCGGCCATCGTCGCGGCGGACGCGTAGCCCATCGGGCCGTCGTAGCCGCTGGGCTGCATCACCTTCATCGCGTCGCGATACGGGGTGTGCTTGGGATCGACCGTCCAGATGGGGTTGGACTCGTAGGCCCGCAGCGGCTGCGTGACGTAGCCGATGGCCGCCTGCTGCCACGGCTCGTACTGCTCCTTCTCCATCATGAAGCGCAGGTATTCCTTCGCGGCCTTCGGGTACTTGCTGTACTTGAAGATCATCATCGGGAACACGAGGTTCAGCTCGGTCGGACGCCCCACCGGCCCGACCGGATAGTTGGCGTGCTGGATGTCGGCCGCCATCTCCTTGACCTTGGGGTCGCTCGACGTCTTGGCCGCGTAGTACACCGAGATGCCGTTGGCGGTCAGGCTGACCTGACCATCGAGGAAGGCCTTGTTGTTGTTCGGGTCCAGCCACGACAGCGTGCCCGGCGCGAACGTCGCATACAGTTGCTTGGCGTACTCGAGCGCGGCGACCGTCTCGGGGCTGTTGATGGTGACGTTGCCCTTCTTGTCGACCATCTTGCCGCCGTGCGCCCACACCAGCCAGTGCGTCCAGCTGTTGCCGTCGCCGGTGGCGTTGCCCAGCGCGAAGCCGGCGGGCGTGCCCTTCTCCTTGAGCCCCTGGCACAGCTTGAGGAAGCCGGCGAGGTCCTTCGGGAACTCGTTGAAGCCGGCCGCCTTCATGTGGCTCTCGCGGTAGACGATGCAGTTGCCCGCCGCGCCCATCGGGATGGCGATCCAGCCCTTGGGGGCCTTGCCGTAGGCCTCCGCGGCGGGATACCAGCCGCCGTACTTCTTGCCCAGGTAGTTGGCCAGGTCGGTGACGTCGACCAGCTTGTCGGGGTACTGGAACGCGTCCTCGAACGTGCTGATGATGATGTCCGGACCACTGCCCACGTTGGCCGCGACCGCCGCCTTCGGCCGCACGTCCTCCCAGCCTTCGGAGTCGACGCGCACCTCGATGCCGGTCTTCTCGGTGAACGCCTTGGTGTTCTTCATCCAGGCGTCCTCGTCGCCCTGCACGAAGCGCTTCCAGCGCAGCACGCGCAGCTTGGCGCCCTTCTCGGGCTGGTTGCTCCACTGCGCATGGGCATCGGGTGCGAACAGTGCACCGCCGCCGGCCGCTGCACCGGCCGTTGCGCCGGCCGTGGTCTTCAGGAAATCGCGCCGTTTGAACTGGCTCATCGTGGTGTCTCCTCCGTTGATCTTGCAGAACGACCGGGCCGCCCGGACGGATCCGTGCCCGTGGGATGCAACGCGCTCAGAGCCGCTGGCCGCTGACCGCGTCGAATACGTGGATGCAGGCCGGCATCGGCGCCAGCGTCACGCGGTCACCGGGGCGGAACTCGTGCCGCTCGCGGAAGATCGCGTTCAGGTCGCCGGCCGGGCTCTTGGCGTAGACCTGCGTGTCGGCGCCGGTGGGCTCGACCACGACCACCTCGCAGCCGATGCCCGTGCCGCCCAGGGTGAGGTGCTCGGGTCGGACGCCGAACGACACCGCCTGTCCGGGGCTGGCCTTCAGGCCCGGCACGGCGAAGGTGGCGCTTCCGGCGAGTTCGACCGACGCGCCATCGGCGCCGACGCGGCCCTGCAGCATGTTCATCGCCGGCGAGCCGATGAAGCCGGCGACGAAGGTGTTGGCCGGCCGGTCGTAGAGGTCGAGCGGGCCGCCCATCTGCTCGACGATGCCGTCGTGCATCACGACGATCTTGTCGGCCATCGTCATCGCCTCGATCTGGTCGTGGGTCACGTACACCGACGTGGTCTTCAGGCGCTGGTGCAGCTCCTTGATCTCGGTGCGCATCTGCACGCGCAGCTTCGCGTCGAGGTTGGACAGCGGCTCGTCGAACAGGAACACCTGCGGCTTGCGCACGATCGCGCGCCCCATGGCGACGCGCTGCCGCTGGCCGCCCGACAGCTGACGCGGGTAACGGTCGAGCAGCTGTCCCAGGCCGAGGATGCGCGCGGCCTCCTGCACCCGCCGGTCGATCTCGGCCTTGTCGGCCTTCGCCAGCTTCAGGCTGAAGGCCATGTTGTCGTAGACCTTCATGTGCGGATACAGCGCGTAGTTCTGGAACACCATCGCGATGTCCCGTTCCTTGGGCGCCACGTCGTTGACGACCCGTCCGCCGATGTCGATCTCGCCGCCGGAGATCTCCTCCAGGCCCGCGATCATCCTGAGCAGGGTGGACTTGCCGCATCCGGAGGGGCCGACCAGCACGCAGAACTCGCCGTCGTCGATCGAGACGTCGACCCCCTTGATGATGTGCGTGTCGCCGAAATACTTGTGGACGCCCCGGATCCTGACTTCCGCCATGAATGTCCCGCTCCGCTGTTGTCCGAGGTACCGCTATCTCGGTTTTGTTGTGGATTCATTATGCAGCAGATCCCCGCGGCGAGACGGGGCGCCGCACACGGGGACAACCCGGGTGCCCGGTCATCGTGTGGGCGTGCCGCGCACGCACCCGGCACAATGCCGGATTGCAATCTCCCCCCACCACTGGAGTCGCCATGAACCTCCTCGAAACCCTCCTCGCCGCGCAGGGCGGCGACGGCCTGCGGCAGATGTCCGCGCGCTTCGGCCTCGACACCGACCAGACGCAGTCGGCGATCGATGCGCTGCTGCCGATGCTCGCCGGTGCGGTCAGCCGCAACGCGTCGACGCCGGACGGTCTGGAAGGACTGCTCGGCGCGCTCGGCAGCGGACGCCATCAGCGCTACGTCGACGAACCCTCCGCGCTGGACGACCCCGAGACCGTGCAGGACGGCAACGCCATCCTCGGTCACATGTTCGGCAGCAAGGAGGTCAGCCGCGAGGTCGCGGCGCGCGCGTCGGCGCAGACGGGCATCGGCGCGGACATCCTGAAGCAGATGCTCCCGCTGCTGGCGGCCCTGCTGATGGGCGGGCTGAGCAAGGGCGCCTCGGGGGGCGGACTGGGCGCCGCGCA
>ENA-UPTA01002552-UPTA01002552.1-activated-sludge-metagenome-genome-assembly--contig:-NODE-2552-length-18738-cov-8.821710_pt1 | contig 18738 bp, 14 predicted proteins | sample MGYA00238184_ERZ773361 | MGnify/ENA primary metagenome ERZ773361 (study PRJEB29100, sample SAMN05720205) | activated sludge metagenome | isolation source: anaerobic digester from wastewater...
CGACAGCGGCGTGCCGGTGGTCTCGATCACTTCGAGCGCGCGCTGGATCCGCTGCCCGTCTGCAGGCTCCAGGCGCGCGGCGGTCGCCGGGTCGAGCCGGGCCAGCCGCGCGTGCAGCGCAGGCCAGCCGAGGCGCGCGGCCTCCGCATCGAGGCGCGCGCGCAGTTCCGGGTCGGCCGGCGGCAGCGCGTGCATGCCCTGCGTCAGCGCGCGCGCGTACAGCATCGTGCCGCCCACGAGCAGGGGCAGACGCCCGCGTCGGCGGATCGCCGCGATCAGGCGCGCGGCATCCAGCGCGAAGCGGGCGGCCGAATACGCGTCGGTCGGATCGATGATGTCGATCAGGTGGTGGGGCACGCGCGCGCGCTCGGCCGCATCCGGCTTCGCGGTGCCGATGTCCATTTCGCGATAGACCAGCGCGGAGTCGACGCTGATGATCTCGACCGGAAGACGCTGGGCGATCGCCATCGCCAGCGCGCTCTTGCCCGACGCGGTCGGGCCGAGCAGCAGCACGTCACGCGGCGGAAGTCGATCGGACATCGGGGGCTCGGCGGCTGGTTGGGTGGCGGACGTGCCGGTGGCGCGCGTCGCAACGGCAGGTGGAGGGCAGGGCGCGCAGACGGCGGGGGGAGCGCAGGGCGCGCAGATGGCGGGTGTAGGGCACGGGGCGCATTCAGTCGCTGCCCCGGGCGGTACCTTCGCGGCGCGGGTCGGCGCCGGCGGCCCAGGCGCCCCGGCCGGGATGGCGCGCAAAGCGTCCGGGACGGCCGGTGGCGTGCACGCCGTTGAACACGATGCCGTGCAGGCCGCTGTTGAGGTCGATCACGACGACGCGATGACCGCGGCGGCGCAGTTCGGGCGCTGCATCGGCCAGCGGCGTGCCGCGCTCCAGCCAGGTGACCGGCCCGTTCTGCGTGCCGAAGTGGGGCTGGTCGACCGCCTGCTGGATGTCGAGGCCCCAGTCGATCAGCCCGAGCAGGGTGCGGGTCACGTACTGGATGATGTTGGCGCCCCCGGGCGAGCCGACGACGGCCTCCAGCGCGCCGTCCGGACCGAACACCATGGTCGGCGCCATCGAGCTGCGCGGCCGCTTGCCCGGCTCGACGCGGTTCGCCACCGGCACGCCCCGCTCGTCGGCGGGCAGGAACGAGAAGTCGGTCAGCTGGTTGTTCAGCAGGAATCCGCCCACCATCTGCAGGCTGCCGAAGCCGTTCTCGATGGTGCTCGTCATCGCCACCGCGTTGCCCGCCCGGTCGACGATCGACAGGTGGGTCGTCGACGGCAGGGCGGCGGAGGCATCGTCGCTGAAGGCGGTCGCGCCTTCCGGCGCGCCGGCCTGCGCCGTCCCCAGGCTGTGGTCCGGACCGATCGCGGCGGCGCGCGCCGCGAGGTAGGCGGGCGCGAGCAGGCCGGCCAGCGGCACCGGCACGAACGCGTCGTCGGCCAGATAGCGGGCGCGGTCGGCGTAGGCGAGCCGGTAGGCCTCGGCGACGAGGTGCACCGCGTCGGGGGCGTCCGGCGCCAGCGCGCCCAGGTCGAAGCGCTCCAGCATGCCCAGCGTCTGCAGCACCGCCACACCGCCCGAGCTGGGCGGGGGCATGCCGCACACGCGCAGCCCGCGGTACGCGCCGCACACCGGCGTGCGCACGCGCGGGCGGTAGTCGGCGAGATCCGACAGGCTCAGCCGGCCGGGGTTGGTCGGATGGCTGCGCACCGCGTCGACGATCGCGCGTGCCGTCTCGCCGGTGTGCAGCGCATCGGCGCCGTCGCGGGCGATCCGCCGCAGCGTCGCCGCCAGGTCGGGGTTGCGCAGTGTGGTCCCCACGGCGAGCGGGCGGCCCTCGGCGTCGAGGAAGTAGCGCGCCGCGGCCGTCTGGTGCGCGATGCGGTGGCGGGCCACGACGATGCTCTGGTGCAGCCGGGGCGACACCGGGAAACCGTCCTCGCTCAGCCGGATGGCGTCGTCGAGCAGGGTCGACCAGGGCAGCCGGCCGTGCGCGCGATGCGCCGCCTCGAGCATGCGCAGCAGCCCGGGCGTGCCCACCGACAGGCCGCCGTCGACGGCGGCGAGGAAGCCGAGCGGCCGGCCGCGCGCGTCGAGGAACTGGTCGCCGGTGGCCGCGGCCGGCGCGGTCTCGCGGCCGTCGTACGCCAGCAGCGCGCCCTGGTCACGCTGGAAGTGCAGCAGGAAGGCGCCGCCGCCGATCCCCGAGGACTGCGGCTCGACCAGGGTCAGCACCATCTGCGCGGCGATCGCGGCGTCGATCGCCGCGCCGCCGCGGGCCAGCACGCGCACACCCGCGTCGACCGCCAGCGGATGCGCGGCGGCGACCAGGTCGCGCGCGCCGAAGGCGATCGGCTTGTGGGTGCGCCCGCTCGACGCTTCCGGCTGTGCGGGGACGCGCGCGGCGCCGGACGTGGATCCGGACGAGGGGGCGGCCGCTTCGGCGCTCCAGGCGCGGGCCTGCAGGGCGGGCAGCGGGAGCAGACACAGCAGACACAGCAGACTCACCAGAGGCGGCAGGGCCGGCAGCGGCAGCAGCGCCCGCAGCGCCCGCAGAGTCGGGAGCAGGGCGCCGGCGGACCGTCGGGTGCGGGACATGTCGAGGGGCGACCGCGTCGGGTCAGCGGCCACGCAGGAACCAGCGGTCCATGTCGGGCAGCGTGACCTGGACCCACGTCGGCCGGCCGTGGTTGCACTGGTCGGCGCCCGCGGTGTGCTCCATCTCCCGCAGCAGGGCGTTCATCTCGTCGATGCCGAGCCGGCGATGGGCGCGCACGGCGGCGTGGCAGGCCATGCCGGCCAGCAGCGCGTCGCGGTGGGCGGTGAGCGCATGCGCGCCGCCCGATTCGCGCAGCTCGGCGATCACGGTCCGTGCCAGCGACACGATGTCGCCCGACTGCAGCATGCTCGGGACCGCGCGCACCGCGATCGCGCCCGGCCCCAGCACGCTGAGCTCCAGGCCCAGCGCCGACAGCGTCTCGGTCTCCTCCTCGACCACGCGGACTTCCAGCGGGTCGGCGCGGAAGGTCGCCGGGATCAGCAGCGGCTGCGTCGGGATCGCATGCGCATCGAGCGCGCGCTTCAGCCGTTCGTAGACGATGCGCTCGTGCGCCGCATGCATGTCGACGACGACCAGACCGGCGGCGTTCTGCGCCAGGATGTAGACGCCGTGCAGCTGGGCCAGCGCGTAGCCCAGCGGCGGGGTGTCGTGGTCGGCCGCGGGCGGGCGCTCGCCGGCGGCGCGCCCGTCGGGCGACAGGAAGGCGAGGCTCGCCGCGACGGCCTGCGCCGACGGCGGGGCCTGCGGGGCCCAGGCGGTGCCGGGCTGGCGCTCGGATGGGGCCGACGGATCGTTGGCGCGGGCGTCCCCCCATCCGGTGCCGCCCGTCCAGGCAGCGCTGCCCGACCCCGCGAACGGGGCGTGCTCCGCAGGCCGGTGAGCGATCGCCAGGGCGGTCTGCACGAAGCGGGGCGCGGCGTCGGTGCGCGCGCCGGCATCGGACACCGGCGCGTGCGCCATCAGCCGCGGGTGCTCGGCGGCCGACGCGCGCAGCGCGCCCTGCACCGCATGGAACACCAGCCGGTGCACCGCCTGCGGATCGCGGAAGCGCACCTCGGTCTTCGCCGGGTGCACGTTGACGTCGACGAGTGTCGGGTCGATCGTCAGGAACAGCACCCAGGCCGGCTGGCGGTCGCCGTGGAGCACGTCGCTGTACGCCTGCTTGACCGCGTGGTTCAGCAGCCGGTCGCGCACGTGGCGGCCGTTCACGTACAGGAACTGGCGGTCGGCGCGCGCGCGGTTCACCGTCGGCAGCCCCAGCAGCCCGCGCAGTGCAAGCGCCCCCGAGCCGCTGTCGAGCACCCGGTGCGCGCGCTGGTATTCGTCACCGAGCGCCGCCAGCGCGCGCGCCTGCCAGGTCGACGGCGGCCACGGGTCGCCGCGGCGCCCGTCGATCCACAGCGAGAACCCCACCTCGGGGTGCGCCAGCGCAACGCGTCGCCAGGCGTCCAGGCAGTGCGCGGCCTCGGTGCCATTCGACTTGAGGAACTTGCGCCGGGCGGGCGTGGCCGAGTACAGATCGAGGACCTCGACCGACGTGCCCCGCGTGCCCGCCGCCGGCTCGACGCGACCGGTGGCGCCGTCGAGCAGGTGCGCGTGCGGGTCGCCCTGTGCCCGGCTCGTGATCCGGACGCGTGCCACCGAAGCGATCGAGGCCAGCGCCTCGCCGCGGAATCCCAGCGTGGCCACGCGCTCGAGGTCGTCGAGCGAGCCGATCTTGCTGGTGGCGTGCCGCTGCAGCGCCAGCGCGAGTTCGTCGGGCGGGATGCCGCAGCCGTCGTCGCTGACGAGGATGCGGCGCACGCCGCCCTCCTCGATGCGCAGTTCGATCGACGCGGCGCCCGCGTCGACCGCGTTCTCGAGCAGCTCCTTGACGACCGATGCGGGCCGTTCGACCACCTCGCCGGCGGCGATCTGGCTGATCAGCACATCCGGAAGCGCCTGGATCGGCCGACGCTGCACGCCTGCCGAACCCTGCGCCACAGGCGTCACCGGCATCGTCTCGTCGGGCGGGGATTCGGGCGTGGACATGCCAGGGGATTATAGCCAGCGGGTATCATGCGCCCGCCATGGACATCGCCCAGCTCATCGACATCTTCCTGCATCTGGACAAGCACCTGTCGGCGGTCGTCGCCGATTTTGGTCCCTGGGTGTACGCGCTGCTGTTCCTGATCATCTTCGTCGAGACGGGACTGGTGGTGATGCCGTTCCTGCCGGGCGATTCGCTGCTGTTCGTGGCCGGTGCGATCGCCGGACTGGGCGCGATGGACCTGCCCCTGCTGATGGGGCTGCTCACGACGGCGGCCATCCTGGGCGACGCGCTGAACTATTCCATCGGGCGGCGGCTCGGGCCGCGCGTGTTCGCGTGGGAGCAGTCGCGGTTCTTCAACAAGGCGGCGTTCGACCGCACGCATGCGTTCTACGAGCGTCATGGCGGCATCACGATCATCGTCGCCCGCTTCCTGCCGTTCGTGCGCACCTTCGCCCCCTTCGTTGCCGGCATCGCGCAGATGCGCTACCCGCGCTTCGCGCTGTTCAACGTCGTGGGGGCCGTGCTGTGGGTGTGCGGGCTGACGGCGCTGGGCTACCTGATCGGCAACACCGCCTGGGTGAAGGCGCATTTCCAGTGGGTCACGCTGGCACTGATCGTGATCCCCGGGCTGCCCGCCGTCATCGAGGTGCTGCGGCACTGGCTGCGCGCGCGGCGTGCGCGCGCCGCGCGCTGAGCTGCTGAGCCGCTGACGGGGCTCAGGTGGGCGCCGCCTTCGGGCCGGGCGGATACTTGATCAGGTAGTGCCGGATGCCCCGGTAGATCGCCTCCGCGATCCGTTCCTGGTAGCCGGGCTCCCTCAGACGCCGCTCTTCCTGCGGGTTGCTGATGAACGCCGTCTCGATCAGGATCGACGGGATGTCGGGCGCCTTCAGCACCGCGAACGATGCCTGCTCGATCGCCGGCTTGTGCAGGTGCCCCACGGTGCCGAGCTGGCCCAGGACGATGCGTCCGAGCTGGCTGCTGTCCTTGATCTGCGCCGTCGTCGACAGGTCCAGCAGCAGCTTCGCGACCTCCCGGTTGCGGCGGGCGAGATCGACGCCGCCGATCAGGTCGGCGTCGTTCTCCTTGCGGGCCAGCCAGCGGGCCGCGCTGCTGCTGGCGCCCCCTTCGGACAGCACGTACACCGACGCGCCGCGCGCCTGCGGGTTCACGAAGGCATCGGCATGGATCGACACGAAGAGGTCGGCCTGCACGCGGCGCGCCTTCGCCACCCGTGCCGAAAGCGGCACGAAGAAGTCGGCATCGCGCGTCATGTACGGGCGCAGGTTGGGCTCCGCCGCGATGCGGTCGCGCAGGTGCCGCGCGATCGCCAGCACGACGTCCTTCTCGAACGTGCCGTTGGCGCCGACCGCCCCCGGGTCTTCGCCGCCGTGGCCCGGATCGATGGCGATGGTGACCAGGCGCGAGACGATCGGACGGGCGCGCCGGCCGGCGGGCGTGCCGGAAGCCGTCTCGGCCGGACCGCTGCCGCGCTCCCGGATCAGCGCCGCCAGCGGGTCCGCGCGCGTGCGCTCGTCCCGCAGGTCGCGTGGCATGCCGGGGACCGTGTCCCGGGCATCCTTCGTGCCGGCCGGCGAGGCGCCGGCGGCCTCGCCCGCCGTGCCGCCGTCGGCGCGCTCCGTGCCGTCGGCGCGCGCGGCGGCCTCGGCAAGCAGCGCCTGCAGCGGATCGTTCGGGACCGTGGGGTACAGGTCCATCACCAGGCGGTGACGGTAGCTGCCCACCGGTTCCAGTGCGAACACCTGGGGGGCGACCTCGGTCTTCAGGTCGAAGACCAGGCGCACGACACCGGGGCGGAACTGTCCGACGCGGACCTGCCGCAGATAGGGGTCGTCGGCGCGCACCTTCGAGACGAGATCCCGCAGGGCGGTGTCGAGATGCACGCCGTCGAGATCCACCACCAGGCGCGGTGGATCGGTGACCAGCGCGTGCGTGTAGCGCAGCGGCGTGTCGAGCTCGAGCGTGACGCGGGTGTAGTCGCGTGCCGGCCACACGCGGACCGCGAGCACGGTCGCGGCCTGCGCGAGCGGAACGTTCAGGGCAAGGGCGAGGGACCCGAACGCGGCCTCGAACAGACGCCGGCGAGCAGGCCGAGTGCACAGGCGTCTGCGATCCCGACTACGCACGCGCGCCCCCGGTCGGTCGCGCCGCTGAGATGGGCCGTGCGGGACTCGGTGGCGGCATGGGGCTCCGACGCGGGGTCGTCGTCGGGGTAGGCCAGCCGCAGCCACAGATCGGGGTCGGGCAGGCCGCCTTCGGCCATCTCGGGCCACTCGACGACCGCCGCTGCCTGGCCTCCGAGGTAGTCGCCGATCCCTGCTTCACGCCATTCATCGCTGCCTGCAAAGCGATAAAAATCAAAATGATACAGGTCGAAGTTCGGCAGCTCGTACAGTTCGGCCAGCGTGAAGGTGGGGCTGCGCACGCGCCCCTGCCAGCCGAGCGCGCGCAGCAGCGCGCGCGTGAACGCGGTCTTGCCGGCGCCGAGGTCGCCGGACAGATACAGTACGAAGCCCGGTCCCAGGTGCGGGGCGATCGCGCCGGCCAGCGCCCGCGTCGCCGCCTCGTCGCGCAGCGACAGTTCGATGCTCGGGATCTCGGGGTTCATGGCGGGGGCGACCAGGCAGGATGAGCGATCGGGGGCAGGCAGGTGAGTGATCCGGCAGGCGTGGCGCAGGGGCGGCCCGGGGTCGATCGGCAGTGGGTCGACCGGCTGCGCGGCTGGGCCGTCGAACTCGGCTTCGGCGCGCTCGGTGTCGCCGACATCGACCTGTCGTCCGATGAGGACGGACTGCGTCGCTGGCTGGACGCCGGCTGGCACGGCGAGATGGATTATATGGCGCGTCACGGCATGCGGCGGGCGCGTCCGGCCGAGCTCGTGCCGGGCACCGTGCGCGCCGTGATGGTGGGGCTCGACTACGCGCCCGGCGACGCCGACTGGATCGCGCGCGCGCACGGCACGCTGGAGGATGCGGGCGCGGCCTACGTGTCGCGCTACGCGCTGGGCCGTGACTATCACAAGGTCGTGCGGGCGCGGCTGCAGAAGCTCGCCGACCGTGCCGCGGCGCACTTCGGACCGTTCGGCTACCGGGTGTTCTGCGATTCGGCGCCCGTGATGGAGGTGGCCCTGGCGGCACGGGCCGGTCTCGGCTGGCGCGGCAAGCACACGCTGCTGATCGACCGCGGCCGCGGCTCGACGTTCTTCATCGGCACCCTGTACACCGACCTGCCGCTGCCGGCCGACGCACCGGTCGACGACCACTGCGGGCGTTGCGAACGCTGCATCGAGGCGTGCCCCACCGGGGCGATCGTCGCGCCCCACCGGCTCGACGCGCGGCGCTGCATCTCGTATCTGACCATCGAACTGAAAGGTGCGATCCCCGAGCCGCTGCGTGCCCCGATCGGCAACCGCATCTACGGGTGCGACGACTGTCAGCTCGTCTGCCCGTGGAACAAGTTCGCCCGGCCCGCCGCCGTGCCCGACTTCGCCGTGCGCAACGGCCTCGACCATGCGCCCCTCGTCGAACTGTTCCTCTGGACGCGCGAAGCCTTCGAGCAGCGCATGGCGGGGTCCCCCATCCTGCGCATCGGCCACGAGCGGTGGCTGCGCAACATCGCGGTGGCGCTGGGCAACAGCGGCGCGGGCGACGATCCCGCCGTGCTCGACGCGCTGCGGGCGCGCAGCCAGCACCCATCCCCCATCGTGCGCGAGCACGTCGAATGGGCGCTGCGCCGCCTGGCGGCGGGGCCTGCGCCGGACGGCGTCACGCCAGGGTGATGTGGATCGTGAAGCCGCCGTCCTCGCAGGGCGTCACCCGGTAGCGGTAGCCCGACTGCTCCAGCATCCGGTACAGCGGATGCGGTTCGCGGTGGATCAGCAGGCGCAGCTCGTCGCCGGGCGCGAGCCGGTCGAGTGCTTCGACCGTGCGCTCCATGGGCTCGGGCGGTTGCATGAATCGGGCATCGAGGTCGATCACGGTCATCGGGGGACTCCGGCGCTGCTGCGAATCCGGCAGTGGGGGCGGGCACGTACGGTGCGCGCCAAGCCACCGGCGCCTCGAATGTGGCACGAAGCGGCGCGCCACGCATTGACGGGGATCAAGATACACTGCCACATCCGCGTGGCGTGCGAACATCCGGGCCCGCCGCGCGCCGGCCCCGCCGCGCGGGCCGGCCGGCGGATCGTCCGTTCCGTCCGGCCGGGCAACCTCATCCGTCACCGACGCAAGCTCGCGCATGGCCACCGCCAAGGCAAAGACGCAGACCTTTCTCGCACGACTTCCGCTGTTCCAGGAGGCGACGCCCGAGGACCTCGACCGCATCGCAGCCGGCACGACCGAGCAGCGCGTTCCCAAGGGCCAGCTGCTGTTCCAGCGCGGCGACCCGTGCCTGGGCTTCCACGTCGTGATCTACGGCCAGGTAAAGCTCGCGATGGACTCGCCGAACGGCTCCGAGAAGGTCATCGACCTCATCGGCCCCGGCCATTCGTTCGGCGAGGCACTGATGTTCACCGACCGGGCCTACGTGGTCTTCGCACAGGCCCTGTCCGACTCGCTGCTGCTGCACATCTCGAAGGCGACCATCGACGCGGAGATCGAACGCGACCCGCGCCTCGCGCGGCGCCTGATCGCAGGCCTCAGCATGCGTCTGCACGGCCTGATCCAGGACGTCGAGGCCTACTCCCTGCGCTCGGGCATGCAGCGTGTGATCGGGTACCTGCTGCGCGACGTCGAAGAACAGGCGCGCGCCGCGCCCGTCCGTGTGGTGCTCGACGCCAACAAGGGCGTGATCGCGTCGCGCCTCAACCTCACCCCCGAGCACTTCTCCCGCATCCTCTCGGACCTCGCCCACCAGTCGCTGATCGAGGTGCACGGCTCCGAGATCCGCATCCTGGATGCCGATCGCCTGCGATCGTCACTGAACTGAGCGCTTCCGTGCCCGACTACGCGACGATTCGAGCCTTGCACCTGACGTGTGCCGCGCTGAGCATCGGCGGATTCGTGCTGCGCTTCGGTCTGATGCTGCGCGGCTCGCCGCTGCTTGCCGGCCGGGCGGCGCGCGTGCTGCCGCACGTGATCGACACGCTCCTGCTCGCCAGCGCGCTGGTGATGGTGTGGAAGGGCGGCGGCATGCCCGGGCGCGACGCGTGGCTGAATGCGAAGATCGCCGGCCTGCTGCTCTACATCGTGCTGGGCACGGTCGCGCTCAAGCGCGGCCGCACGCAGACGCAGCGCGTGGTCGCCGGTCTGCTGGCCATCCTGGTGTTCGCCTTCATCGTGTCGGCTGCGGTGCTGCGTTCCCCGCTGGGGTTCCTGGCACCGGTGGCCGGCTGAGCGCACGCTCGCCGGCCCCGTCCGGCGGCGGCGGGCAGCGAACCGCGCGCGTGCCCTGCTGGCGCAGCAGTGCGTGCGTGTCTGCGTCGTAGGGGATCGCAACCGTCTCGGCGCTGACCGGGTCGATCCGCACGACCCCGACCGATGTCGCGCCGGCGTGCAGCGCATGGACCTCGCCGGCGCCCGGCGACGCTGCGAGCGCCAGCACTTCGCCCGGCAGGGTTGCGACCGGCTCCAGGCGCCAGTCGCCGGCGCGCAGGCGGCCCACGCGCCGGCTGCCCGGCGCGGCGATCAGCCAGCCGCGCGCGTCGCGCTGACGCCAGGCGGCGGCGAGCACGCCGTCCTCGAAGGGGGGGTGTGCCGGCCGTTCGATCTCGCGCCGCACTTCCAGGTCGACGACCCCGACACGGCCGCTCGCGTCGATGCGCAGCAGTTCGCGCGGCACGGCGCCGGGCAGCAGTGCGCGTGTCGCGCCGGGCACGCGGAACGGCCGCGGTGTCAGCCGTCCCGGAAGCGGCACGGCCTCGTTGCTGCGGTAGTCGTGGACCAGCCCCAGCAGCACCGGGGGCGCGTCGGGCCCGTAGGCGATCTCCCAGAGTTCGTCGCGATCGGAGAACCCGAGGGCGAAGCGTGCCCGCCCCGGCAGGTCGAGTGCCGCCACGACGGACCTGCCATCGGGCAGCGCATAGCGCCGCACCGTCGCGAGCGACTCGGGGTCGTGCACGCTGATCGCGTCGCGCCCCCGTCCGGCGACCAGGACGAGGGCGCCCGGACCGCCCGCCACGGCCAGCGCCCGGGGTTCGAATCCCAGCATCACGCGTGCGGTGATGCGTCCATCGTCGGCGGCATGGCGCAGCAGCTCGCCCTGCGCGGTGGCCGTGTAGCGCACGCGGCCGTCCGGCGCCCATGCCGACAACTCGGCGCCCGCGTCCGGGGTGCCCTCCGGTGCGGGCGCGGCGCAGGTCGTGGCGCCCGACGCAGGCTGGGCGGCATGGCTCCAAGGCCCGGCCGCAGTCAGCAGGAAAAAAAAGACGGCTCCGGAGAGCCGCCAAGCGTGCGCGGGAGAGCGCATTGCGTAGTCGTGTCGTTCGGACGCCGGGCCCGCCCGGCGGACGGGCCCGCGTCTCGAATCAGTACACGTCGTGCTGGGTGTTGTGCACGTTGAACTTGCCGGTCGGCGTGATCAGCTTCGGATCCTTGATCACCGCCTTCAGCTTGCGGGTCTTGTCGTCGACGATGACCAGAGCCGACTGCTGGTTCTTCGCGCTCCACACCGAGAACCAGACCTCGTCACCCGCCTTGTTGTACTCGGGCTGGGTGATCCGCTTGGCCCCTTCGCCGACGCCGGCCCACTCGCCGATCGGCAGCACCTCGAAGGGCTTGTCCAGGTTCTTGATGTCGAACACCGCGACCGACTGGCTGATCTTGGCGTCCGGGTTCAGCGGCGTGTCCACCCACAGGTTCGTCGACTTCGGATGCGTCTTGATGAACAGGTTGCCGCCGCCCTGGCCTTTCAGCGTACGCACGACTTTCCAGGCGTTCTTCGCGTTGCCCTTGGGATCGGTGCCGATCAGCGAGATCGTCTCGTCGCCGAGGTGGCCGGTCGCCCAGACCGGGCCGAACTTCGGATCCTTGAAGTTCGCACCGCGACCCGGGTGCGGAATCCGCCCCACCTCGACCAGCGCCGCCAGCTTGCTGGTCTTGCTGTCGACGACCGCGATCTTGTTCGACTCGTTGGCCGCCACCAGGAAGTAGCGCTTGGTGACGTCCCAGCCGCCGTCGTGCAGGAAGCGGGCGGCACCGATCTCGGTCGTCTTCAGGTTGTTGATGTCGCTGTAGTCGACGACCAGGACCTTGCCGGTCTCCTTCACGTTGACGATGAACTCGGGCTTGTCGTGCGTGGCCACGATCGACGCGACGCGCGGCTCGGGGTGGTACTCCTGCTTGTCCACCGTGGTGCCGCGGGTGCTCTGGATCTTCAGCGGCTCGAGCGTGTCGCCGTTCATGATCGTGTACTGCGGCGGCCAGTAGGAGCCGGCGATCGCGTACTTGTCGGCGTACTTCTTGTTCTTGGACGTGTCGACGGAACGGGCCTCGAGGCCGACGCGGATCTCGGCGACGTTGTCGGGCGTCTCCATCCACAGGTCGATCAGGTTGATCTTCGCGTCACGGCCGATCACGTACAGGTAGCGTCCCGAGGCCGACATGCGCGAGATGTGCACCGCGTAGCCGGTCTTGACGATGTTGATGATCTTCTTCGACGCGCCGTCGATCAGCGCGACTTCACCGCTGTCGCGCAGGGTCACCGAGAACAGGTTGGAGATGTCGTAGTTGTTCATCTTCCGCGTCGGACGCTTCTCCGGCGGGATGATGACCTTCCACGTCTTCTTCATGTCTTCCATGCCGAACTCGGGCGGCGTGGGGGGCACCTGCTGGATGTAGCGCGCCATCAGGTCGACTTCGGCGTCGCTCATCTCGCCGGACGTGCCCCAGTTGGGCATGCCCGCGGGCGAACCGTACTTGATGAACGTCTTCAGGATCTCGGTGCCGCGCGCCATCGTGATGTCGGGCGTCAGCGGCTTGCCGGTGGCGCCCTTGCGCAGCACGCCGTGGCAGCCGGCGCAGCGCTCGAAGTAGATCTGCCGCGCCTTGTCGAACTCCGCCTTGGTCATCGGCGGGGCCTTCGGATCGATGTTCTGGTGCATCTCCTCGGATGCGAGCGGCGAACCGCCGGCCTGGTAACGCACCTCCGGTTCGGTCACGTTCTTCTTGTCCTGCGCGGCAACCGTTCCCGCCACGCCGAACAGCGCCGCCGCCACGACGGCCGTGCGGAGTGCTCCGTGTGTTCTGATCCTCATTGGCTTCTCCCTTGGATTCCCGGAGCGGGCTTGCGTCCGGGTCAGTGTGCGATCGTGATGATCGTTCTCCCCAGGACACGGGACCTTGATGCGCATCAAGTCTCCGTGAACGTGGTCGTTCTAGATTTGCTGCGCGTCGAGGACGACGCGAAATGACCATAACATGCAAAATGCGCGCAATCGACGCGCGGCGGGAGAAGCAATGAAAAAAGATCGATCCTCCGGGGTTCTTTACCTCGGGGAGGTGGTGCGCGCGCAGCGCGCCGACCGACACGCCAGGCGTGCGACCGGTGTGCGCGCAGGGCACGGCGCACTGGCGGTCGCGCTGGCCATCGGGGCGTCGGGGGCGGTCCAGGCTGCCGATCCGGCGCCCGCCGTCGCGGACGGCGTCGCGACGGTCGCACGGGCCGATGCCGCTGCCGTGCCGCTCGGCACCGGCCTGCTGAACACGGTGCTGGTGACCGCGACGCGTTCGCCGGCCGAGCTTCTGGGGATGCCTGCCAGCGTGTCGGTGGTGCGCCGCGAAGAGCTCGACGTGCGGGCACCGCTGCGCATCGGCGATGCGCTCGCCGACGTGCCGGGCCTCTATCTGCGAGGCGCGGCCTTCGGCGCTGCCTATCCAGGCACCGGCCAGGCCGTGCTGTCGGTGCGTGGCATCCCGCGCACCCCCCGCACGCTGGTGCTCATGGACGGCCAGCCGCTGAACAACGCGCTGTCGGGGGGCATCAACGTGGCGGCGATCCCGTTCGACGCCCTGGAGCGCATCGAGATCGTGCGTGGCCCGTATTCGGCCCTGTACGGTGGCAATGCGATGGGCGGTGTGATCAACCTGATCAGTGCCGATCCCGGAAAACCGCTCACCGAGCTGCGTCTCGGCGCCGGCAACCTGGGTCAGCGCGGCATGTCGCTGGTGCACCGGCAGCGCTACGAAAGTGGTCTGGGTGTGTCGTTGGCGGTCGGGTATCGGGAGAGCACCGGCGACCCGAACGCCGAAGAGGTGGTCAAGCCGACGACCACCGGTGCGCCCGACACGCCGGTGACCGGGGCCGTGCCGACGACCACCGCGGCCGGTGCGCCGGCGTACATGATCGGTGTGCGCGGCGCGCGCCCGTGGAGCCAGGACCACGCGATGCTGACCCTGCATCACGCGCCGAGCGCGGCGACGCGGCTGGCCGCGGGCATTGCGTGGGGCGAGTACCGGGTCGGCTACAGCCGGCCGCAGACGCTGCTGCGCAACGCGGCAGGCGGCGAGGTGTTCTCGGGCGCGCTGGGCGTCGATGGCGCACGCATGAACGTCGCCGGGACCGATTTCCTGAGCGCGACGCCGACGCGCGAACGCGACCTGCGCCTGTTCGCCCGCGCCGACCATCGCTTCGCCGGCGGCACCCGGCTGCAAGCGCACGTCTCGACGTACCGTCATCGCTTCGACTACGCGCAGCCGGTGAGCGGCGTGTCCACCTACGACGGCGGCAACGGGGATTTCGTGCGGCAGCCGAACGCACGCACCGATCTCGATGTCAGCCTGCACATGCCGGTCCGCGCCGACTGGATGCTCGTCGCGGGCGTGGCCGCGGGCCGCAGCAGCATGGACCGCGGCACCGTGTCGCTGGCGAACTGGCGGGATGCGTCCAGCGCGTCGACGCAGATCAACGCCGGCAAGGGCAGCACGAACAACCAGGCCGTGTTCGTGCAGAGCGAGCACATGCTGAGCGACACCCTGACGGCATACGTCGGGGGCCGGTTCGATCGTTTCGAGACCGAAGGCGAGGTGTCGCAGGACACCGCACCCGCGTTTCTGCAGGCGTTCCCGAAGCGGAGCTTCAGCCGGTTCAGCCCCAAGGTCGCGATGGTCTGGCGCGCCACGCCCGGGTTGTCGCTGCGCGCGTCCTATGGCGCGGGGTTCAGGCCGCCGGCGCTGCTCGACATGTATTCGCGTGTCGTCACCCCGGGCTCGACGGCCGGTGCGGTCGTCGTCGTGGATGCTGCTCCGGATCTGCGCCCCGAGCGGGTTCAGGCGCTGGAAATCGGTGCCGATGCGCGTCTGCCGGGTGGGGCCGATCTCTCCGCGACGATCTACAAGCAGCAGCTCGACGACCTGATCTATCGGCGCCGCCTGTCGGCGCAGTTGTCGCGCACGGAGAATGCCGGTCGGGCCGACGTCGACGGCATCGAGGTGCGTGCCGGCTGGCCGTTCGGGATCACGGGCGTGCGCGGCTTCGCATCACTGACGCACCAGTTCCGCTACGAGATCACCGACAATCCCGCCGCACCTGCGAGCGTCGGAAAGAACCTGACCGACGTCCCGCAGACCGTCTGGTCCCTGGGGCTTCAGTTCGACCGGCAGCCCTGGTCGGGGCAGGTGGTCTATCGGCACGTGAGCCGCGTGTTCGGCTCGGGCGACGATCTGAACCAGAACCTTGCACAGGGGGTCTACGGCGCCTACGACGCATACGGCACCGCCTCGGCGCGCATCCGCTACCAGGTCGACCGCCAGCTCAGTCTTGCCCTGTCGGTCGACAATCTGACCGACCGGCGCTACTACGTGCTGACCCGGCAGCCCGGCCGCACCGTGTTCGCGGAACTCGCCTGGCGCTTCTGACTCAGCGCGACACGAGCGCCAGCCAGAACGGCAGGGCGAGCAGGGCGCCGAGCGTGGACAGCGTGATCAGGAAGGCGACGAAGCGCCCGTCGCCGCCCATCCGGTTGGCCAGCACGTAGGCCGCCGGCGCCGTCGGCATCGACGCGAACATCACCGCCACCTGCATCGGCAGGGACGACACGCCCAGCGTGCGGGCGATCATCAGCGCGGTGACCGGCATCGCCACCAGCTTGGTCAGCGTGATCCAGGTGCTCAGGCGCCACGAGCTGCGGCGCTGCGCCGGATCGAGGTCGGTCCGCAGCTCCAGGCGCAGGCCGGCGCCGACACACAGCAATCCGATGCCCAGCGAGGCGAGGCCCAGACGCTGCAGCGTGGCGTCGATCGGTTCCGGCAGCTTCAGCCCGACCGCCTTGGCCACCAGTCCGGCCAGCGTCGCGAGCACGAGCGGGTTGCGCACCAGCTCGCGCAGCAGGCCGGCGCCCGAATGCCGCGCAAGCGCGAACACCGCGAAGAAGTTCGCGATCGGCACGACGAACCCCACGATCAGCGCGCACAGGGCGAGCCCGGCGTCTCCGCCGAGGCGGCTCGACAGCGCCAGCGCAATGTAGGAGTTGAAGCGGAACGCGCACTGCACCCCGGAGGCGAACTGCTGTGGAACGGGGCGCAGCACCGGCAGCGCGAGGTAGCCCAGGGCGATCCCGGCGCCCAGCGCGCCCAGTGCTGCCGCGAGCATCGGCATGGCGTCGCCGGGCGACACCGTGTTGCGTGCGATCGAGTTGAACAGCAGCGCGGGAAACAGCACGTAGTAGACGAGCTTCTCGACGCCCGCCCAGAAGTCGGCCGACCAGCCGCTGTAGCGGTAGAGCAGCCAGCCGAGGGCGATCAGCGTGAGGTCGGGCAGGAGGAGGGCGGCGATGTGCACGCCCGGCAGTCTAGCTGAGCGGTCCTACACCTTGAGGCCCAGCCGGCTCGCCTCCACCAGCGCGCGGGTCCGGTTCCTGACGCCCAGGTGCTGGAAGATGCCGCTGACGTGCAGCTTGACCGTGCTTTCCGAGATGTCCAGGCGACGGGCGATCAGCTTGTTGGGCAGGCCGCGCACCAGCAGCCCCAGCACCTCGCGCTGACGCTCCGTCAGCGCGGCGAGGCCGCCGCCCTCGGGCGCGGGCGCCGCCGCCACCGGCGGTGGGTGCCGCCCGCCGGCCGCTCCGGCCGCCGGCGCACGGTACGGATCGCCCGGGACGCCCGCCGCTGCCGGCAGTGGCGCGAGCACCGTGAGCACCTCGGGCGGCACGTACACGCCACCGCGCGCCACCAGCTGGAACGCACCGAGGAAGACGTCGCGCTCGGCCGTCTTGGGGATGAAGCCCATCGCGCCCTGGTCGATCGCCGCGATCGCGTCGTGTGCGCTGCCCGATCCCGACACCACGACGACCGGCAGCGCAGGATGGCGCAGGCGCACTTCCTCCAGCGATTGCATGCCCTGCATGCCCGGCAGGCCGAGATCGAGGAACAGCAGATCGAAGGGGTCCGACGCGTCGATCGTGCGGAAGCCCTCCGCCAGCGTGGAGGCGCCGCGGACCGTGAACGCGGGGTCGACCGAGTGCAGTGCCGCCGTGATGGCGTCCCGCATCATCGGATGGTCGTCGATCACCAGGAAGCGCATGGTCATGGGCGGTGCAGGCGGATTCGGGCGCGCGCCGCGGACGTGCGCGGCGCTTCGATCGGTGGAGGGCACGACTTTCGATCCATCGTCTGTCCAATAGTGGCATCGATTGTCGATCCCGCGCAGACATCCACCTACTATCCGAAAGTACAGAGGGGGACGTTGCGGCGCCGCACAGGCCGCCCGTCCGCACGAGGCCCGGGACCGGGTCCGGCGAGTTCGAGGGGAGGGCGGATGATCGGGCGGACGGCGGCTCCGGCGTGGACGGGCGATCGCGGTGATGCGCAGGAGGAGGTGCTCCGCCTGCTGATGCTGCAGACGCGGCGGGCGCCGATCGGCGCGTTCGTGATGGTGCCGTTCCTGGCCAGCCTCGTCGATCCGCACGTCGATCGCCCCGGACTGCTGGTGTGGGCCGTCTGCGCGTTCGCGGTCATCGCGCTCCGGGCCGGGTTCGCCGTCTGGTGGCTGCGCACCGACCGGCGTCCGCCCGCGTCGTTCACCAGGCCGTTCATGATCGTCACGGCCATCGCGAGCGGCGCGATGGCGGGGCTGTTCTCGCTGGTCTTCCTGCCCCAGGCGCCGCCGATGGAGCAGGGCCTGATCGTCGGCAGCATGCTCGCATGGGCCGCCGGCTCGCTGGCCACGATGAGCCACCTGCCGATGCAGTTCTACGGATTCATCCCCTGCCTCGCCCTGCCGCTGGTGTACTCGTCGGCCGCCAGCGGCTTCGCGATGCCGTACGTCGTCGCGCTGCAGGTGGTGATGTTCTCGATCATCGTCGTCGCATCGGTGCGCGACTACGGCGCGATGGTGCACGAGACGGCGCGCCGCCGCTTCGAGAACCAGGCGCTGATCGAGCAGTTGTCCGCGCAGACGCAGACGGCCCTCGAGGCCCAGGCAACTGCCGAGGAGGCGGTGCGGCTGAAGTCCCGCTTCCTCGCGGCCACCAGTCATGACCTGAGGCAGCCGGTGACGGCGTTGTCCGTGCTGACCGGCGCGCTGCTGCTGCGTCCCCTCGATCCGGTCGCGGCCGCGCATGCGCAGCGGATCGACACGGCCGTGCAGTCGCTCGACGGCCTGCTGGGGGCGCTGCTCGACCTGTCGCGGCTCGATGCGGACGAGATCCGCGCCGAGATGACGGCGTTCTCGATCGACGCCCTGGGCGAGCGAGTCGCCGCCGACCTGCGTCCGGTGGCCGAGGCGGCGGGCATCGCGTTCACCGTCCAGTGCGCGGGGGGCACCGTGGTCAGCGACCCCGTGCTGCTCGAGCGGGTGCTGCGCAACCTGCTGCAGAACGCCGTGCGGTACACGCCCGCCGGCAGCGTCCGGCTGCGGATCGCGCGCCGCGCGGACGACATCGTGATCGAAGTGCGCGACACCGGCATCGGCATTCCGCAGGAGTTCCGCGAGCGCGTCTTCGAAGAGTACTTCCAGGTGTCCAACCCCGGGCGCAACCGCAGACGCGGGCTGGGGCTGGGGCTGTCGATCGTCAGGCGGCTGTGCCGCCTGCTGGGGGCGCGGATCGCACTCGAATCCGAACCGGGACGGGGGTCGGTGTTCCGGGTCGAGCTGCCGATCGGCGCCGCCCCGGCCGCCGTGGCGCCCGCGGCGGCCCGCAAGGGCGATGCGGACGATGCGGTCCCCGATCTCCCCGAGGGGTGCACGGTC
>ENA-UPTA01002556-UPTA01002556.1-activated-sludge-metagenome-genome-assembly--contig:-NODE-2556-length-18727-cov-6.056020_pt1 | contig 18727 bp, 20 predicted proteins | sample MGYA00238184_ERZ773361 | MGnify/ENA primary metagenome ERZ773361 (study PRJEB29100, sample SAMN05720205) | activated sludge metagenome | isolation source: anaerobic digester from wastewater...
GGAATTTACAAATATTTATGGAGACCAGAAGAAATTGGTATTACTAAGGCTGAACAATTAATTAATCCTCTTAGAGAAGGTCTATCTATGTTATTGAGCGATCCTGAGCGATTCAAAAAATTCAACCCTGAAAATAAATGGGGTTCTTATGAAAGTTTAGTTGATTTCGTTCGTAAATACATATCTGCTTGCGAAGAAAATCCTAATGCTTCAGTAAGTGTTAGTCGATGAGTTATTTTGCATGGTAAAATAATATAATTAGTATTGGAAAACGAAATTTACGCATGGATACATATTATGACACTCATACAAATTACATCGTCATATTTCTGTTGCGGTATTATTGTCAGGTCTGGTAAAATAGTTAAAACAGCTCCAATCGTTAAGTATATGATTGGATGGGATGGAAAACAATTTAAACAATACTGTAATAAAAAGAAATTTACTTACGAGATAGTATCTGAATAGGAATTCATAATGTCAAGCATCGTTGATGTCACTGGTAAGCCATTTGAGATGAAAGCAATATCGCCTAATTTCAAAGTCACTAGAAAGTATTTGGAAAGTGATATTGCGATTACTCGACTGCTAACTGTGATTGGCGGTGCACCTGACCCTGATGAAATGCTACGGAAAGCAGGTATTAGACGCTATCAATTAAAGCAACTAGAATTAGATGATGAAGTTGCGCAGTGTATTGATACTCGTACTGAAGCTGTTATTGCAACTCCTTGGCATTTAGAGCCACAAGGAACAAGAGTTACTAAATCTGTTCATGAAATATTAGAGCCTATTATTGATGATTTCCGTCGTGGCGTCATGGATTCAACCTATTACGGTTATTCAGTCCATGAAATCATCTTTGTTGATACAAAGAAATATATTGGAATTGATCGTGTTATATTGAAACCGATGGAATGGTTTACTCCACAACAAGATGGAACCTTACGCTATTTTCCTGATGACTTCTCTGGTGGCCGTGAAGGAATACCCTGTAACCCGCTAAAATTCATTCTAGCGCGCTCTATGGCCACCTACAGCAATCCGTATGGTAAGGCGCTACTCTCCCCTCTTTACTTTCCTGTAACTTGGAGGCGTGAAGGTTGGGGGCTTTGGTTGGCATTCCTTGAGACGTTTGGAGCGCCTATCGTCTTAGGTCAGGTCAGCCAGTATGATGATTTCGTTACGGCCATGGCCAAGCAAGGTGTTCGTTCTACGGTTGCTTGGGAAAGTACCAACGATACAGATAATATCTCAACCATCAATGCCTCGACGGCTGGGGAGTTCGAGCGGCTAGAGAAAGCAATTATCCGCCGTGTTCAAAAATTGATCCTAGGACAGACACTTACTTCTGATGTAGGAACCAGTGGTTCTTATGCGGTCGCCGCCATTCATAATGAAGTACGGAATGATAAACGGCGCGCTGATATTCGACTACAAACTCGTGTTTGCCAACAACTTGTTAATGCTATTTGTGCTGTTAATAAATGGCAAGCACCTAAGTTCTTAATGATGGATGATTCTGGATTAGAGATCAGTAGGGCGCAACGAGATAATATATTAGTCAATGTGTTGGGCGCTAGTGATATTAGGCTGAATAAGGCATACTTCCTGAATAGGTATGATCTACGTCCAGAAGATATTGAAGACATAAAGAATAGTAATCCTACAACTCAATCAATGAATGATCCTAACCAAACTGACTTTACTGGTGCAGATCAATCTGTATCAGGACGATCAGTGGTAACGAATAGTAACGACAATACCAATCAGAATGACAATACCAATCCATGATTAACTTTGAAGCAAGACTCACTGCACCTGGGGTACAAAGCCGGTTAGATGGATTGCTACGGTCTTTGGATGCTGCTGGAAGAAATACTTTATTAAGGAAGATAGCCGCCATACAAATATCGAATACCAAGAGTCGGTTTGCTCACATGAATGAACCTTCTGGTGGACGATGGGAGAAATTAAGGGCGGTCACTGTCTTACATAAAGCAGTAGGACATGGAAGAAAACAAAGAAGTGTAGGTAGTCCTATTCGTATAGGGCTATGGACTGGAGACTTAGTAAACTCCATTAAATATAGAATTGTAGGTAATGAAGTTCGTATTGGAAGCGATGTTCCTTACGCAACGACATTCCACTTCGGCGCTAAAAAACATTCTTTTGGAAACAAGACGCCTTGGGGTGATATTCCTTCAAGGAAATTCTTAGGGACTAATAAGCCAACTAATGATAAAATACTACAAGTAATGAATGTTTATTTTTCGAGGTAACAGGTAATGACTGATACAGTAAGATTTGATGAGTTTATGGCTATAACAAGAGAATGCTTACAACTTCCTGAATCTGAATTCTCTCATTACGAAAGACAATTAAAAATGAGCAATGCTTCAGGCAAGCTAATGTATATTCCTCAGATTGAATCTAGGATAACAAAAAAGAATAGAGACAGGAATAGTCATATTGTTAGCTACTATCAATCGAATAGTAGAAATAGATCAGAATCCGCTAAATCTGTTAAGATGTTAGCGGAGCAGTATGGGCTTTGCGAAGTAATGGTTAGAAAGATTATTAAGAATGGATGATTATTTTCCGAATAGGATTAATCTCGCACTTTCTGGCCAGAAAGTTTCTGCATTCCATCCATCTGTTTCGCTTTGCATTTTGTAACAATCAATAGTACATCCATCAATATCTAGTTCTGGTGTAGCCCATGTACTTGCAAGAAATGTGTAGGTATCTTCAGGTATTTCTCCATCTTCAAGAATATCTCCGCCAGTACATTCCCAATCATTTGCAAGCCCTGCCGCTGCGTACTTAGCACCTCTTTTTTTAATTAGAGTTGCTGCCTTGTCCCAATCAAATACCATTAATTCTTTTCCACGATTCGCTTCACCAAACATAAAAGCTATTGAACTATCCATTACTCACTCCTTTTGCTAATTAAGTAATTGTATCTCTTACTGACTGCCTTTAATGTTCTATAAGGCATCTTCTTCATTATAAACAGATTCGCTGGCATCTTTTTATATAATGCAAGAATCATTTCATCTTCTTCCTTTGAATAGACTCGCTTCCTATTCAAACTATCTGCATCCTCCTTTCCTAGTGATTTCCTATAACTCCATAGTTTGTTTGTAATTGTGTTACAAGAAAACCCAGTCTCACTGCTTATTTCATGTATTGTCTTACCTTCTTTGTAAAGTTCTATGATTGTATTAATCATTTTAATTATTATCTATTCTTGTGTAATAAACGCAATCTTCTTTTAACTCTATTTTCCTGTTGATTTGTCAGCCTATAATATGTGGTTCAGATAGAAAACTCATAGATGCAGGAAGTTTTTTTATTACATAACTATAAGTACAATAACCATCTCCACATGGATGTAAAGAACCATTGACCTTTCTAATCCAAATAGCAAATTTACAGCCATTACATGTTCTCATAAATTCACCTATTAATATTGTTTATCTACATTCATGGTTTCAGCAGCAAGATGAAGTAATGTTTTGTATGTTTCTTCATCAAGAAACCATCGTGCTTCATTGATGAACGAAGCAGAAATACCTCTACCATGTTGACATAATAATGTCAACTCCCTCCTAAGATTCTCTGCTCTAATCTTTGCTAATTCAAGGCTATCATCATAGTTACTTGCATTGTTCATGACATGATATTTAATTCTACGCAACTGTGCTTTCTTTGAGTGCAGCTCTTTATTCTTATAACTTAATGCTGTTCTTGCATTAATGACGAATGTCCTATTTGCGTCTGTAACTTCGTGATGATCTTTCAGTTGTGTCTTAATATCATATATCTCTGACGCCAATAAACAGATACTATTTGTTAAATCAATAATATCTCCTTCAATATCTTCTTCAATCATAAAATGACCTTTGTATTTATTGGAGCCATAACTAGGAATCGAACCAAGATCAACTGAGTACAAATCAGTTGCATTACCATTATGCTATTATGGCGTTTCGTCTTTTAATAACTTTAAGTTATTTTCCGATGTACTAATAATTACAGTTAAATCACAAGTACAGTATTCGTTATCCTCCATCCCTGGACCTACTAATTGATAGTCACTATCAAAGCAGAAATGCCATCCATCTGCAATTTCTTGTATGGATAGCTTTTCTTTTCTGTGTGAAATATCTGAATATCTTTTGTTGTTCATTTGTTAATGAAGTATATAATAATCTGAGTAATCGTAAACCCAACAACAATACCTATAATTAAGTTCCAGTCTACTGATTCCAATGTACTATCCTTCTTAAATAAGCAACCTAGCTCCAAACAAGACACTATTTTACAACAAAAAGCTCTCTAAATCAACATAATGTAGACTATTGATATTAGTAATTAGATAGTTTTTAGCTATTGTAGATCAGAATCTAGCGATGATCATCGTGAAACTTAAAGTGGCAAGTCCTACATAGTGTTGTTAAAGCGTCCAAACAATCATGACTCCATTCCTTTGGATAGTACCGATGGTGAACATTTAACTCAAACGGTGAATTACAGATACGACAACGATGGCCGTCTCTGAAAAGAGCTTTGTTTCTTAATACTATCCATTGTTGACTATGTAGGTAATCTTTATATTTCACATTCTATCAATCATCCACAAAATGATGCTCCACATTCCAAACAAGTCTTACATCCATCGAGAACAACAACAGACATTGCTTTACATTTATCACACAATGCTCCTTTAATAATTCCATCAGAACTATTATTTGTTTTGTGCTCTATCATCTCTTTAGCTGCAACGGCTAATGATTTATCTTCTTTTATCATACCAATATCTATTAAATGAGTTTCTATTACATCCCCAATCTCTGCAACAATCGACTGCATATAACGCCCTCCCTTCTTGAAATGCCCTCCTTTTGGATCACATACAGACTTTAATTCTTCGACTAGGAATTCTACATTTCCTCCATGCCTGAAAACAGCAGAAATCACTCTTGTTAATGCTACTATCCATTGAAAGTTCTCCATAGCCTTCGAGTTAATGAATATCTCAAACGGCCGTTCTTTTCCATCAACAATAATATTGTTGATAGTAATGTATAACGCATGGTCTGATATCGGTGTCTTTACTTTGTAAGTCTTACCAGAAATAACTTCATCACGCTCAAGAAGTACATGCTGATTGTGAATCACTTCTTTGTGTTCTTTATTTTCAGAAACGGATACTGAAACTATTTTACTATTGATTTGAGTAGGCATGGTATTCCTCTTGTTTGATTGATTATATCAATTTAAGTAATACATTACAATAAATCGTAATTATGTTTTTAGTTGAATGTTAATTAATTTATGATTGACAGGTACATTATCGATATTTATAATCGACAATAGTATTTTAATAGGCATAATCAATTGAACTTACCTAAAATTGCATCAAGGGTTTTTAACACACCATTGATGATTCAGTCAACAAAGCTAGATGCCATTCTTCATGGATTGGGCACTCGCTTAGGTGTTGATTATCATGAACAACCGGACGCCTTTATCTCCGCGCGTACATCCCGCAATCCAGGAGGATTCAGGACGACAGGTAACGTCGGTATCATTGATGTCTTTGGTGTGCTAGTTCATCGTGGCGGTGGCATGACCGCTGACTCTGAATATGTACAGGGTTACGATGGGATTGCTTCACAGCTAGATGCCGCCGTTAAAGACAATAGTGTAAAACATATTATTCTGAATATAGATTCTCCGGGCGGAGAAGTCGCTGGTGTTTTCCAGCTTGCTGATAAGATTCATCAAGCAAGTTTGATTAAACCGATTACAGCGATGGTTGATACTTTGGCTACTAGCGCGGCCTATTTAATTGCCAGTGCTGCATCATCTATTTCTATAGATCAAAGCGGCATGTCTGGTTCGATTGGCGTGTTGGTTAAACATGCTGATTTATCGAATGCAATGGCAATGGAAGGCGTAAAGATCACTCATATTTATGCAGGATCGCATAAGGTTGATGGAAATCCTTATGAGCCATTGAGCCAAGATACTATTAATTCTGTACAAGATCGAGTGAACAAGGTTTATAACCAATTTGCGAATGCAGTGAGTTCATATAGAGCTAACTATGGACTCTCTGTAGATATGATTAAATCCACTGAAGCAGATACTTTTGATGCTGAAAGGTCTATTCAATTACGTTTAGCTGATCGCATTGAAAGTGCTGATCATTTGATTAGTCGATTACAAGACGAGGTTAAGATGGACGAGATTAATAAAGCTCTCGATACTCTGAAAGCTGAGAATGCAGAATTGCTTTCGAAGGTTCAAGCAAGTACAGAACTGATTGATCAACTCAATGCGAAGATTTCTGCATTGAATGATAAGATTTCTGCTGAATCTAACCGTGCCGATACGGTTACTGCTACAGCAAATGAATTGATTGGAAAGCTCAAGGCGATTCATGATGCCGAACGCAAAGAATCAATTAAGGCGTTGTTTGGTAATCTTGGATTGACTGTTTCTGAAGACAAAGAAAAGGCTTATATGGCCATGTCCGATGAGACGTTCAACATGATTGTCAATGATTTCACTACGACTAAACCTAATTTACCGGATTCTTTCTTTAAAGATACCGCTACCAGTGGGAAACCTCAATCCAGCGAGATTGAATTAGCCACTGAACTGTATAATCAAGTGGCTGGAGTTAAATAATGGCGACTTATACTGAAGCATATCGCCCTTACGAGTTTCTACTCAGTGAGGCTGAAGGTACTCTGAGCCGCAAGTCAATTACGTTGGCAAGTGGGGCAGGTAGTCTAGTTTCCGGTTCTGTGTTAGGCGAAAAGACGGTCGTTCAAGCGGCCGCTCCTATTCCTACTATCGTCGGCACGGGTACTGGTTTGATGAGTGCCCTGAAGTTCGGTCCTGATGTTCAGGTCGGTTCTTATGTAATCACTCTGACAGCCACCAGTTCGACGGCGGCATTTACTGTTACAGCTCCTGATGGCACTGCGCTACCGAATGGTGCTGTTGGTACGGCTTACAAGAGTAATCATCTGTCGTTCAGTATTGCGAATGGCGGCACGATGACTTCCGGTGATGCTTATACCGTGGTTGTCACGGCTGGTGGTACTCCGGTTCTTGTCGGTACGGGTAGTGGAACAGTCAGTGGTGTCACTCTGGGTAAGAATGCGAAGTTGGGTACTTATCGTATTCAACTGAAAGCAACATCCGCGATGGCTGAATTCCAGGTTTCTGATCCTGATGGTAACTTGATTGGGTTCGGTAATGTGGCTACCGCGTACACGTCCGATCATGTCAACTTTACGTTGGCTAACGGCGGCACGATGACTGCTGGCGACTACTTTAATATCGTGGTTGCGAATCAGAGTGCGGTAACTGGTTATTATTACCTGTGTGATCCGGCTGCTGTAGATGGTACTCAAAATCCTGCGGGTATTCTGGGTGCGGCTGCTGATGCCAGTTCTTCTACGAAGACTGCTACCGCCATTGTTAGGCTTGCAGAAATCAAGTCTGGCGCTCTTACTTGGAAAAGTACGGTGACTGCGGCTCAGAAAACGGCTCTACTGAAAAAGTTAGCCGCTACCAAACAAATCGTGGCCCGGAGCTAAAACCATGTTTGACATCTATCGTGATTATTTCACCCGTGAGAACTTGATGGCAAGTATTGTTAAGTCGCCTTATATTCCTGGGCGTCTTGCTGAATACTTTGAAACCATCCCGTTGACTTCGACTACCTTGGCGCTTGAATCTCAGCCTGCTAATGGTGCGAGTATTCTGGCTGGCGTATCCCGTGGTACTCCGTCGAAGATTGAAACTCTCGAAAAGCGTAATGTTTATACTTTCGAGGTATCTCATCATCGTACCGATGGCAGTGTTTATGCGGATGAAGTGCTAAATGCTCGTTCTGCTGGTGCTTCGGGTAGCGCTGAAATCATCATTCAGCGTCGTGATATGTTGATGGCGCGGATGCGCCGTGACATTGACTTGACGCATGAATCGTTGCGTATGGCCTGCCTGATTACTCCGACCAATGGTTTCGGTACGGTTCCAGCAAGTCAGCAGATTGCATTCAATACAGATGCGACGAAGACCCGCGCTGAAATCTTTACCAAGATTGTGTCTCCAATTGAGACTGCTCTTGATGGTATTCCGTTTTATGGTATTCGTGCTCTATGCTCAGATGCCATGTGGGCGAAACTGATTGAGAATGCGGCGATCAAGGCGACTTGGCTGAATTATCAGCAAGCCATGAATCTGCGGAATGATCCGCGTGAACAGGTATTCTTTGGTGGCGTAACCTTTGAGCGGTATCGTGGTACAGGTACGGTAGCCATTACTTCAGGAAGTTTGATTGCTTTCCCTGAAGGTGTTCCCCAGATGTTTATCCAGGCGTTTGCACCGGCGGATACCATGGATTCTGTGGGCGCTGGCGCTCTAGGCACTCCATACTGGCCGCAAGCTCGTCTTAGCCAGGATAATCGCCGCTGGTTTATGGAACTGCAAACCAGTCCCGCGATGGTTTGTACTCGTCCGCCTGCTGTCCTGCCGATCAGTACCGACTAATGGCTTACTGTTCGTATAATGACCTTGTTCTTGCCTTTGGCGAGAATGAGGTTGTTAATATGCTAGACCGTGATCGTGATGGAACTGAAGATGATGGTGTAGCCGATGATGGAATCGCTTTCGCAACTGACCTCATTGATGGTTATTTGCGGGAGCGTTATTCTTTACCTATTTCATCTGTGCCAAGAAATCTAGTTGGTGTTGCCTGCGATATTGCAAGGTATCGTTACTATCAGGATCAACCGACGGATTTGATAGTCATGCGTTATCAAGCCGCATTGGAATGGTTGCGTGATGTTTCAAATGGTATTGTTAATATAGAAATTATTGATGAACCGATTAGTACTTTCATTGCATCATCAACGCCTGAGCAAGTATTTACAAGGTTAGTTTGGTAATGACATTCTATCCTCATCTTGAGACACTACTAACTGAATTAAAGTCTCAGTTAAATCTTGAGTATGATGTAGAAGCGTATGCTGATATGAGTGATATTAGCATACAAAAAACACCTTATATATGTATTGTTGCAGAACCATCGGAAGTTAAAGATTTAATCTCAGATGGAAAGACTATTAAAAGTATTCGTACTGAACAGTTCTGGACTATTTTATCTGTTGTTAGGAATGCAAGTGACCAGTTAGTAACGAAACCATTACTTCTTGAATTAGGATCATTAATGGGTGATGTTATTAATGTTCTATGCAAAAGAATTATTACTAGCGGTGGTCCGTTAAGAATTGTTGATTTCCCACAACCTATTCCAATAAAGGGTGGTGGAGTTGCCGGAAAGATACGCATTGGAATTCAATTCTTGTTTAATTCGGAGTAAAAGATTATGGCTGGTTTACGAGGCGCTGGTAAAGTTTATTTGAGTATCTATCGTAATAGCGCCTACGGCGCTTTCTATGATATGTCTAATATTGCGAGTATCGCTCTTGGAAATAGCGGTGCGAATACTGTTAATTTGAAGTCTACTGCACCAGCTAATTATGGAACGGTTATTGGCAGTACAACGACTCCAGGCGATGATACGATTTCCATCACACTGAATGATCCTAACCGTAAGAATCTATCCAACATGTTGTTGGGTACTGATACGACGGTGACTTCTGCAGGTAATACGGTTGCTGCTGAAGCGCATACTGTAGTGGCGACGGGTAGTGTTATTCCACTCACTTATCGCCATATTAGCGCGATTACCGTTACATCTAAAGATGCGGATGATGCCAGTGCTCATGCAACAACGACTGCTTATTCGTTGGGTGATTATGTTACTGCTACCGTATCTGCAGTGCCTAGTTACTTTAAATGCACTACGGCTGGTACTTCTGGCGGATCAACACCTTCGTTTTCAGTCACTACTGCTGGTACTTCTACGACTACTGATGGTACGGTGACTTGGACTTACATGGGTAAGATTACCAAGGTTGCTGATACTGATTATCTGGTTAGTAGCGATGATGCAGACAATGGCTTGATTGAGATTCTTAGTACCAATACAGGTGGCTTTGAATTGGGTCGTGACATTAATGTGGCTTATACTTATGGTGCTTATACCGGATATAGTATTGATGCACGAACTGAAACTGAATTGAATTGCAAGATGCTGTTCTTGGGTCAGAACCTTGATTCCGGTGAAATTATTCGTGTAACAGCTAACTCTGTTAAGTTGTCGCCAGAAGGTGATTTCAACCTTATTTCTGCCGATGGTGCTTTCATTGAATTTACATTGAAGGGAACCATTGCTGTACCGACCGGAGAAACAGTCCCATTTGTTGTTGAAGTGATTACCTAAGGAATCTTATGAAAACCGTTAGCCGAGAATTAACATTTGGTGATTTAACTGTGACGGTCAGGGAATTGACCGTTGCAGAAATTCGAGTCATGCTTTCTGAGAAGCCTGATGAAGATAAAGAATTTGATGTCTTTATTGATATTCTTGGATTCGATGGCGTAGGTGTTGAAGACCTTTACCGGTTTACCGATCTTAAGAAAGAATCGATTGAAACACTCAGTCCTAGTTGTTTGGCTAAGATTGCAGCAGTTGTCAAGGAGGTCAACTCTGTTTTTTTCAACCAATTCCTTCCAACGGTCAAGCGAATAAGCGACCAAATAGACTCTCAAAAGCTCCTGTCAGAGACTTCGAGCGACAAGTCTGTTCCCTAATCCGCGCTGGCCATACGCAAGCCTGGGAGTACCCTTGGTCGGTATACATCTCTGCAATAGATGATGCGAATGCCGATCAAGCCTCAACTAAAGGTAATTAATCATGGCTTCTAATGACCTCTTGATGCGAATACAGCTACTTGTTGACGCTGGGAAAGCGAGTGCCCAGCTCAAACAAGTTAATAATGAATTGCGTCGGTTAAAGTCAGAAGCCAACACAATCAAGAATACAAGAATACCTACATTAACAAACGATATTGCCAGACTAAATACTCAGCTTGCTACATTAAGAACTAATTATGCTGCACAATCTAGCAACAATGCAGGATTAACTAATGCACAAATTACACAACAAAGACAAGCATATAATCTAGCATCACAAGCTATAAAGCAACAAATAGCGCAAACAAGGCAAGAAATCACTTCAGCAAGAATTACGTTAGCATCTCGTACAGCAGAAATTCAATCTAATGAATTATTAGCTCGTTCACTAATAGGTAGAAATAATGCCTTAGAAGGCTCTAGAAGAAGAATAGCATCTTTAAATGGAGTTGTTAGGTCTGGAACTGGAGCTATAAAGCAATTTGGAAGTGCGCTTACCTTTGCATTAGGTCCGCAAGTCGCTGGATTTGCTGCTGCTGGTGCTATATTTGCTTTAGTGCATGGATTTGTAGAAGCAAATAAAGAGATAGAAAATTTAAGGCGCGGTCTTAATTCTATATCTGACTTTGGTGGCGTACTATTCTCAGATTTAAATGATATTGCTGATCGTACAGGCCAGTCGATACTTAATGTATCTGATTCATTCTTACAATTAACGTCCTCTGCTCAAGGGACTAATTTAGAAGGAGCGGCCACTAGACAGATATTTGAAGCGGTAAGTAATGCGTTAGTTATTACTGGTGCTGATGCTGTACGTTCTCGTAGAGCATTCTTAGCCATTGCTCAGATGATGAGTAAAGGTCAAGTCTATGCTGAAGAATTAAGACAGCAACTTTCAGAAGCATTACCGGGTGCCGTTAATGTATTCTCGCGCGCTCTTGATGTTCCTCCGTCAAAACTATTAGATTTAATGAAGCAAGGTAAGGTATCTTCCGATTCCTTAATCTTGTTTATGGAAGAATTGAAAAGAACTTACAAACCTATACCACAAGACTTATTTACAATATCTCAGAAATCCGCATTACTACAGAATAGTATGCTGCGGTTATTTACTGCAATTGGTGACACTGGTATTTGGAGGTCGTTTGGAAATTCATTAATATATGCAAAGAATTATATTGATAACGCAACATCCAGTGTTGCTGAATTTTCAGATAATGTTACTATCACTTATGAATATTTAAAGAAACTTGATTCTATTGTTGGTGTATTTTCAGCAATATCTGATGTAATCAGTGGACTTTCTAATGAATCATTAAGTGTATTTAATGAAGCATTTTCAATTATATCCTCATTACCAGAGACTCTATCAAGAACAATCATAGAATTAAAAAGCATTATTAGTAATGCTGGATTAAAGTTAGATATTCCAGTTACAGTTTCTAATGGGAACGTATATGGAAACCTATTAGGTGACTTTAATAATTTTGATAAGCAGTGGACTGAAAATGTCTATTATTTAATAGGAAAGACTGGAAAATTAATTGAAGATATTTTCAATAAACCTTATACAATACCTACTTTTGAAGAATTCTCAAAAGGAAACGAAACTCTTGCAATATTAAAATCAAGGCTGGATAGTATTAATGATGATATACAGGTTCTAAATGATAAAAGTGAAAGATTTGGAGGATTAAATTCGTTTGACTCAAAACAATTAAATGATCTTAATGATAAATTAATCATAATTAAGGGTAGATATGATGCTATATATAATGCAAACTTATCAAAATATAATGCTTTCGTAGCGCAAAAGGAAAACGAGAATAAACTTGTACAAAGGAATGTAGATAATGCAAAGAAAGAACAAGATGCAATTACTAATGCTGGACTTGCTTATGAGTCAAGTAAGAGAAATGCAGCGATACTTCGTGACTTAAACAAATCATCGTTACCGATATTAAGTTCTATTCAAAAAAGCGTTGAACAGATTACTAACATTAGTAAGGCTAACGAGAAAACACAACTTAATAAGGTAGAAGCATTAAAAGAAGAACAAAAGATTGAAGATGACATCTTTGATATTAATCAGAAACAAAAGAAGTCTGCTGATGACGCTTTAAAGAGTAGGCTTGCTGATTCTCGTACTCTACTAGAACTTGAAGTTGAGAGAGTCAATGCGTTAAAAGAAGCAGAACAAAATGCAAAAGCACTTTCTGAAGGTCGCGCTGCTGCTGGAGTTTACTTTACTCCAGAACAGAGAAAAGCATCTGATGATGAAGAAAAGGCAAGACAGTTAAAAATAAAAGCACTTCAAATCATTGAAGAAGCTAATAAGTCTAATAGCGAAATAGAGAAACGCGCATTAAGAGATAATGCAAAATATTTGTTGGATCAATCAAATGATCTTTACAAGAGTGCTGGCAATGCTTATCTTCTAGGAAAAGGTTTAGATGAAGTAAAAAGTATTCTTGAGGCTAATTCAAAAGTCTCAGAAGATAATCTAAATAATACCGAAAACAGATTAAAAGCAGAACGTGAATATGGTCAGGCCGTCAAGTTCTTTCAGGATGCAGAGAAAAGTAATTTAGGTTCTTTAGCTACTGAATACAGAAAGTATGCTTTAGAAAAAGCGAAATCGGCTGCTACTGGATTTGCTGATATTGGTAATCAAGGTAAAGTTGATGAACTCAATGCTTTATTAACTAAAATATCTGAAAAGAATCTTCAAGTCTCTGCTGAGCTTGATGATAAAATACAAGCAGCGCTAGAAAGATCAAAGAAAGAAATTGATCCAGAACTTGTTGTAAGGCAATTAAGTGATCTTACTGGACTACTTGATCAGTATAAACAAGCCTATGCAAATGCTTTGTCTGATCCTAATATCCAGCAAGGCGTGTTAGATAACTTTAAAGAAAAAATAACCTCCATCAATAACGATCTATTGCGACTCACTGAGAAGCTTTCTGGAACTCAGTTCGCAACTCAGATACCTGCAACGATTGATATTAAAGCGATAGAAGATAGTGTCAAAAGTATCAGCAGTGATCTTGTTAAGAGCGATACTAACGTCAAAGTTCCTTTTGTTATTACTGATGAATCTAAAGCAGAAATACAACGGTATATAGAATATATTGGAACACTAACGCCTCAGTTAAAAGTGCAAATCGTTTATGATGATCCTGGTTATTCTATAGATGGTGTTACTACAAGTGGAGTAAAGCGCGCATTAGGCGGTCCTATTCCTGGTTATGGTGGAGGTGATCGAGTAAGAGCACTATTAGAACCTGGAGAATTTGTACTCAGGAAAGAAGCAGTCCGTTCTATTGGATTGGACAAACTCATTCAAATGAATCGCTTAGGTTATCGTTCTACAGCAAGGTCGGTAGATAATCTAGCTATACCAAGATTTGCTGGAGGTGGTCCTGTTAGTGGTACTCCGTTTGTTATTAACATCGGTGGAAGATCGGCCGTCAGTGGTTATGTTAGTAATAGAGACCAAGCAAAAGCATTGGCAGATATTCTAACTAAAAGTGCGAGGTCATTATAATGGCCGTATCTATAGGAACCGTAACTTTTAACGGATTAGGCGAAGATCAAATTACATGGAGCAATCGGTATACATGGCAACCTGTAGGACAGAGTACACGCTATGCAATTGCAGGTAATATTCATCGTATTGAAAATCAAAGAGCAGGACGGCCTATTATCTTGACCGCTGAATTACCGTGGTGCTGGCTGACGAATACGACGGTTCAAGCACTCGATCTACTTGCTTCATCTTCTGGATCATTTAGTTTTGTGTTTGGTTCTTATACGTCTACGGTCATCTTTGATCGTGCCAATGGGCCATTTCAATTCACACCAGTAGACCCGATAGAAACCTACTTTACTGGCACAATATCATTGCTTGAGGTATAACCATGTCTATTCTTTCTTCTGAATTAAAGTTCTATAAATCAGTAGTTGTCAATGATACCTCTAGTAATGGAGGTCGTATGTCCACAAACCAATGGACTAGCGGACTTACAGGCCAAGAATGGCCCAACATTAGCAGCACTGATATGTCGGCAGGAAGTACGAAGTATCGTAAGTTATTTCTCAAAGTCGCTAATGTCGATGATCTATCTGCATCCAATGTCCGTATTGGTATTCATAAGCCAACGACAGGCGATGATAAGATATTTCTTATCGAAGGAACACAGACCGACATACAATCTGCATTCGGAACAACACTATATGGAAGTGGACAACTAGATTCTAATGTTTCTGCGAGTGCATCCAGTTTTGATGTACTTGTTGAAGATGGTGCTGATATTATTTTCCGTGATGGTGATAATATTCGTATTTCAGATAAAGCGACATTGGATGGCGCTGGCAATGAAGAATTCCATGTCGTCAGCGGAACGCCGTCTGTTGCTGGAGATGTCGTTACTGTAACTATAGCAGGTACGCTGGCCAATGGTTATAGCGCCTCAGATACTTATATCTCCAGCTTAATTGATGCAGGGACTATTAAGGCGAGTGTAGGTTCTCCGACTGTTACCAGTACGTCTGGAACCTTCGATGAAACCAAGATGACGGCTCATGCGATTGGTGGTCTGTATGAAACATTCACATTCACATTCACTTCAGGAACTGCATTTAGTTGCGTCGGAGATACGTTAGGTTCGGTAGGTACTGGAAACATTAGTAGCACTTTCCAGCCGACTAATTCAGCGTTTGGTACTGCTTACTTTACATTGCTACCTGCTGCTTGGGGCGGAACCTATTTATCTGGTGATACGGTGGTAATTACTACTACGCCAGCCGCGTATGGTTTTGTTGAAAAGAGGGTAGTGCCGGCAGGCGCAACAACCATTAATCCTTACACGCTCACATTGATTGCTTTTGTCGAAGGCTAATAAATGTCATCTGTTTCCTCATCGACAACTGTTGCGTTTAATACAGAATCATTCAATGGATCACTCACGCTTGAATACCATATTGGAAACTTCCAATATGGTAAAGGAACACCCGTTCGTCTTTATCCTAATGTGAACGCTAAGTTAGCGGCCACTAAAGGAACAGCAGAACTCGGTGAAACTCGCATTGAAAAAGTCGATGAGATTGTTGACTTCTCTGGAAGTGCAGGAAGTCTAAAACGTCCTAATGGTACAAACTTTATTATTAGTCCTATTCTTGATATTTCTTTTGACAAACAAGGAAATGTAGTCAGTCCAGTAGTTCATTATGATTCAGATAATGACCAACTGGTTTCTGATATTCCTTTTTATGGTGCAGTCAGTGTTTCTTATGACGCCGCTTATAAATTAATTTACTATAAACCTGACTTAAAGTATTCATTGCAATCCGATGGATCATACTTGCTTTCAGAATGGGGATATGGAACATTATACGCATTCTATGAAGGACAATCAGCTAAACTTGAAATGAAGTATGAAGAAGATAATCCTACTCAATGGATGGAATTCTATCGGGTTGTTAGTGATATTGTTCTTGATCCTGATGGCTCTTGGGAGAAACCTCCTAATTGGGATGAAAACCCTAAAGATGGTACTTTTCCTGTAGGCGATCATGAAATTGATCCTGATAATTCTTTTACTGATGAACGATTACATGAAATTGGTGATGTATCTAGAATAGGCCAAGTCGCTTCATTCTGGCGTCGATTCTATGCGCCATTATTAGAACCCTATAAAACAGCAGGAACAAGTTTCACGCCAAAGTATTATTTAAAGTGGGCATCATTGCCTAGTGCATCGCAAGACCCTGATGGAATATGGCGGGCTGCATTTGGTAGGGCAGATAAAGCTGCTGTACTAGCATCATTAAAGCAAATTTATACTGGAATAGTGGTTCGATAATGGGAAGATATAGCACACTTAATAATGGAATACGATGGTCTATAGCTGGCTATACATTACTAAGTAATCCAAATAGTATTACAAACACTGAATATCGAAATGGAGTGACGCCTTTTGGTTTGGATGTTGTAGCGCATCAATCATTTTCAGAATCATTTTTAGGAACTGTAGGATCATTTTCTGGTACAGAATTTTTACTGCCGTCTCCTGTTGCAATACGCGCAGCAGGAAATGATGAATGGCGGTCGATGCACAGAGACATCGACGCTATAACAGCGATAGGCGGGAGCGCTGATGTTACCTATCCGGCCAGCGAAACATTAGGCCCAAGAGCAGGTAATGTAGATTGGACTAATGGTACATCTAGGTTGACATGGTGGGGTCCTAATTCACGTTACTGGTATCAGACAGCACCGCGCAGTCGTTACGAATCACAGCACGCTTTAGATTTATATCCTGGATTATTATGTTATGCTAATCGTATGCCTGTACGTGTTTTCTTCCGTCCACAAGTCACTAATTTAGATGGGTTAGACTATCGATACGACGCGCACGTTGATGAGATATGTTATCATGCAAAACCTGGCACTGGAATGCACTATGCTTTACTTGATTATCGTTCACGTCTATTAGTTCCGGTCAACGCTTTTTCGTTTGGACCGTACTCAAAAGAGATTTACAATAGAGGGTTAATTATTGCTACCGCGCCAGCCCCCGTTTTAGGGTGCGCTTATGTACAACATCCCACAACAAAGAAATCGCTGTTAATAGCCGTCTGTAATCATTCCGGTGCATCTCCATATAGTTCTAATTATGACGTAGCGTATGTTCTTGAGGATGAAGGATGGATGGAGATAGCCAGCCTATTGCATGTATGGCCGAATAATACTTTTGATAATTACACTTATACTGATTCTGTCTTTGAATTTGTTTATGCTGACGGAAGTTATGCAAAATCAGTACAGGTAAAAGATGAATTTGTAGCGCGTAGTATGTCAATACAAGCGATTTGGTGCTTTAATAAATCTGGAACTCAAGCGGTAAGCATCCGGTTTAATGGTTCTGAAGATACAAAGATTACTTTTGATTTATCTTTTACATCATCATCAGTCAACGGCGCATTTAATTGGAGAAGCAGCGCGCATAACGTAACTACAACACTTTCACAAAGCGTTGATCCGAATCCATATCCAGGTGATAGTGGCCCATTAAATACTAGCGTCACTCAATCTGGATCAGCAACTTACACAAAAACAGGAACTAGATATTTAGCATTTGACTATATTGATGATGATGAGGTTTCTTTATATGTTACACTCAATAATTCTATTTCATTTACAGGAACAGATTCTACTGAAGTAGAAACTCACCCAACAATAGGTACAAATAATTTATCAGAATCAGCATCTAATAGTGCAACAGAATCATTAGTAATGAATGGAGTAATAATAGAATCAATAAGCTCAGACTTTAGTGAAACATTAGGAGCTAATAGTTATTGCACTTATAGCCCATTAGCTACAAATGCCTCTATAGGGAGAAACACCAGTTCATCTCTTGCAAAATCGGTTGTTATTCAATTCGCTGATTTACGATATAAGGCGATTGGATACATTAAAAGCCAACTTAATTCTTTTTCTGCATCATCAAATCAATCTATTGACTCTGGAGGATCAAGGGAAATTTATCCTTCTATTAACTCTATTTTAGACATGTCTTCCTCTGCAACCTCTGGTGGTGGCGTAATAAATATCATTATTCTTGTTAATAATATTGAGATTAAAAATGATAGTTATATATTAGATAGCTTCTCTGGAAGCTATAGCAATTATCCTTATGGAGCACTTGAAGCGTTTAAAATTCTTTTTCCAGAAATTGCAAGTGGTCAAACAGATTACGAAAACATACAGTATTTTGATTCAAGAATCACTAACAACATGGAATCTTTTGCTGCTGGTTCTTATGATTCAGGGTTTTATTTCTACGGCTTTAGCCCTACCTACATGTGC
>ENA-UPTA01002557-UPTA01002557.1-activated-sludge-metagenome-genome-assembly--contig:-NODE-2557-length-18726-cov-26.879599_pt1 | contig 18726 bp, 15 predicted proteins | sample MGYA00238184_ERZ773361 | MGnify/ENA primary metagenome ERZ773361 (study PRJEB29100, sample SAMN05720205) | activated sludge metagenome | isolation source: anaerobic digester from wastewater...
CTTTCGGGCGAAATACGCGCCGTTAACCGCATTGAACAAAGGATATCCGAAGCCGAAAAACTGGGATTTAATGAAATCGTTATCTCAAAATATAACGCCAATAACCTGAATCAGAAAAATTTCAAAATAAAAATTATTGCCATAAACAAAATCGAACACTTGTTAAGATACCTGTTTGGTTGATGGCAGGTGCTTTTCGTTTTCGCGATTGTAAGATACATGGCAATTAAGCAGTTTTGGAGAGGCCTTGTGCAATAGGCGGCTCCTGTTGCAATAATTCAATGTGGGCTATGGGGCAACAGCTATGGTATCTTCCTGAATTTTGAAATTGTATTTTTTTGAAAACATTTTTATTTCGTCAGTCAGGATGGCGATTTTTTCTTTCAATTTATTGTCAATAGTGTCTGACAGTTGCATGAACCTGTCATCTTGTTCTGATGAATAATCTTCTGCGGGGATTTTAACAATTTGCAGCAGCTCGCGGTATTCATTTTTGCACAACACTTCATATTCGGTAAGCAGGGCTAAAGCGGCATCTTTCAGTTGGCTGCTTTTTTCGAAACCGGTTAGTGACGAAAGTTTGTTTTTTGAAATGCTGACCTGCGACAGCAAGTCATTATAGGCCTGTTCGATTTGTTGCCGGCCGGTGTCGGCAGCAACCGGCGCTGCCGTGGAGTCTGTTTGAAAGGTAAACGGGCTGCTGGCAAGTTTTTCTGTTTCGTTATTTATCAGCACAATCAGCGCTTCTTCTTTTTCAAAAACCTCGTCAATAGGTGCTTTCACGGCATCATAGTACTGTTCGGCCTTTTGGGGTGAAGGCTTGCACGAAACCATGATCAGCATTAACAGGAACGAAAATAATATTCCGGGTTGTTTCATCATAAAAAAGTTTACGGTAAAATTAAAAAACTTTTAATTTGCGGGTGAAAAATTGATAATGCTAATGAAAAAACCTGATTGTATGGCGAGCAATCAAGTTATTGTTTATTAACATTCCTGCTGGCCTGCAGGAATGGCTGTCGTAGCTTTTCATAACACTTTAACAGAATAAATAAGGTGCTCAACTTGTACAATTCAGAAAAAAGTTAGAAAAGATCCTGCAGTTCTGGAATTGTAGATGCGGAAAATAAATTTTAGCACGAAACTGCCGAATTGCTGCGCAGCAGCAACAGTGCGGTGGCCCGAAAATATGGCGGTGTCAGGGAGTGGCCTGAGTGAAGCCTGCCTGCCGGTCAGGCAGGGTTCGCCATATATTTTCTTGACTTTTTGGGTACTTTTGGCCTGCCCCGACAGCATTGTCGGGGGTCAAGCCAAAAGTACCATAAAAAAGCAATAATGTTTCAGTGGGAGCATGACCTGCTTCAACCCATTGCCGCGCGCAATCATATGCCAATTCCACTGCTATGGCTCGTGGGTTGTTCTTCAGTGCAAGTACATGTTTATGTAACTTTTTTTCCGAAAAAAAGTTACCAAAAAACCTTGCCAAAACGTAAGCTCCCGCCCGCTCTCATCAGGATGGGAAAATCATGCAAAGGAGTGCCTGAAATGGCCGTCAAAGGCCTACAAAAGTTTGACAGATTTTTTGGGAATGAATTTTTGTGAGTGTTTATCAGCACATAATATAGGCCATTTCAGACAAACGGGGCTGTCTCAAAAGGTTTACTTTGTGATTTTCACCGCCTTCTTTCCCCTCCCTAAAGGGTGGAAATCGCTGAAAATCAGCACTCCCTTTAGGGATGGGGTAATGATGATTTTCAGCAAAAGCTAGTTTTGATACAGCCTCGCCTTTGCTGATTTTCACCGTCCTGCTGATTCACGCCTGCGCCGGCCCGCCGTTTTGACTGGCCACCGCGCCGCTATTAACAATCATTTGTGCTATAAGCATACATTTTACCGGCCTGTGAGGAAGAAAAACCCTTATTAATATTGGGCGCATAATGCGAATCGTAAATCAAATTGTATTCTAAGTTTAAAAAACGAAGGCTGTCTAATTGACCAGATCTTAGTAACTTTGCACAAAAAACAATGAATAAAGTCGAGCTGCTTGCTCCCGTCGGGTCTTTCGAATCTCTCGCCGCAGCTATACAGGGCGGTGCCGATGCCGTGTATTTTGGTGTCGGAAATCTTAATATGCGTTCCCGGTCTTCGGTTAATTTTACGATACAGGATCTTAATGAAATTGCTGAGCTCTGCCGCAAAAATAACATGAAGTCCTATCTGACGCTGAACACCATTATTTATGACCATGAAATCAGTGAGGTGACAGCCATTTTGGAGGCAGTGAAGCAAAGCGGTATTGATGCTGTTATTGCTTCTGATTTTTGTGTGATTGAACGGGCCCGGCAAGCCGCTATCCCTGTGCATATTTCTACTCAATGCAATATCACCAACATAGATGCAGTGCGGTTTTACTCAAAATTTGCCGATGTGATGGTTACTGCCCGTGAACTGCATCTTGACCAGGTGGCCGCCATTGTCAGGCAGATAGAACAAGAGCAAATCAAAGGCCCCTCCGGCGAGTTGGTCAGGATAGAGGTGTTTGCGCATGGAGCTTTGTGTATGGCCGTTTCGGGTAAGTGCTACCTGAGCCTGCACGAAAACAACCATTCGGCAAACCGTGGTGCCTGCTATCAGCTGTGCCGCAGGTCTTATATTGTTACCGATAAAGAAAGCGGAACCGAACTGGAGATTGACAATGAATACATCATGTCGCCCAAAGACCTCTGCACTATAGGCTTTTTGGATAAAGTGCTTAAGGCCGGCGCCACAACCTTAAAAATTGAAGGCCGCGGCAGGTCGGCAGATTATGTTAAAACAGTTACGGCGTGTTATAAAGAAGCCATAAACAGTATTGCCGATGGCACATTTAATGAGACAAAAGTCAATGAATGGAATGACAGATTGAAAACCGTGTACAACCGGGGCTTCTGGGATGGCTATTATTTGGGACAAACACTGGGAGAATGGAACAACGTTTATGGCTCGCAGGCCGTCATTGAAAAAGTATATGTCGGAAAAGTAACCAATTATTATTCAAAAATTAAGGTGGCTGATATCAAAGTAGAAACCCGCCCCTTGTCTTTGGGTGATGAAATAATGATTATCGGTAATACCACCGGTGTTTATGAAGATGTTGTAAAAGAAATGAGGGTGGACAACAAGCCTGTGCCCATAGTGGATAAAGGAATTGTATGTTCGATTCCACTACAGGGCGAAGTGCACCGGGGAGATAAATTGTATATGCTGAAAGCCAAGGATTAGTTGGTTTCGCGAAGATGCATACCGCCCAACAGGTCAGCAGTTGATTATTTGCTGATAATCTTAAACTCGGTTCTCCGGTTTAGTTGTCTTCCTTCTTCTGTATCATTGGTGGCAATAGGCTGATCGAAACCGAAACCCTTGTAAGTCATCCTGTTTTTGTCAATCCCTTTGCCCACCAGGTAATCAACCACGGCCTTTGCCCTGTTTTCAGAGAGTGTTTTGTTATATGCTGCAGCCCCAATGTTGTCGGTATGTCCCGAGATTTCAATTTTCACGCTGGGCAGTTCCGTCATGAATTTTAACAGGCGTTCCAACTCGGGAATCGACTCCGGACGCAGTGAAAATTTGTCAAAATCAAAAAAGATATTTTTCAACACTATGGTGCTGCCAACAGCTACTTTTTTTAGTTTGATGTCTTTTTCCACTTCGCGGTAGGTAGTGGTAGGAGGGATGATGATATTTTCGGAATGGAACAGGTATTCGGGGGCTTTTACGGCGATGCCGTAGTTTTTTCCTGATGGCAGCGATACCAGGTATTTTCCTGTGGCACTGTTCGACTCGTAGGTGCCTATCACCTCATTGCGTTCATTGTCGGTAATTTCAATGGTGGCGCCTAAGGGTTCCAGGGTAATGTCATCCATAACAATTCCTTTGAGCAGCGTTACCTGGTTTTCTTTTATTTCCACGGGTTTTTCTATCACGGTTTCGTTTACAGGTTGTGCCATGCCGGCCAGGAGGTTGTCTTCGGTGTTGTTTATTAAAGGTTTTTCGGGGCCTAAGAAGGTGATGACATAAATATCCTGTCCTCCCAGCCCATCCTGTTTTATAGATGAATAATACCCATGGACGCCACTTGCTGATATCGAGAAAAATACGTCGTCATCGGGGGTGTTGATAGGGTATCCTATGTTTTCGGGCTCACCCCATTTGGTTCCGTCAAAAACCGACTTGAAGATGTCATATCCACCCATGGTGGTATGGCCCTGCGAACTGAAATACAGGGTTTTTCCATCAGGATGAATAAACACGCCTTCTTCGTTGTAGGGGGTGTTGATTCCCGCGCCGAGGTTTTGGGGTTTGCCCCAGTTTCCTTTTTTGTCCTTTACGGAAATATAGATGTCGTTGCCACCAAAGCCACCATCACGGTCGCTGACAAAATAAAGGTTTTTACCATCGTAAGAAATAGTGCCCGACGATTCATGAAAGTCTGTATTAATGTCGCCACCTATGCGCGATGGGGTTGACCAGGCGGTTCCTTTCAGTTTGCATTCGTAAATATCTCCGCCGTTGACACCTTTGTAAATCAGCAGGGTTTGCCCGTCGGGCGAAAGGCCCACGGTGGCATCGTGCTTGCTGCCGTTCAGGGGGTTGGGGGGATTTTTCGGTGCCGTCCACGCCCCATTGATTTTTTCAGTCATATAAATGTCTTCGTAGAATCCCAAGTCGTTCTCATCGCGTTTGCCTCCGGTGGTATTGTCGCGTCTTGAGGTAAAAAACAACACCGACTCATCAGCGTTTATCAGGGGAGAATATTCGGGGAATGCCGAATTGACTATGGGCCCCAGATTGTCGATGAATACACGCACCGGCGAGGCAGTCATTTTTTTGCCGTTTTCGCATTCCATAATTCTCTTTTCAATTTCTTTTGAATATTGCTGAAGGTCAGCGGGCGATAACGATTGCTTATATTGCCTGATGAGACCCAGTGCCCGGTCGTATTCACCATTCAGTTGATAGGCCTTGGCCAGGTTAAATTTGGTGTCTTTGTATTCAACAGCGTTTAACAGAAGTGATTTTTCAAAATACTCTATTGATTTAGTTTTTTGGACTGTATTCAGGTAACATGTACCTATCAGGTAATTCAGCTTGGCATTGTCGGGGTTAAATTTTTGTGCCTCCAAAAAATATTCAAGGGCGGTGGCATACATGCTTTTGCCCATTTCATAATACTTCAGTCCGACGGTGAAATTGTTTCTGGCCTGTTTAAATTCTTTTTCTCTGCCCTTGAAATTGCTTTTAACAAATTCAACATTTTGGGCAGACGAAAAAAAAGTGAGCAATAATGCAGAGATTATTATGAAATATCCTTTTTTCATGGTGATATTATTTGAATTATAAAACTATTATTTGCACTGTAGATTTGAATAACTGGCAGCGGTGGTGATGCCCAATAAGGCGGCTTTTTTCCAGTCTTTGCAGGAATTTTGGGGTTTTCTTAGCATTTCGTAAGCGATGCCGCGGTTCAGGAACGCGTAGCCATAGCTGGGATTGAGTTCAATGGCTTTGGTGTAGTCGGCAATGGCACCTTCGTAATCCTGCAGTTTGTATTTTGCGTTACCCCGGTTGTTGTATGCATAATAATACGTGGGGTTGAGCTTTATGGCCTGGTCAAAATCCCTGATGGCGTCTTCATATTCTTCCAGCTCAAAATGTGCGGTACCCCGGTTGTTATAAGCTATAAAATAGTCGGGTTTTTTTTGTATGGCAGTGGAATAATCGGCGATAGCGCCTGTATAATCCTTTAATTTCTTTTTTGCGCTGCCGAGGTTATTGTATGTAAAAGGCATATTGGGATTTATTTGTGCAGCTATTATATAATCGGCTTTGGCTTCTTCGAATTTGTCGAGTTTCACTTTGGCGCTGCCCCTGTCATTATATGCGTAGGCGTAATCAGGTTTGTTTTTTATGGCCGCATCGAAATCGCTGATGGCTTTTTCGTATTCATTTTTTTCAAAAAATATTTCCCCGCGGTAGTAGTACGATTGTGCATGATTGGCATCCAGGGCCACCGCCTGAGTAAAATCGGTCATGGCGTTGTCATGGTCTTTGAGTTCGAAACGGCATTTTCCCCTGCTGAAATATCCGTTGGCGGTGGGTGCCAGTTCTATGGATTTTGAAAAGTCGCCGATGGCCTCCTGAAATTTGTTCTGTTCCATATTTACGGCGCCCCTGTTGAAATAAGCTTTTTCAAAATCAGGTTTCAGGTTGATAGCTTCGGAGAATTTTTTGATGGCTTCGTTGTACTTCTTGTGTTCAAAAAATTTCACTCCTTCGTTATACACCTTCTCGGCGTCCTGGTAGTCGCCTTTAAACAAAGTATCAGTGGAAACTTCCTGGGCGCTGAGCGTAAATACCAGCAAGAGAAAGCACAGGATAAAAACAGACTTTTTCATAAATAAATTTTTATAATGAATGTACGTGTTAATGATTGCAAATATAACAATTGATAGCAGATAAAAAACAATGTGAGGGTTTTATGTTGCTAGAAAAAAATCCAGAAGGAAGAAAAACAGCAATACCAGGCCGGAAATCCCGTTGAGGGTGAAGAAGGCAAAATTTATCCGGCTCAAATCGTTCGGCTTTACAATGTAGTGTTGATAAAAAAGCAGGAAGGCAAAAATACCTGCGCCTGTCCAAAAAAATATGCCCTGGTGATTAGCTATTCCGGCAATGATGATAACCATCAGGCAAACAATATGCAGCAGCAGCGAGATGACTAAAGATGATGTCAGGCAAAACCGTTCGGGGATAGAATGCAGCCCATGTTGTTTGTCGAAATTCATGTCGCTCAACGCATAGATGATGTCGAACCCGCTGACCCAGCACAGTACAGCCAAAGAATACAGCAGCGGAAGGTAGTGGAAATGTGCCGTCAGGGCCAGGTATGCCCCGGTGGGTGCCATAGCCAGCCCGAGGCCCAATACAAAATGCGACAACCAGGTGAAACGCTTGGTGTAACTATAGCCCAAAATTATCAGCAGCGCCAGGGGCGAAAGCAAAAAACATAATAGATTCAAAAAATAAGTAGTGGCCACAAACAAAATAATGTTGGCTGCCCAAAAAAAATAAGCATAAGCCGTGTTCATTTTCCCCGATGGGAGGTCGCGGTGTTGGGTCCGGGGATTTTTTTTGTCGATATGCCGGTCGGCAATACGGTTGAAACTCATGGCGGCGTTACGGGCAAAAAATACGCACAGCAGCATGAGCAAAAAAGTTTTTACATCGAAAGATGCGCCTTGCTGCTGCCACGCCAGAAAAAAGCCAATGACAGCAAAAGGCAATGAAAACACGGTGTGGGCAATTTTTACCAGCGACGAAAATTCCGAAATCCGTTTAAAAAATGTAAGCGTCATTTATTCTTTTGCTTCAGCAAAGAAAACAATAAGCCCGTTGAAATACAAATTTTTCCTATTTTTATCAGTGCATTAAGCACATTGCCATAACCCCTCAATTCCTCGTTGACCATTTTGTTTAATTTTGAAAGTATATAATTTTATATGGATTACAGAGATACCGTTTTTATATCAGTTGCTGAAAACCTCAGTTTTTCAAAAGCGGCCCACAACCTCAATATAAGTCAGCCTGCGGTTACACGACATATTAAAGAATTGGAAGAACGTTACAAAACAAACCTAATTGAACGAAAGGGGAACAAAATTTACCTGACCAAGGCCGGCGAAAATGTATATAATGCTTTTAAAGAAATTGCAAAACAATACCGTGATCTCGATTTTGAAATAGGACAATTGCATAGCAGCATTTCGGGCGAATTTAAAATTGGCGCCAGTTCAACCATTTCACAATATGTTATTCCCAAGGTAATCGCATCGTTTCATAAGCGATATCCAAAAATTCAAATTTACCTGATGAACGGCAACTCGTTTGAGATGGAAAAATTGCTGTTGGATAACCAGGTAGATATTGCTTTGGTTGAAAACCTTTCGTCGCAATCAGGCATCCGATACCTGGATTTTCTTGATGATGAGTTGATTGTTATTACCGGCAAAAACAGTGTTTATGCTAAACGCGAAACCATTACCAAAGACGATTTGATGCAGATACCGATTGTGTTGCGCGAACATGGTTCGGGGACTTTGGAAGTGATAAAGCAAATGCTATCGCGACAAAATATCAAATTTGAAAACCTCAATACGTTGATTCATCTGGGAAGTACCGAGTCGATTAAAAACTTTTTGCAAGATTTCGACGGATTAGCCATTGTATCGGAAAAGGCCGTCCAAAACGAGCTCTACATGAAAACACTTGTCAAACTAAAAGTGTCAGGATTTACCATTCCACGAAAATTCCGGTTAGCATACAAACAAGGACATAAAAGCCAACAGGTGGAGTTGTTTGAGAATTTCTTACTCCAGTATAACATATAGTTATCGACTATAAATATTTGGTATTTGCTTTAATTATAATGAACCAATACTTTTGTGCGCAAAAAGTACTGGCATGATAAACGGAAAGTTCTTCAACACGCTGGGTGGCAACAAGGGAAAGTTAAAAAACAGCAACTGGCTTTATTCAATTATTATTTGCACATGTTTTTTGCCATTTATGTCTCCGCCAATCGCTTTATTGATTGGGATTGCGCTTTCAATTTTTGGAATAAAACACGAAAACATCCATAAATACACATCCAAAATTCTTCAGGCTTCCATTGTTTTAATGGGTTTTGGAATGAGTTTGAGCGCTGTAATTTCGGCATCAAAAACGGGTTTTATTGAAACGACAATCTCTGTAACCACCGTGATGATACTCGGTGTTTTGCTCGGAAAACTTTTAAAAGTTGATAAAAATACTTCATTGCTTATTGCTTCAGGCACGGCCATTTGCGGGGGAAGTGCCATCGCCGCAGTGGCCCCAATTCTAAAGAGTAAAAGTTATCAAACGTCGTTTGCACTTATAGTGGTCTTTGTACTAAATGCCGTAGCATTGTTTTTATTCCCTTTTATCGGGAATAAATTGGGCCTTAGCCAGGAAATGTTTGGAAATTGGGCGGCCATTGCCATTCACGACACAAGTTCGGTTGTTGGGGCAGGGGCGGTTTATGGCGAAAAAGCTTTGCAGGTCGCTACAACGGTAAAACTTATCCGTGCGTTGTGGATTATTCCATTATCGTTGGTTATTGCATTTACGAACAAAAACGATGAGAAAAAATCAATTAAATTCCCCTGGTTTATTTTACTTTTCGTGCTTGCCATTGTTTTTGCCAATCTTTTTCCCGGCTTTCAGGAAAGCTATGAGCATTTTAACTGGTCAGGTAAACGAGGAATGGTTATCGCTTTGTTTCTGATTGGTTCTAATATCACAGTAGGTGAAATAAAAAAAACAGGAGCAAGAAGTTTTGTGTTTGGAATTGCTTTATGGCTTTTGATCTCTATTGGTTCACTGTTCTTTCTAACACGATAAGCAATGCAAAACATTTGTACTATGTGCAAACAGTTAATCGGACTCTTAATATAAAAACCTTGTTGGTAGCCGGAATTCAATGATGGCTTGTGCGAAAGTGTCCGTTTAGAAGAACAACCTGTAAGGGGAGGTAATATAAAAATTGTTCAAAAAATGCACTTTCCCCTGTGTTTTTTATCCATATTGTCCAGTAAATATTATTTCGTCCCAAACGGGACTTAATTTCATTTTATATCTTGTTTTTACAAATATATTGTCCCTATCGGGACAGTCCTGTAAGGACTGAATATCTATAGAATGATAAGTAAGTCAGATAGATTAAGTCCTGTTAGGGATGTAACATTTTCAATGATTTTAGCGAGTTTGATATATTTAATCGGACAATAGTGGTTTTTTACAGGAACAATATTTTTTATGATTGAAGTGGCTTTTTTTGAAAAAAAAGTCACCAAAAAAACTTGTCAAAACTTATGCTTCCGCCCGCTCTCATCAGAACGGGAAAATCATGCAAAGTAGTGCCCGAAATGGCCTCAAAGGAGAAGAACTTTTTGCAAGATTATTTGGGACGAAAAAAGTGTAAAGTCCATTGCGATTAGTGCAGGCCATTTCAGACAAAAAGCCCGGTTAGCCGGGCTGCCTTTGCTGATTTTCACCGTTCTGATGATTCACTCTTGCGCAGGCTCGCCGTTTTGACGGGCCACCGCGCGCGCTATTAATAGCCATTTGTGCTATGTGCAAACATTTTTAAAGACTATAAAAAATGATAAACGTTTGCTATTAAGCAAAATGTTTGTTGGAGCGTTTCGAATTGCTGCGTAGCAGCAACAGTGCGCTGGCCAGAAAATATGGCGGTGTCAGGGAGTGGCCTGTGTGAAGCCTGCCTGCCGGCCAGGCAGGGTTCGCCTTATATTTTCTTGACCTTTTGGGTACTTTTGGGTCAAGCTAAAAGTACAATAAAAAAGCATTATGTTTTCAGTGGGAGAAAGATCTTCTTCAGAGCATGGCCACGCGCAGTCATACGCCCACTTCCACTGCTAAGCTTCGTCAACTGGTATTAAGGGCAAATACCTGTTCATGTAATTTTTTTTATAAAAAAAGTTAGTAAACCAGCCAAACATGCTAAAGCTGGTTATAAGGGTTGAAAACCTTGTCAAAAAATTTATTGCAACTGGTTTATAGCATTTATCAGCGTTTCTTTGGTTTGCATTCCTACAAAACGCTGCATGGGCACACCATCTTTAAAAATAATGATGGTGGGCAAATACCGGATGTTGTACTTCAGCGAAGTAATGTTGTTTTGATCGGTATCCATTTTGCCAATGACGGCTTTTTTGCCAATTTCCGAAGCCACCTCTTCAACAATAGGAGAAAGTATCCTGCATGGACCACACCAGGTTGCCCAAAAATCAACCAGAACAACTCCCTTTTTTATCGTCTTGTCAAAGTTCTTGTCCGTTAATATAAGCACGCCATTGGTGCTGTTTTGTTTTTTGGTGCTGATGTTTCCCGAAATATTGGTGGGTATGGCAAAAATAAAAGCCAGTAACAGTATTAAGGTTAGATTTTTCATAAAATAATTTTTAAGGTTTTTATCAATAATCAGTCCAAACTTATTGTAAGCTGACCACGGTAATGCCATCGCCGCCATGTTCTACATGCTCAGGCTCAAAAGCCACCACATTGGGGTGCCCCGACAATAGTCGGTGGATGATGGCGCGCAGGACGCCCGATCCCTTGCCATGAAGTATCCTCACATTGTAAACTTTAAGCAACAGGGCTTCGTCAATATATTTTTCGATGATTTCGGTAATTTCTTCGGCTCTCTTGCCACGCACATCGAGGGTGGTTTTAAATCCGGCTACTTTTTCAGTCAGTTGCATGCTGATGTCAGGGTAGTTTGTCCGGGTTTTCTTTTTTATAAAGTCTTTGTATCTGGCTGATTCTACCTCTTCAAGTTGTTCTAACGGTAAGGTGATTTTGATATTGTCAAACAGCACCCGCGCCTGGCCATTATTCACTTCCAGCACCTCCCCGATATTTTTTTGTCCTGGCAGGCAAACATAACTGCCTTTTTGGGGTATGGTGATTTTCTTTTCGGCTTTGATGGCGGCCATTGTAGGCTTTTGTTTTTTTGAAGCCGCCGGTTTTGTTGTAACTTCTTCAGGTTTTTTATCTGCAATAATTTTTTCTTTCAGTTCCTGAAGTTCTTCTCTTACTAGTTTTGTTTTTTCTTTTTCTGCCCCCGATTCTTTTATCTGCCGTATGGTGTTTTCGATGGTTTTATTGGCGTTTTGCAGTAGTAAGGCAGCTTGTTGTCTTGCCTCGGTTATAATTGTTTTTTTCTGCGTTTCTAATTCCGACAGAAGTTTTTGGTATTTGTCAATCATTTCCGAAAAAAAATCGTCGGCCATTCTCACTTTTTCCTGCTGGCGCAACAGTTCTTCTTTGTCGGCTTGAAAATTCTTTACCTGTTTTTCGAAGGAGATATGTTCTTTTCCGGCAATGTTGGTGGCTCTTTCGGTGATGTTTGCCGGAAACCCGATACTGTCGGCAATTTCGAGGGCATAAGAACTTCCCGCATGGCCAGTGATAAGCTTGAACAAGGGTTGGAGTTTTTCCGTGTCGAACAGCATGGATGCGTTAATAACACCTTCGGCTTTTGCCGCAAACTCTTTAATATTTGAATAGTGCGTAGTTACAGCGCCAAAAGATTTTTTTTCATTAAGCGCTTCCAGGGTGGCTTGGGCTATGGCTCCGCCAAGTACCGGCTCGGTGCCACTGCCGAATTCATCAATCAAAAAGATGGTACGCTCATTGGCATTTTCAATAAAATGTTTCAGGTTTAGCAGGTGTGAACTGTAGGTGCTGAGGTCGTTTTCGATGGATTGTTCGTCGCCGATTTCAATAAAAATATCCGAAAAAATACCGGCTTCCGAGCCTTCATTTACCGGTATCAGGAATCCGCATTGTATCATGTATTGCAGCAGTCCGATGGTCTTCAGGCATACCGATTTTCCTCCGGCGTTGGGCCCCGAAATTACCACTATCCGTTGGTCGGAATGCAGCGAAATGTCGTATGGAACAACGGTTTTATTTTTTTCTTTTAAATGCAGATACAACAGTGGGTTAACGGCTCTCAGCCAGTTGATGCCCGGCGTTGGCAATAAAACCGGCTTAATACAATTGGTGTCGATGGCAAACAGGGATTTGGCGCGGATACAGTCTATCCTGCCCAGAAATTCATATTCCTGTATCAGCTCTCCGATGAAGGGCCTGATATAATCGGTAAACAGTATGAGTATTTTTATTATCGCTTTTCTTTCCGCATTTTCGAGTTCACGCAATTGGTTGTTCATTTCAAATATTTCGGCAGGTTCGATAAACACCGTTTGACCTGTTGCTGATTCATCATGAACAAAACCTTTTATCTTGCGCTTATCGGCTGCAGCCATGGGTATCACGCAGCGTCCGTTGCGCACCGTCATTTCAGTGTCGGGATGTATGATATCGTCTTTTTTTAGCGACATCAATATTTGCCGGGTACGTTTCCCGATCTGTGATTGTACCGCGGTCATCTCCTGACGAATGGCTTTTAACTCTTCTGAAGCATCATCCCTGATTTCGCCTTTTTCGTTGAGTATCCTGTTGATGTTGCAGATAAGGTCGTCGTGAATAACGGTATTGGCGGTGAGCTGGAACAGAAAAGGATACTTGTGCTGTCTTTGTTTGATGTAATTATGAATTTCCTGAATGGTGATGTAGGACAGTCGTAACTGGTTCATTTCCTCAATGTCGATGAATGTCCCCGGAGTGATTAGCCTGGAAAGTTCATCGCTGAGGTCGTAGTAGTCATCTGAGGGAAACGGGTCGTCGGTTGTCAACACCGTTTTCATTTCGTTGCTAAGGTCCAGTTCATGCAGAATTTGATGATAGTTATCCGAAAAGGCAATTCGTCCCAGTTGTTGCTTTCCGGGTTCACTCAGGCAATAACCCGACACAAGTTGCCGGATTTGGTCGAAACCGGTTTTGTTTTCATTTTTATCACAAGAGTGCATTATGACTGGGGATTAGGTGTTGCGGTAAGGCGTTCATATACCTTGTAATAAACGCTGATGCCGTAGTCCAGGGAGTATTCTTCCAGGGCCGCACGCCTGATTTTTGCGGCGTCGGCATTCAGCAGCACCGGAATTTTTGCTATGGTTTCTTTATACGAATTGTCCGTGAAATCTTTGACAAGCAGCCCTGTCCCGGTTTTTTCCACAAAGGCATCAACGTCGCCTACACCGCTGTTGGTGATAAACGGGATGCCCATGCTCATGATTTCGCCCATTTTGGTCGGGGAGGAGGCTTGTTTGGAATACACAGGAAGTATGAAAAACAGCGCAATTTTTGTAAGTGAAAGCGCCAACGGCATTTGCTTGTAAAAAGCCTGGTGAATCACTATTTTTTCTGTATCAATATTTTTTATTTTGGCTTTAGTGAAAATTTTTTCCGGATTGTCGTGAGTGATAATCAGAAATTTTGCAGCAGGAAAAACTGCAGATAATTGTTTGAAAAAATCCAGCATTTCGTCGAGCATATACCAGGTTCCCAGCGAGCCCGAATAGGTGATTATCAGGTCGTCGTGTGTAATTTTCAATTGACGGGCCAGTGCCACTTTTTCTGCGTGGTCAATATTGTTTTCAGAAAAAAATTGTGTGTCGGCACAACAGGGAGTTACGCTGATTTCGGGAGTCTTGTTGTGCAGCCCAAAATGCGTTTGTATCAATTGTTTTGCCTTTTCAGTAAGCGTGATTACATGGTCGGCCCGGAGCAGGTATTCGCGTTCTTTGCGTTTAAAATACTTGTATATCACCCGGTAAACGGGGTTTTTGATGTTCCAGATGCCGCCTTCCACCCGTTCGTCTGCCCAGAAACCTCTCATATCAAAAACAAAACGTACGCCCTGTTGTTTTTTCAGGTATAATCCGGCAAATGCCGCAATATAACTGCGACAATGCACCAGCGCAAAACCATATTTTTTATGTAGGCGGCGGGAGGCTGTCAGCAACCGCTGAATGTCGTACAGAGTGGAAACTACCGGTGGGCGCGAAGTGTAGGATATCGGGTGCCAGGTGATACCAGCCTTGTTCAGCAATTCGTAAACCTGTCCCTGATGTTGAGCGAAACGTTTTTTTTTCTCACAACTCAACAGATGAATACGGTATCCTTTGTGGCTTAATCCGGCCAGGTAGGGTATAACCTGCGACTGCCCCAGGGGGTCAGTCATGCCGTCATACGAAATATAAAGCACGCGTGCTTTTTCGTCCATATTGATTAACAGGATAGATTAATTGTAGTACAAAAGTACCATTTTATCCTGTAATTCTTTGTATTAATAAACCGGCTTTCGTGATTCAGGTAAAAATCAGAAAAGTTCTTCACTTATAGTGTAATAGTTGTCGAATATTAGATATTAGTACCGCACCGCTATTAACAAGCATTTGTGCTATGGCAAACATTTAATCGTGCTATGATTAAGTACCCCATTCATTAATAAATGGTGCATAAGGTGGAACCTAAGTTAATAACTCAACTCTCTCGTAAACCATTAATTTCAAAGTAAGTTATAAATGTTGTAAAAACAATAAATGTTTGCTATTAGATAAAATGTTTTTTGGAACGGTTCGAATTGCTGCGCAGCAGCAACAGTGCGGTGGCCAGAAAATATGGCGGTGTCAGGGAGTGGCCTGTGTGAAGGTTCGTCATATATTTTCTTGACTTTTTGGGTACTTTTGGGTCAAGCCAAAAGTACCATAAAAAAGCAATATGTTTTTAGTGGAAGCAAGACCTGCTTCAGCGCATGGCTGCGCGCAATCTTACGCCCACTTCCATCACTAAGGTTCGTGTACCGCTATTCAGGGCAAGTACATGTTCATGTAACTTTTTTTCCGAAAAAAAGTTACCAAACCTGCCCACCATGCTAAAACCGGTTATAAGGGCGGGAAACCTTGTCAAAATGTATACTTCCACCCGCTATTAGACGAACGGGAATGGTTCAAACCGAAACTATGAATGTTTTCATGTGCTTTTTTGCTTGTCCAAAAAAGTACTAAAAAAAGACCTCCCTGTCGAATGCTTCCTCCCGCTCTGAAAAAAACAAGAAAATCTAAAAAAGTAGTCCCGACTACTTCGTGTCGGGAAACCCCGCAATTGGCGTGGCCTTTTTTGATTTTCTAAGTTTTTTTCATTCACAGCCCGCCCACGCCGCACGACAAGGAAAGCCACCGCACCGCTATTAGCAAGCATTTGTGCTATGACAAACATTTAATCGGGCTATGATTAAATCCCCTTTCTTAATAAGGGATGCAAAATGCGAAACGTAGGTCAATAATCAGTGATAAGCTTTTGACAACAATACCGGTATCTAGTATGGCCGGATTTGTGTCAATAGCTTATCACTAAACGGACAATGATGGGTTTTTATGCCATTATCCGCAATGGAAATATCTTTCTACCAGGTCCAGCATCCCTACTTTGTCGTCTTTTAGCCGCGCGCGGAGATCATGGTCGTTGAATTTTTTCAGGTTGTTGACGATACCGTCGATAATCTGCTGTGAGAAGACGCCGTGTTTTTTGTAAATGTCGGCTTGTTTTTCCAGCATTTCGGCGGAGGCCCAGCATGAAAACGGCAGGGTGTCGAGTTTGTGCAATTTATCTTTAAACTCTTCTGAAAAAATATTGACATCCACGTAAGTGTCTTTAGCAAATTGCAGGGCGTTTTCCATTTCGAACCCATGACGTGCGGCCACGGTGAGTCCTGCCAGCAGGAGGTAGATATCGGCGGAGCCATCGGGACAGCGGAACTCCACGGTTTGTTTATCGGTGAAATCGTCGGTAGGCACGGCTTCCAGGGGATTTGCCTTTTTGATCATATCGTTGGCGCCACACCATCCAAGAGGTACTCTTACCAATACGGAACGGTTTCTGTCGCCCCAGCAGATATTGGTAGGAGCTTCCTGATGAGGTACCAGGCGGAAATAGGAGGTGGGGTTGGTGTTTCCGAATGCGGTGAGCGAGGGAGCCAGTGTCAGGTAGCCGGCAATGGCCTTTTTTGCTATGTCGCTGATGCCGTGATTGTCCACCATCACATTGCGGCCGTCTTTCATCAGGCGGGTATGTATGTGCATACCGCTACCGGCTTTCCCGGCTGTGATTTTCGGGGCAAAAGTGATGTTGACACCGTATTTATAAGCAAGGTTACGGAGTATCCATTTGGCGATTACCAGCTGGTCGGCCGCTTCTTCGACATCTACGGGCAAAAACTCTATTTCATCCTGTTCATAATCCAAATTGTCGATAGAAAAGTTTCCTACTTCGGAATGGGCATATTTTACCACTCCCCCGCAACGTACTATTTCCTGAAGGGCTTCGGTGCGGAAATCTTCGAATTTATTGTAAGGCGAGGATTCATGGTAGCCTCTTTGGTCGCTGGCCCTGAAAAGATCGTCTTTTTCGCTGATCAGGTAGTATTCCAGTTCTCCCATGGTTTCGAAGGTAAGGCCGGTTTTTTCTTTGAGCACGTTGTGTGCCTTGTGCAGAATATATTCCGGTGAAGAAGCAAGGGGTTCGCCGTCTTTGTTGAAGTACGAACATAATATGTTTAACGTGGGTATGTTGCTGAACGGATCAACAAATGCAGACCTGAAACGGGGAATAACATACAGGTCGCTGGAACCTGCTTCAATGTATGAGAACAGGCTGGAACCATCCACCCGCTCACCGGTGGATAAGACGGTGTCGAGGTGTTTGAGGTTGTTGATGCAGATATTCATTGTTTTCAGGCGGTTGTCTCCTCCGACATACCTGAAGTTGATCATTTGAATTCCTTTTTCTTTAATAAACCTGATCAAATCGTTTTTGGTAAAATCTTTTGATGGTTTTCCAAGATAACTTACCAGGGGATTTGGGTTTAAATCCGTGAAATTGTTTTCGCTCATGTCTGTTTTTTTTAGTTAATAATCAGGTGTCAAACTTAATAAATATTTTTTAGAAACAAATTTCTTTTGAAAAAGAGTAATGATTTCATTAAAAAAAGCGCTTGAAAACACTGAATTTTTAACAAAAACAGAAAGCAATGAATTTTCGTAAATTGAATTATCTTTGTTATGGGTGAAAAAAGTGGGTTGAGTTGAAACGAGTTTGGATTTTGTTTTTATTGAACTTAAATAATGCAGTGGGATGATTCGTTGGTCAAGGAAAAAGAGCAAATTAAAAACTGTGCTTATTATTTTAATGCTTTTTTGGCTACCAACTCTTCTTCCAGCACAGGATGAAATTCACGATTCGCTTGTCCGTGAGCGGATTCAATATATCCGGGACCATCTGGATCAGGGAAGAACAACGGCAAATGTTTGGTGGTATGGATGGTTGGGGGCATACAGTGCGGCGACCATTGGGCAGGGCACAGCCTGTTTTCTGAGTAACGATAAAGGAACGCGACAGGATATGGTGTTGGGTGCATCAACTACGTTATTGGGAGCAGCAGGGCAGCTAGTCATGCCTTTAAACCCGGGACGTAAAGCCGATATCCTGGCTCAAATCCCTGATTCCACTCCTGAACAGCGGCTTGCGAAACTTATTTGCGCAGAAAAAATGTTTAAGGAAATTGCAAATAATGAAAAATTCGGAAGGTCCTGGAAAATGCACGTCATTTATGGCGCCGTGAACATAAGCAGCGGACTGATTACCTGGCTTGGATTTAAGCGTTCCATATGGGCCGGGCTTGGAAATTTTGCCTTAAACACCGTCATTTCTGAGGCTCAGATTTGGACTCAACCAGCCCGGACGATGAAAGATTATCAAAACTATTGCAGAAAATATCAATCAGGGATAAACCCGGTTTCATATAAACCGAAACCTGTGTTTTATGTGAGCGCCTGCCCTGATGGAATTGCCTTAAAAATTTTGTTTTGACAGACTACTTTTATCGGTATTAAGAAAAAGGGCTCAGAAACAATTGAATTTTTTTCTTACTTCTATATATTTTTTGTATTTTTGCGCTCCTGAAAATACCTACTCTTCGTAGCTCAGCTGGTAGAGCAATTGACTCTTAATCAATGGGTCCGGGGTTCGAGTCCCCGCGAGGAGACAGCAAAAGAGGTTGCCTGAAGCATGAAGGCAGCCTCTTTTTATTTACCATATTGTTAGAAAAATTACGAAACCTTGATCAATTGTGCGAAGTTTGCAGTGTCCGTTGCGCAACTGCAATTCAACACTCAAAAAACT
>ENA-UPTA01002558-UPTA01002558.1-activated-sludge-metagenome-genome-assembly--contig:-NODE-2558-length-18723-cov-6.386169_pt1 | contig 18723 bp, 11 predicted proteins | sample MGYA00238184_ERZ773361 | MGnify/ENA primary metagenome ERZ773361 (study PRJEB29100, sample SAMN05720205) | activated sludge metagenome | isolation source: anaerobic digester from wastewater...
GTAGAACGGTTCACCCCCACGCAGGTGGGGAACACTTTTCGCTGGGCTGACCTTCGCGAGGCTGACCGGTTCACCCCCACGCAGGTGGGGAACACACTTCGAAAGTAGACGCTTTGAGGCCATTGAACAGGCTTCAAGTATGGATCACGGATGCTTGGTCATCAATTTCAATCCTTCCCATTCTGTCACTATCCTTTCCGCGGCACCCCAAAACTCAATTCCAAAGCCTTGTTCGCAATGCTTGCTGTAAATCATGATACAAGTTCCACCGGCACAACCAGACCTGGCCTTGTCCCACAGCTTTTCCCTTATCATGGCCGATACCTGACCGACAAATACTCCAGCCTTGATTTCGAGGAGCCAGCGTGTAATTTCTCCTCTCAGGCCAGAGGGAACTTTTTCAAGCACCAGAACCATCATCATGGCCTCCAGGATCATCCAGACCCCATGACAAGCCGCCGGGGCTCACTTTATCATCTGGGTTCCAAAGCCCGCCTGGCACGGCTGGATCGACATCAGCAAGGTCTGGCTCATCGTCCGAAGTTTCCAGAATACCGAAAAGGGCGTGAATGTCGGCCACTATCTTCTTTAGCAGACCAAATTGATAGAACTGGTCACGGCAGGCAATGCGTGTCCTTCTGTCCAGGTTATCGACCCCTGCGGCTGTGGCTATGAAAGCCGCGGGCACGGAGGTTTCCATTTTATAAAGATCGGCAATGTCATAAACAAATGACAGTTGTTTGCCAGTATGAACGAAACCCAGGGCAGGTGAATAGCCAGCGGCCACTATCGCGGCGTGGCAGATGCCATAGAGACAGGAATTGGCAACGGACAGGGCTCTGTTGATGGGGTCGGTTTTATTCCAGTTGCTCCTGTCGTAATTCCTCGCACTCATGGGCACATCGAATTCTTTTGAAAGTCTGAAATAGGTATCCCGTACTCTCGCTCCCTCTTTTCCCCTTATCTGTTCAAGAGAGAGGGTTGGGTCCAGTTTTTCCTTGAACCTCAATTCATACATTCTGCGAACTATCCGCAGATGCGTATCTCGATTTGACCAGGCGGCAGCCTGACGCATAAGGTTGGCGGAACTACGGGTGGTCCCTGTCCCGGATGAGTAAAAGCGGACTCCCTGTTCCCCCACCCAAGCCACCAAACAGCCGCATTCTGCTAAAACAAGGATGGCCGCATGGGTGATGGATACGCCTGGCCCCAGCATCAGCAGGGCCAGTCCAGCGCAGGGAACAGGAGTGGAGCCCATGGCATCGTGAAAGGCGATTGCCTGTTGTTCTTTGTCTATTTTGGCATGCTCCACATAGAGATAGGTGAAGCGGTCCCGCATTTTTGGCATTAGGTGAAGGTCTCTGTTACGCATCACTTGCCGGAACCACGGAAAGGAGGCCGAAGCCCATTCCTTTGGCGCTGCCGATACCTTTTTCCAAGGCTTCCCGGAACAGAAAGGCATCATCCACTGTCAGATAACCTTCCAGCAGGGCGGAACGGTATCTCAGGGGACGGTATTCGTTCTCACGCCGGGGCGAATTTCCCCGGGGCTCCGGTTTGGAACCGTATACCCAGCCCAGGCTTACCAGTTCGGTCTCCCCGGGCGTGAAGCCCAGTCTGCCAGCCTTGGCGGCAAACTATTGCGCCACCGCATCCTTTGGGTTGGAATTTGTGTCCCAGGTAAGGGCGACCCGTTTGTGCAGAACCCTTCCCGTTTTTTCCTTTCCTCCGGGTCCTTCCCGCAACTCGTCGATTTTGCGTTTGACACTGGCATTCACGAGGATGCGGAAGCGCAGCTGCTGACCTGCTGAGAACTGGGGATCGTATTCCTTAACCTGGGGAGGGGCTGCCAAAAATCCCGTGGCATTCTGGAAAGCCCAGTCCCAATCCGGCGGCAGGGACGACTGCACCAAAACCATCGCCCTTTGATTTTCTCCATCGGTGTTGTTGTCCACCCGAAAGAGGAACTGGCGCTTTTCAAAATCTGCGGGGTCAAAGGGCTGCAGAAACCTCGGGTCTCCTTCCTTGCGCTTGCGCATGGGGAAAGCCATGCTGAGCCGCCGGTGGACATTATAGATATTGTTCAGCCACAAGCGCCCGGGCCTTGGCCGGTCAGGGTTGCCGCCTGTGTCGATGAGCAGTTGGGATAGATACATCATCCGTTCTCCTCCTTCGGATCGAGTTTGCGCCTGCGCTGCTCCAGCGAGCGGAATTTGATTATTTCCTCGCGTTTGGCCAAGATGCGCTCACGCCAGGCGGGGTCACAGGGATCTATGCGGTCCATGGTCATGCCGCTGCCATATTCCAGCATGGTGCAGGCATCGTGGCAGAGGCGGCAGAGGGCGCGCAAGTCCTCCGGCTTCTCGCTGCCTCCGGCGCGTCGGTAATTCACGTGCTGCACAGTAGTGGCGGGTGCCTTGCAGAACATGCAGGCGGCATTGTCCATCACCAAACGCTCAGCGCGGACCCTTTTGTATTCAGGATTGTCGTAATTTGCCCGGTTGCGGGGCGGTTGCCAGGCTTTGCCGGAAAGCACGGTCTCTGCCTCGAAGTTGCGGTCCAATGGCAGGTTACAGCGGATCACCAGCCGGGGCAAGTGGTGGGGAGGCTCAAAGGACACCGGCACGTCGTAATGCGCTTCGGCGTTCGGCGGAGCGTGCACGTCATCATGGGCCGGAACCCAGTCGAGCACACAGGGAACACTGTCAGGTATCGGTTCGCCTTTTTCCCTCAGTTGCGCCGGGATCGACCGCAAAGCCTCTTTCAGACTGGCATAAAACCCTGGCGGGTGTTCATCCACCGGACGGGAGGGGGGACAGGATTTTCGCCCCAGATAAAGCGTCCAGACTGGTTTTTTCAGCGCTTCAGCCAGTTGTGCCACGATATCCGGTTCACCCTGGAGCGCAACCAGGAAGCTGGCATCAGCCAAATACTCGCGTCGGGAGAGCAAAGCCCCGGGTTTGGATTTGATCTTGTCCGCGCCCAGGTTTTTGGCCAGGGCAGTGCCAACCAGAACTAGGCCGTTGGGCATTTTCAGGTCAGAAATGCGCAGCTTCTGCTCCGCTCCCACAGTATGGTAATCCCACCAGCGGATGCCCGGGCGGTCTATCCGCACCCCCATGCGCAATTTGGCAATTTCACCCAGCCAATACTGTCCGGCTTCGGCCCGGCTGATTCCCAGGGCAGCGCAGAGCAGGCCTGCCACTCCGGATTTGGTGGGCGCGTCGGCTGTCCTGCGCACGGCGAATTTGGCCTCATTGCTTCCCCAGGCCTGAAGGGGAGCCTCCAATCTCAGGAACAGGGTATTAGGCGGAGAAGACATTTCAACTCTCTACTTTCTCGTTTTTTACATCATCCCATTCAAAACCCAACATCTCAACTGCTTCGCGAACAAGTTCTAGCAGGTTGCAAACTGGCTTTATGTCCAGCGTGCCCTGTTGAGGCTTTAGGGGATAACGTCCATTGGGCGAGAACCACAGAGCGTTGCCTTTCATCTGTCCAGGGAAGAAACCGGCACTTATATCCTTCACATAGTTGGCCAGTTGGCCAATGCTTTGTTCTACCAAGTCAGAATCCTTAACGATTCCCACCGGTCGCACAAAGGCATTTGCATAGCTGACAGGTGTCTCTTTTATTTCTACCAATATTCCATCGGGAAGGTTATGTGCGGCAAAGCTGTTCTGCTTTCCGCTGGGATTAGTGAGTGCAGCGGCCTGGATAAAGGCTCCGACAGTATGAGCTGCCAACTTTTCATTACCCTGGAGGTTGATTATCAAGGTATTCCAATCAATTGAGTAATATTTGTAGAAACAGGCCGAAGCAAACATCGCCTCGTCTATGAATCCAGCACCTGTGTCGTCGCCAGGCTCGTCATCAGCTGCTACATAGTAATCTATTTCTGGGCGGGCGATGTGGGTTGAAATGGCGTGCGACACCTGCAGGGCTGCTTCAACAGTGGTATTTTCCCACTTGACCTTGTCTGTGTTCTTGTCCTTGGTATCGGGCTCGAGCATTCTTCCGCACAGAGCGATGTCAGGGGAATGTATTGCCCCCGATATTACATCTGCCGCTTTCTTGGCTTTCTCTGCAACACTCAGGCCTTCGCTGGTGACAATTTGAGCAAGGGCATCGATCTTGTTCCGGGTCATGAACACCAGCATCTTACTATGTCCGTTTTCGTGTTTCAAACCGGCTTTGTTCAGAACTTCCTCTGCCTGATTCCTGCAGTCCTGTCCTGTAGCTTTTGTAATCAACTCGGCCAACCGACGGGTACGGATACCCCCGAGCAAGTTTTTGAATTCATCGCTCATCCTGATGCTCCGCTTTAGGCACTGGCTGGAGATGCGGGACCGCAACACCCCACCGAAATAACAGGTCTTGGGCGCGCCCAGGTCGTCCCGGTTCAGGTTGGCCGGGCTGTGGTTTTGGATCATGTGTATTTCAATCAACATTTGATTCCTCCTTGCTGATTATTAAATGCTGAAATAAATGTGTCTGACCATATCGCTCTGTTTGATTCCCGTTCCCAAGCGGAGAGGTCATCGATGAGGGCAACCCAGTCCAGACTGGCAATGTCATGTCTTTTTAAAATCGCGAGCACTTGCGCCAGCGGTTCCTCCAGTTGGTTCAACTCGAGCGTGAGCAAGCGGTCGAACCTGGCTAAAACACGTGGGAACTCTTTTTCTTCTTTAAGTCCACGGCATATTCTGCCCATGAGCCAAGGCAGGCTGGCGCCTTTCTTTTGCTCAAAGCGGAATTCCGCGAAAAGCTTGGTGACTAGCCAGACCACCTTCCGCCTGGGGGTTTTGGGGCTTATACTGCGGAGTGGCCACCACAGGCCGGAAAACAGGTCGAAACCCGGCAGGGATTCATCCAGACGGCGACCCCTGAGCTTTCTGAGCAAGCCCAGGTCGCCCTCTTTGAGTTCGCCCAGGCTCCGAACAAATTTCACGGTGCTCTCATTCATTATCGCCTCCGGATGAAGGTTTTTTAATTGATTTTGGTTTTAGGGGCCAGGGCTTGCGCCGAGCCAGTTGTTCTCGTTCAAGCTTGGCGGCAACCGTAATTTCCGGCACTAGAGAAACGGCAAAACGCTTCATGAAGAATCCGTAATCTTCATCCGCTTCCTGCCAGACATTGCCGCTGTTTTCCACCATCTCGCCCGAATGGACGTCAACCCGATGCTCTACGTGCGGGATGATGTCCGCCACGGCGGTGATTCCCACGGATTCCTTGTAATCGCCCCGGCGGTCTTGTTTCCTCATCCTGTGCAGGGAGTAGGCTCTTTCGGATATCTGGTCCAGCAGTTCCTCGGAGCTTGTTTTTCCGGATAGGGCAATGGTCTTTTCCCAAACGTCCACACATTTGGCTTGAACGCTTGTGAAGCCCACTAAAAACAGCGTGGCGGTCCGAGACATGCCTTTCGCCCGTAAGAAGCCGACCAGGGGTTTATGCCAATCCCTGTTAGCGAAAGTGTATTTGTCCCCGGACATCAGAGCCACCTGGGCAGTCAGGCCATTATTGTCATCCCGGTAAATCGCGTGAGGGTCGTTCCAGACAAGGTTCGGAGGCACTTTCACCGCCTCATTGTTGCAGGCATAGACCAGAGGCTCATGCTCTTCTCCGCAGGCGCTGCATTTTGCTCCGTCTGACACCGGGCCAAGCAGGAATACCTTGCGGGGCAGCCAGGTGAGGCCAGTCAGCAAGGCTACATCCTTCTCGTTTTGGGATCCAAACGGGTTCAGCCAGGCAGGAACACCCAACCGGGAAGTGGGTTCCCAATTCAGGAATATCGATTCCGACAGACTATCACCCTGCCAGATGGCATAGAAGGGAGGAGTTCTGTTGATGCCGGCTCCGATTCCGCTGCCGCCTACGGTGGTAAAGAGTGGCAGGCGCAGCAGACCGGTAACGCAGCAAGCTGGGCAAATGCCATCGATGAAATCGGTCACATGGCGGAAGTGCCAGAAATTGTTTGCCGTGGGAAGCTCGTGGATAAGGTCCGTGCTGGGGCGTATTCTGGATGTTCCTGGGGATTGGTAGAATCTGGGGCCATCACCGAACAATTCGAAATATTCTTGGTTTTGTTCAAGCCAGTCCGTCCATGCCTGAGGCAGTGGCTTATCTGATACCGGCGCTTGTTTTGTATTGGCAAAACACCAATAGCCCAGGGCGAGGAGGAAACGGAAAACGGACATGCGGTCCATCGGATTGCCGTAAGCCAAACGCAGTGTGTGTGCTTTTCGCAGGACCTCAGCCAGGCCGAGCCTGGCAGAATGCCCGTCAAGCTGTAGCACACTGATCCAGGGTTTGTCTGTCAAATTATAATACATTGAAGCTCCTGTCGCATGGGGAGGGTTGATAGCTTGTTGATCCTTTACAGAGGCCGTTCCACAGGCTAACATCATTATGCCCCATAGCTATTATACACCAAATTTACCAAGGAATAATTTGTCAAGTCCAAAATAGGGCTCTAATTTCAAACTTCCTTAAGGCCGGCAAGGTCAGATTCACAAATTCACAACCGGTAAATATGGCTTGTGAATCCGTGTGTTATTGTGGCACAGTGAGTTGGGGGACAAATTCACAAAATACGCTTATCTCTTATATCCAGCCGGACCAGGGGAGAATGCCGGTTTGCAGTGGCTCATGCCGCAAACAAGAGATGAAGGGAAGGTAGAGATGATATAATATCAATATATAATAATATATAATACTATTATATATTATATATACTATTTCTATATGTATTATAGACTGGTAGCGTGGATACATCATATCCTGTTTACAATCGGCTTCCGCGGATGTATAAGAGACCCCTTTTTTGTGAATTAGCCTCATAATTACCCGTCTATCAGCAGGTTGCAAATTCACAAGCCATATTTACCGGTTGTGAATTTGTGAATTTGCCTTCCAACGTTGGTGAGCCTGGAGTGCAGCGAGCTTGCGAGTATGGACTACAGGAGATGTTGCTGGCGTCCATGCTCGTGCCTCGCTCGACGCCAGCGTCAGGAAGGTCGATGTCCCCGTCGGCCAATCGTTCTGGGACCTTCGGGCTCCAAACATATGGATTACTTGCCCGATTGGGAAGTAAGTCCTTTATTTTAGGTTATCTACCACAGTTGGTAGCGTAACTGGAAAAGCAATTCGTATGAATTCGCGCAATTTGTGGACTTCCTCCCATTTTGATACCCACTATCAATAGAAGCCCCATTTGCCCCATCCCATACACATCTAAAATACTTCCCGCTGAGTTCCCATTGGCCGGGCGGGAATTTAAGGGGAGGTTTACGGGATGTTAGTGGGAAGGGGCAAACGGCCTGTCCGTGGGCGAAAAAGGCTTTGGGAAAGGAATCCGCAGTTATTGTGGCAGATTCGGAACGATTCTTGCATCTACTATATGCATAATCATAAATTTTATTCCCCTGGGAGGATTTGAACATGGTGAAAAAGCAGATCGTACTGTTCGCGGCGGTGCTGCTCATCCTTTGCGGATGCTCGCGGCGCAATCCCGCCTGGGAGGACCAGGACGTCCTCAGCCTGCTCAAGCAGGTGCAGGTGGTCGGCAATCCCGTGGACCTGTCTTTTGACAACGAGAGCATTTTTGTGGCCCAGGACCAGGGCGGCATTTCCGTGATCGATGCCACGGATTACTCTCAGCATTGGTGGACGGATATCTATCCCCCCAGCGCGGACGCCACCCTGGTGAACATCCGCAATATCTCGGCAGTCGGCGAGCACAAACTGCTCTTCCTGGGCGAGTATGTGAGCGCGGACAAAATCCGTATTGTCGATTACTCCGATCCCGATTCGCTCAGGCTGATAGATTCCATCACCGGCGGCACTGACGGCCTGCAATCGATTTCTTTCAGCGCCATTGAGGCCCCTGTGGATGACAATATCGTCCAGGGCTTTTTCGGAGCCGGACGCAACCTGATGTACGTTCGCTACAACGGCGGACTCTATCTGGGCACAGATTACGTGATCACCACTCCCGCCACCGCTTCGGGAATGGACGCCACGGACAACTACATCTATGTGGCCGCCGAACAGCGCGGATTGGTCATTTACGACCGCGCCACCAAAGAGAAGGTGAGCGAAATCGCGCTCCCCGGCCAGGCCCTGCAGGTGAAGGTCGCGGGGAATTATGCCTACGTCGCCAGCCGCCAGGGCGGCCTGAACGTGGTGAACATCGGTGCGCCCGCCGAACCCTTGCTGGTGCATACCTTCGACACCACCGGCTACGCCACCAGCATCGACATTATGGGCAGTCTGGCCGCCGTTAGCTCAGGCAGTGGCGGCATCTACCTCTTTGACATCAGCAATCCCAGCAGTCCCATCCTGAAGCAGAACCTCCGATCCGCCGGCTACACCAACAACACCAAATTCAACAAGGGAAAACTGGTCGTGGCTTCCCGGGACCAGGGTGTCCTGATCTATGCCATTAAATGAACAAAGCAAAAGAAAACCTTTATGCAAAAAACGCAACCATAACCTGGAGCCTCAACTCCAGGTTTTTGATTTGACGATACAAGGATGATACAATGAAAAGGATCCTGTCACTCACCATGTTGGCGCTGCTCTGCCTTGCCGCTCTGAACGCCGAAACAGCAAGCCCGTTCTCGGTCGCGCGGTCTACCGGCAGCCAGCTTAAACTCGCGGTTTCCGTGCCCGCCCTCAGCTTTTCCGCCGGCGAAGACGGAGGCCAAAGCGTCCGGGAAATCCGCATGGAAGGCGCGCTTGGCACCTGCGAACCCGGCCAGCCGGAACTTCCCGTGTTCAGCACCATGGTGGCCATCCCGCCCCGGGGCAGCTTCACCCTTTCCTATAGCTACGGCGGGGTGGAATACAGCCAGCTTGACGAGCCCAAAATATGCAGGGAAGGCTGGGACGGCGTGGCGGTCCCTTCCGGCGGGCTTTTCCCCTCCAGCCTGGCAACGGCCTCAGAACCCGCCATCCTGCGTGATTTCCGCGTGGTTCAGATCAACGTTTATCCCTGCCAATACGATCCCGTCACCAGGCGCCTGGCCACTTTCAGGGATATCGAGGTAACCTTGGATTTCACTGCCGAACCCGGCCTCAACGAACTGCCCGATTATACGGGCTACAGCCAGGCTTTCAGGAAGATATACGAGGCCCAAATCGCCAATTTCGCCGATTACCGCAATCTTGAGACCGCGCCTTCCCACGCCCGCATCCTGCTGATCCACGGCAACAACAGCGACCCTGTGTTCCTGACCAAACTGAATGAATTTGCCACCTGGAAACGCCAAAAGGGCTATGCCGTGAACGTGGTGAGCACCTCCCAGACCGGCGGGGCCAGCACCACCAGCATCAAGAACTATATCCAAAGCCAGTACAACAATCTGGAAACCCGCCCGGATTTCATTATCCTGCTGGGCGATACCAGCGGCAACTACCCGATCCCGGCCTGGTTTGAGTCCTACAGCGGCCGCAACGGTGAAGGCGATTATCCCTATACCCACCTGGCCGGCAGCGACCTCCTGGGCGACGCGTTCATCGGCCGCATTTCCGTGCAGGACCTTACCCAGCTCATCACCATCCTGAACAAGGTTTACACCTACGAAAAGAACATAAACAACGCTCCCGATGCCGCCGCCTGGCTGAACCGCATGCTGCTCATCGGCGACCGCTCCTACTCCGGCATATCCACGGTTTACAATAGCCAGTACATCCACGAGATGAGCCATGAAGTCAATCCCGATTACACTTACATCGAAAACTACACCGGCGGTTTCCCCTCCACCATCAACAACGGCATCAACCAGGGCGTGAGCTTTTTCAACTACCGCGGCTATATCAACATGAGCGGCTGGAGCCCCAGCAATTCCCTAAATAACGGTCCCCGGCTGCCTCACGCCGTCATGCTGACCTGCGGAACCGGCAGTTATGCCTCCCAGGAAACCACCTCTGAAGCCTTCATCCGCCTGGGCACCGAAGCCGTTCCCAGAGGCGCCCTCACCGCCATCGGCATGGCCACCATCGCCACCAAAACGATGTTGAACAACGCCCTCGCGACCGGCATTTTCGACGGCATATTCCTCTACGGGATGCGCAGCATGGGCGAGGCCCTGCTCAACGGCCGCCTCTATCTGCACAACATGTACGGCCAGACCAATACCAGCCATGCCAACAGTTCTGCCCACTGGTGCAACCTGATGGGCGATCCCACCGTGGAAACCTTCATTGGCATACCCCAAAGCCTGGTCATATCAGCCCCGGACTCCATCCCCCGCGGGACCCCTTTTGTGGACATCCAGGTTTCCGATCCATCTTTGACCCCCGTGGAAGGGGTGAGCGTTACCATCTATAACGATGGTTATGGCGATGTGGTGGCCAAGGGTTTCACGGACGAAAGCGGAATGGTTACCCTCCTGGTGCCCAATTTCGTGACCGGCGACCTGCTGATCACCGCCTCCAAACACGATCACAAGCCTTCCCAGCAGACCCTGCTGATCGACGCGGCAGGCTCTTTGGTCTATCTCTCCAAAACCATTGCGGATGACGGCAGTTCCGGCTCCTCCGGCAATGGCGACAGCTTCATCAACGCCGGGGAGACCATCGCCCTGAGCGTGGAGCTCCACAACACCACCACCGCCGCCATCGACGGCATCACCGGTGTGCTCAGCACGGCCGATCAGTTGGTGACCGTCACCCAGGCCAACAGCGCCTGGCCCGCCATCACGGCGGAACAGACTGCCCAGAACAGCGTCCCCTTCCTCATCAGCTTTGACCGGAACATCCCCGCTTTCCACAATTGCCGCTTCACCCTGGAACTCACCGACAGCGCCGCCAACAGCTATCAGGTGTTATTCTACCTGGGCGGCTTCAACGCCGACCTCAGCGTGATCAACCACAGCGTGAGCGCCGGCGGCGACAACGTGCTGGACCCCTCCGAAAACGGCATCCTCACCCTCGCGGTGAAAAACTCCTCCGTCTTTGGCGTCAACGACATTTACGGTGAACTCACCGCCCTCAACGACCTGGTGGAGGTAACGGACAACCTCTCCTATTTCGGCAGCATCCCGGCAGGCATGAATGCCTCTTCCATTGAAGGCTATGGCCTCTTCGCCCGACCCCTGCTGATACCCGGGATGATGATCCCATTCAGGCTAAGGCTCTACAATGCCGACGGATTCGAGCAGACCTCCCACTTTTCACTGCCCATCGGCACAGTGGCGCAAAACACGCCCCTGGGTCCCGACGAATACGGCTATTTCATCTACGACGTCTCGGACACCGCCTATCCGGACTGCCCCAGCTACGAATGGATTGAGATAGTGCCCAGCCTCGGAGGCAGCGGCACCCAAATCACCGGACTCCACGACCCTGGCGTCTCCGACGACGAAGGTGACCAGAATGACAGCGATGTCCTCGAGACCATCGACCTGCCTTTCACTTTCCGTTTCTACGGAGTGGACTATGACCAAATCACGGTCTGCGTGAACGGTTTCATCGCCTTTGGCGTAACCAACGACGGCGAATTCCGCAATGGCAGGATGCCTGGCGGACAGGGCCCCTCGCCGATGGTCGCGCCTTTCTGGGACGACCTCGTGATCCTCTCCGGAGGCGGAATCTACCAGTGGTTCGACTCCAACGAACACAGGTTCATCATCCAGTACAACAACCTCAAAAACGGCTACAACCGCACCAGCGAGGAAACCTTCCAGGTGATCTTCTACGATCCGCTTTACTATCCCTCCAGCCTGGGCGACGGCATCATCAAGATCCAGTACAAGGTCTTCAACAACGTGGATATCGGCAGCAGCGGCTATAGCCCCACCCACGGCAAATACGCCACGGTGGGCATCCGCGACCACACCAACCTCCGCGGCCTGGAATACACTTTTGCCAACCAGTATCCGCCTGCCGCGCAGCCGCTTGACAACGGAAAGGCCCTGCTCATCACCACGGTGCCCGTGCTGCATCAAAACGCCTATCTGGTGGTGGGGGAACTCATCCTTAACGACGCCAACGGCAATTCCTGGCTGGAGCCGGGCGAAACCGCCGAGATCGGGCTCAAGCTGAACAACCTCGGCATCAACGCCGCCACCAACGTAAATATTTTCGTTTCCAGCCAGAGCCAGTTCCTCACCATCGCCAATCCCCAAAGCGCCTGTCCCGACATCCCCGGCAGCGGCCACGCTTTTAATGTGGTGCCTTTCACGGTCACCGCCTCGCCCGACTGTACTGATGGCCTCGTGATCCCGCTCCAGTTTGTGGTGAGCATCGACGGCAACGAGTGGACTTATCCCCTCAACCTCACCATCAGGAAGCCGACCATTGTGGTCAACGACATCTATATCAGCGATCTGCAGGGCAATGTGAACGGACTGGCCGATCCCGGCGAAACCTTCAACCTGATCGTGAACTATCTGAACAACGGATTTGTGGACGCCTACAACCTCACCAGCAACATCATGTGCCTCAGTGAAGACGTCACCCTGGTGAATTCGGAGCAGCTCATCCCCACCATCCCCGCCGGCGGCATGAGCCAGGCCGTTTACGAGGTAAGCCTTTCGCCCAATGTGGTCGTGGGCAACAACCTCACTTTCTACCTCACCTATCTGGGCGAGGCGGTGGATGCCCAGAACGATACTGTCCTGCTCAATGTGGGAACCACAGGCATGTCCGAGGATTTTGAGGACGACAACGGCGCATTTGAAGCCCAGCCCGCCACCAACGGCTGGGAGTGGGGCACGGATTCGACTGCCGGAGCCCACTCCGGCACCAAGGTATGGGGCACCCGCATCAACCAGCAGTATTCAAACAACGCAAATTGGACCCTCACTTCGCCGCCCGTCTTCATCGGCAGCAATTTCGTGCTGGAGTTTTACCACAAGTTTGACACCGAGCAGAACTACGACGGCGGCAACGTGAAGATTTCCACCAACAACGGCGTGACCTGGACCCTGCTCACTCCGGAGAACGGATACACCCACCAAAACCTGTCCGCACTCAATGGTCCGGGATATTCCGGCAACAGCGGCGGCTGGACCCAGGCCCGCTTCTCCCTGACTGCCTATCCCAATCAGACCGTGAGGTTCCGCTGGACCTTTGCCTCGGACGGCTCGGTCCAGAGGCAGGGCTGGTATCTGGATGATGTTCAGACCACAGGCTTCATCCCCTTTGCCGGCAAGGTGAGCGGCACGGTGCAAACCACACGCCCGGATGACGATTATTCCACCCTCTTCGTGCAAAACGACCAGGCCATCAGCATCCGTCCAAACTCCGCAGGGGCCTACACCCTCTATCTGCCGGAGGGCGAGCACAACCTGACCGCCTCCGGCCCCGGATACCAGTCCCAGAGCGTGTTTCCCGTGAATCTGAGCGTGAGCGCCCCCAGCTTCACGCAGGATTATCTGCTCACCTGGTTCGCGCCGGCCACGGATCTGGAATACAGCGTGGCCAATGATTCGCTTTCCCTTTTCTGGGCGGCTCCAGCCGCTCCGCCTTCTCCACAGCTGAGCTACAAGGTCTTCCGCAAGCAGCATTCCGGTCCCTTTGAACTGGTGGCCATCGTTACGGATGTCGCCTGGGGCGAAATCCCGGCCATTAACGGCGAATACCGCTATTACGTGCTGGCCTGCTACGACGCCGGGGAAAGCGTGGCCACGAATATCATCAGCGTCGCCTGGCCCCCTGTGGATGCAGACGATCCGCACACCCCGCCGCTGATCTCGTGCCTCTACCAAAACTATCCGAACCCCTTCAACCCCAGCACCACTGTCATGTTCGACCTCGCAGAGGCAACCTCGGTCACCTTGTCCGTTTACAACGTGAAGGGCCAGCTTGTGCGCCGTCTGCTGCAGGCTCCCCTCGGCGCAGGCACCCACAGGATACTCTGGGACGGCACCGACGAATCACGCCGCCCCGTATCCTCCGGAATTTACTTCTTCCGCATCGAATCCCCAGCGCTCACAGCCTCGCGCAAGGCGGTGCTGCTGAAGTGATTCTCTCCTTATAGAGTGGATAAGGCCGGAGTTTTCGCTCCGGCCTTTTTTGGTTCTCTTTGAAGGTGGGTGGGTTGCGAACAGCACCGAAAGTGAGGTGATGCCCTGGAGTCCAGCGAACGCAGTGAGCATGGACTACAGGAAGTGTTGTTGCTGCCGTCGATGCTCGTTCCTCGCTCGACGCCAGCGTGTGGCTTGCTGACTGGCCGTTAAGGCTCTATGCTGGATTTGTGATACGCCTCCCGCACGATACCCGTATTTGATGCGAGAATCATACGAAAGGCGTGGAAGGGGGATAAACGCAGGGGCTCAGGGCCTGGCTAAGGGGACATTGCGGCAGGCAAAATGTTCCACCGCCATCCGGGTTTTATTCTCTTGTGTCTGAAACTGCCTGTGTCTGTCAGTCCATGTATTTCTGGATGTTGGCCTTGCGCAGTTGCTGCTCCATCCAGACGTCGAACCAGTTGTCAGGAAGGCTGGCGGCAAAAACGGCCTGGACCTGGGCCTCGTTCACTATGAGGCTGGCATCGCGGGAGACGGAAATCACGCGGGGCAGCCAGACGAAGCCATCCATGATAAAGGCTTCCTGGAGCAGGTTTTGCTGGTGGCGGCGAAGGATGCCGTGGAATATGACGGAAGTGTGTTTGCCAAGGGCCTGGGAGGCGGGGGAGAGGCCTTCAATGTTGCGGATGGTGGAATTGGCAGGGACGGGGTCCTGTCCGGAGATTATTCTTTGGGAGATTTGCAGGGCGAGTTGTTCGCGTTTGTCGTGAGCAAGGAAATCCCTGATATCAGCTTCCACAGAGGACAGGGGAAGGTGGTCGTCGAGTGCAGCAGCGTTGAGTTCCACTATAACCCACTTGCTGGTGGAATCTGAATAGAGGGCGTCGAAAACATGACCGGAGGGCTGACCGGGCAACTGGGCGCGGATGGCTTCCACGATTCGGGCATCCGGATACCAGAGGCTGTCGGGATTGGCCTTGTGCACTTTATAGCGGGGCAGGTCCATTTCCTCGCAAGCGGTGGCGTGGCCTTTCAGGCGGGCAAGCTTAACCGCGAGTTCGGCTTCGGGACGCAGGGCTTCGATCCTGGAAGCCGAGGGACGGTAGGGCAGCCAGAGGGAATTGAAGCTGCACATACTCTTGGTGCGTTTTTCCAACTGGTGGAGCGTGGTGCCGCTGGCAGTTTGCAGAGGCCGGCCCCAGGCGCCTTCCTCCAGTTCGCTGAGTTGCTTGTAAACAATGGGATCGAGGGATGCAACGCTGAGAAATCCGGAGTTTTTGAAAACCAGGCTGGCGGCGAGGGGATGGTTGCCCTCCAACAGGGCGGAGACTGGCGTTCCGGCGCTGAGCTCCTGATAGAGGGAATCGGCGTAGAGGTTAGCGTGGTGGATGTCAGTGCGGGAAGGCAGGACCTCCACGGTGGCGCAGGACAGGCTGACAAAGGGTTTCAGGAGGTAATCCGCCAGATTTTTCTGATAATGGGCGCGCACTTCATCCTGCGAAACATAGGGGTCGATGCCGGCCAGTTCCAGCAGGGTGAATTCCACGTCCGCGCTGCTCTGGAGGATGCCGGTGATGAGCTGGCGCTCTTTTTTGTCCAAAAGTTTCCGGACGATGAGTTCCTGCTTCAGCTTCATGATGGGCACCTTCCAATCCAGGAAATCCTGGCGCAGTATGGCGAGGTTTTCCGGCGAGTCGTAAAGCAGCGACTGGTGGTATATCTTGGGGTCGAAGACGCCATCGGTCATGAAGAGAGGGGAGCTGAGGATGTATGAGGGGATGTTTTTGGAGAGGGTGTCCACCACTTCGGAGGGGGTGGCGCTGATTTTGTATTTGGCGAACCATTGCCTGAGGATCACGCCCCTGGCGGCGTCTGTCCAGGTTTGCTGCTTGATCAGTTCCCTTTCTTCGCGGGAGGGGGCGCGGTTGTTGAGCCACTGAAAGTTGGCGTAATGGCCGCGGTAGGCATCGTTGAAAGATTCAGCGGTGACGGGCTGGCCGTTGATGCGTCCGGCCAGGTTGCCCTGATTGGCGCCGCAGCCGGCCAACAGCAAAGCCAGCGCCAGCAGTATGGCGAAGAGGGGGGCGAGCTTGGTCATAATCTGTCCTGTAGGTCTTTTAGTTTTTGCCAGGCCTCGATGGGGGTGAGGCTGTCGAGGTCGAGGTCCTTGATCTCATCCACGATGGGGTCGATTTCCGAGACTTTATCCGCCAGCACCTCAAAGAGCTCTATCTGGGGGCTGGTGCGGTTCAGTTTGCGGCGGATGGAGGCGGTGAGGCCCTGGGGCGATATTTCGTGGTCCTCAAGGTTGCGCAGGATTTCCCGGGCACGGCGGATAACGCGGTCCGGGATGCCAGCCAGCCGGGCCACCTGGATGCCGTAACTCTGGTCAGCGCCGCCACGCTCAATCTTGCGCAGAAAAATCATCTGGTCGTTGTATTCCTTCACCACCACATTGTAATTGCGTATGTCCGGATAGATGTTTTCCAGTTCCGTGAGCTCGTGATAGTGAGTGGCGAAGAGGGTGAGGCTGTGTTTGTATTTCTGGATGTATTCGATGATGGACCAGGCGAGGCTGAGGCCGTCGAAAGTGGAGGTTCCGCGGCCGATCTCGTCCAGCAGGATGAGTGAGTTTTCGGTTGCGGTGTGGAGGATGTTTGCCGTTTCTATCATCTCCACCAAAAAGGTGCTCTGGCCCTGGGCGAGGTTGTCGGAAGCGCCCACGCGGGTGAAAACGCGGTCGAAAATGGGCATGGAAAGCTGTTTGGCCGGCACGAAACTGCCGATCTGGGCCATGATGACCAGAAGTCCCACCTGACGCAGATAGGTTGATTTTCCCGCCATGTTCGGTCCGGTGATGATGGCGATGGTGGTATCTGGATAATCCAGAGAAGTGTCGTTGGGAATGAATTCCTGGTCCTCGATGAGCTGTTCGATAACTGGATGGCGGCCGGCTTCAATGGTGAGGGTGCGCTGCTCGGTGAAAACGGGGCAGCAGTAGTTGTTTTGCCAGGCCAGCCAGGCTAGGCTGCTCAGAACGTCTGTGAGAGCGAGGGTGGCGCTGAGGCCTTGCAGGGCTTCCAGGTTGACGGCCACTTGCTGGCGGAAGTCTTTGTAGAGCTCGTATTCGAGGTTTTTGATCTTCTCTTCCGAACTGAGCACTTTAGCCTCGAATTCCTTAAGCCGGGGTGAAATGTAGCGTTCGGAATTCACCAGGGTCTGCTTCGGCACATAGTAATCCGGCACTTTGGATTTGTGGGCGGTGCCGACCTCCAGATAGTAGCCGAAGACGCGGTTGTAGCCTACTTTGAGGGTGCTGATGCCTGTTTTCTTGCGCTCGTCGTCCTCCAGGCGGGCGATCCAGGATTTGCCGTCGTGGACGAGTTCCAGCAGTTCGTCCAGATCCTTGTTGTAGCCTGGATTGAAGATGCCGCCTTCGGTGATGGTGAGGGGCGGTTGTGGACGAAGGGCGGCGCCGATGGCATCGGCCAGGGCGTCGAAACCCTCCAAATCGTCTGCCAAAGCTGTGATGAGGGGTTGGTTGTAAGCCTGTAGCCGCTCTTTCAGTTCGCCCAGCACCAGGAGGTAGGAGCGCAGGGCGATAAGCTCCCGGGGGTTGATGCGCAGGGCGCCCAGCTTGGAAACGAGGCGGGAAACGTCGCCGATCTCGTGCAGGCTGGAGCGCACGTCCTTGAGGTAGGCGGTGTTTGTCAGGAAGGCCTTGATCAGGTTTTGCCTTTTGACGATCTCGACTGTATCCAGCAGGGGATGGAGCAGCCAGCTCTGGATGAGGCGCGAGCCCATCGCGGTCTGGGTTTGGTCCAGAATCACCAGCAAGCTGCCGTGGCGTTCGCCGTAGCGGATGGAACGGATGAGTTCAAGGTTGCGGCGGCTGATTTCGTCGAGCTGCATGAAGTTGCTCAGGGAGTAATAGCGCAGCGAGCTGATGTGGGTCAGGGGCGTCTGCTGAAGCGATTGCACATAGGCAAGGGCTGCCCCGGCAGCGGTGGCCCCGGCTGTTCTGCCCTGGGCGTCGAAGGCTTCCAGGGAATGCACCTGGAAATGTTTTTTCAGGATGGAGGCGGCTTCCGAAGGCCGGAACTGCCAGCTGTCGAATATTGTGATGGTGGGCGAGTATTCCAGCTTGAGGCTTTTGATGAAGGCCTCGGAGGCGCTGCCGTCCACAATGATCTCGCTGGGCTTGAGGCGCAAAAGCTCGTTCGCAAGCTCGTACCCGCTCAGTTCCGTGAAGCTGAATTCACCGGTTGAGAGGTCCAGATTGGCCAGGCCGATCCGGCGTTTTTCGTTTTCATACCAGACGGCGGCCAGGAAGTTGTTCGCGCTGCCGGAGATGAGGGCATGGTCGAGCACGGTTCCCGGGGTGATGATCTCCACCACTTCGCGCTTCACCAGCCCCACAGCCTGTTTGGGGTCTTCGGTCTGCTCGCAGATGGCCACCTTGAGGCCAGCCTGGATGAGCTTGTCCAGATAGCTGTCCAGCGCGTGATAGGGGAAACCGGCCAGGGGAACGGGGTTTTCGCTGTTTTTGTCGCGGGAGGTGAGGGTTATGTTTAGGATGCGGGCAGCGGTGTGGGCGTCATCAAAAAAGGTCTCGTAAAAATCGCCCATGCGAAAGAGGATAAGCTTGTCCGGATGGGCTTGCTTCACCTCCTGAAATTGCCTCAGCATGGGGGTCAGCCTGGCATCCGGGGTGGTGGACTTTTTCATTTAAGGTTTCAAAAACGGG
>ENA-UPTA01002561-UPTA01002561.1-activated-sludge-metagenome-genome-assembly--contig:-NODE-2561-length-18693-cov-14.184623_pt1 | contig 18693 bp, 14 predicted proteins | sample MGYA00238184_ERZ773361 | MGnify/ENA primary metagenome ERZ773361 (study PRJEB29100, sample SAMN05720205) | activated sludge metagenome | isolation source: anaerobic digester from wastewater...
CTTTTTCAAGTTCCGCCTTTGCCGTTGCAATACTGTCGGCTTTAGCTTTTTCTTTAAGCGCTGCTTCCTGCTCAAGTTTTAATTTTGAAAGTCTTTCCTGCTCCGCTTTTTCAAGTGCCAGTTTATCTGCGGCAGCCTTATCCTGAGCAGCTTTCTCTTCGGCAGCCTTCAGATTTGCGATACGGATAGCTTCTGCTTTTTCAAGTTCCGCCTTTGCCGTTGCAATACTGTCGGCTTTAGCTTTTTCTTTTTCCGCTGCTTCCTGTTCAAGTTTTAATTTTGCAAGTCTTTCCTGCTCCGCTTTTTCAAGTGCCAGTTTATCTGCGGCAGCCTTATCCTGAGCAGCTTTCTCTTCGGCAGCCTTCAGATTTGCGATACGGATAGCTTCTGCTTTTTCAAGTTCCGCCTTTGCCGTTGCAATACTGTCGGCTTTAGCTTTTTCTTTTTCCGCTTTCTCTTTCATAGCTTTCTCGTACGCGGCTATTTCAGCCATCTCCTCCGCGGTAAGCTCTGTCGTAATTTCGATAGTCGTATCACCGTCATCCCCATACGCCTGCCTGACTGCAAAAAATAAATTCAGCAGTAAAACTATCAGCAGAAAACTTCTCATAATAAACCCCCGTTCATTATTGAAAATCATTCATCTTCATTTGTGCTTCCGAAAAGATCAGGCTCCAGAGTCTGCTTTTTACCTTTCTGCCCGGTTTGCTGAGTAATATTTTTCTCATTCGGGACCTCAAGAGGAAGCGTGTCCTGCAATACTGGAGCAGATCCTTCCGCAGTTCCATCCTCTGATTCACCGTTGTCATCTATTTTCTCAGCTCTTATCTTGATTATATTCCTGTTTGACAGCCTGACGCCACCGGCTGAAAGACCTTTCACTTTAAATTCCCTGAAATCGAACTCGACTTTAAAATTCCTCATTTTTTTTGAAGGCTCAAAATCGCAAACGATGTGCAGGTCAGCCCGCCTTGTAAAATATTCCAGTCTGCATTCTGCCGGATAATACCTGTACTCTTTATCCAGAATATATTTTATCTCGGAAAACCGTTTAAGATAGCAGTATCCCGTTTTTTTATCCCTGTATATCACAGTGAAAACAGTACCGTTCAAATGTGAAGCCACATCGAAAAACTGAAGACCCTTGCCGATGAATTCCTTCCCGCTCACCCTTACTACTTTATGCATCCCGTTCTTGAACATTAGAAGAACATGGGAGAATTCGCTTACCATCACATATTCGTCCGACTTGAGTCCGGGATCTGTGCCGAGATATCCGTTGGTTCTGTCGTAATAGAGCCTGATATTCTCTATCGCCGCGTCTTTCGCGTGGATCGTTTCAAGGTTTTCGATTTTCGACCTTCTCGGATAAGCCGGTCCGTATTTTTCCATCAGATCTTTTATGTAGTCGATCGTAAATCCGGTTATTCTGCCGAGATCCTTTTTTACCTGCTTTATTTCGGTCTCAATATCCTTGATCTCTTTTTTATTTTTATTAAGATCGAACTTTGATATCTTCTTTATCGGAAGCAGAAGAAGTTTTTCTACATCATCAAAAGTCACGCCCCTTAAAAGCTGTCCTTTAAAAGGATCGAAGGCGTCTTTGACCGTATTTAGAATGGTTTTATAATTAGTCAGTTCTTCGATCTGTTTATAGATCCTTTCTTCGATAAATATTTGAGCAAGCGTTTTAGCATGGAATTTTTCATTAAGTGTTTCCAGCTTGATCTCGAGTTCCCGTTTCAGGTAGGAAACAAGATTATCGGTCGTTTCATGGACTATCTCCGTGACGCTTTTGATCACAGGCACGTTGTCTTTTATTACCAGAAGCGATACAGAAATGCTCTGCTCGCAGTCGGAAAAAGCGTAAAGCGACGCTACGGCTTCATCCGCGCTGTATCCTCTCGCCAGATTCACCTCGATCTCGACGCTAGATGTCGTATAATCGTGAATTGACGCTATTTTTAATTTACCCGTCTTGGACTGTTTCTCAATCGAAGCTATTAAAGATTCCGTGGTCGTACCGAAGGGGATCTCTTTTATTATAAGCTTTTTATCGGTCGGCGCTTCGATGACCGCTCTTACCCTTACCTTTCCGTTACCGTCATTATATTCGCTGACATCAATTATCCCGCCGTGAATGAAATCCGGATAAAGCCTGAATTCTCTGCCTTCCAGATAATCTATCTGTGCCTGAAGAACTTCAGTAAAATTATGGGGAAGGATCTTTGTAGCCATCCCTACAGCAATGCCTTCGACGCCGAGAAGAAGTACAACCGGTATTTTTGCGGGAAGTACCACAGGCTCGACATTCCTTCTGTCGTACGAATCCTTAAATTCTGTAATATCATTATTGAAAAGTACTTCTTTTCCCAGCGGCGTAAGCCTTGCTTCAATATACCTGGAAGCCGCTGCGCCGTCTCCGGTTATAACATTTCCGAAATTGCCCTGCATATCTATAAAATAATCTTTTTGGGCAAGACCGACGAGAGCGTCCCCGATAGAGGCATCCCCGTGCGGATGGAACTGCATTGTATGCCCGACGATATTGGCTACTTTATTAAACCTTCCGTCGTCCATCCTGAACATCGAATAGAGAACCCTTCTCTGTACCGGTTTGAGCCCGTCCTTGATATCCGGAATAGCTCTGTCCTTTACGACGTAGTTAGCGTATTCGAGAAAATTATCGTCTATAAGCTGCTTTAAATTACTCATTTTTCATCACTTCAGACATTTATTTATCTGATCCCTCAATTTTCTGGCCTCTTCTCCCGCTCTTTCAGCGAAATCTGGTCCGTCCGATGCGAAAATTATGGCTCGCGATGAATTTACGAGAGAGAGAACATCGTTCTTAACAAAACCGTATTTTACTGTATTCTCAAGATCTCCGCCCTGCGCTCCTATTCCGGGTATAAGATAAGGCAGATCTGGGGCTAGTTTTCTTATCCCTTCGAACAATTCGGGATGAGTAGCACCGACAACCAGGCCGCAGTTCTTTTTCGCATTCCATGAATTTATTTTTTCTATCACGAATTCATAAAGATATCTGCCGTCAGCCATCTTCTGCATCTGGAAGTCGAACGAACCTTTATTCGATGTCAGGGCCAGTATGAAAACTCCTTTATCCTCTTTTTCAAGAAAGGGAGTAATGGAGTCTTCGCCCATATACGGGCTGACAGTTACCGCGTCACAACTGAAATGTTCAAAGAAAGCGTGAGCGTATTTTTTTGAAGTATTACCGATATCGCCCCGTTTAGCGTCAGCTATCTTTATAACGTCGCCGCCCATGAATTCGAGCGTTTTTTCAAAACATTCGAGACCTTTGATACCCGTCTGCTCGTAGAATGCCAGATTTGGCTTATACGCCGCGGTATATTCCTTCGTCGCGGCAATGATCTCCTGATTGAACTTCAGAACCGGATTTTTTTCGTTCTTTAGGACTGCCGGGATCTTTCCCGGCTCAACATCCAGCCCGACGCAAACCGCAGAATTTTTATTTTTTATTGTGCTTATGACATGTTCTTTAAAATTCATTCTCATTTCCATTTAATATTTTATAACCGTAGCAAAGCCCTTTTAATTTCGCTCCGCCGATAACGTAAGTCTTTGTCGTTATCAGCTTTCCCCCGGTCTTTTTATAAAATTCTTTCGAGGGATTATCCTTTAGCACCCATATAATATACGAAAAAATTCCATTTTTTCTAAACATTTCTTCAAAGAGCAATAATAATTTCGTGCCGATCTTTTTTTTCTGATGCTGTTTTAGAATATATATAGCCTTGATCTCCCCCTCGTAACCGGATGTTCTTTTCGATGTTTTTCTGTTCATTCCTCCGGCGCAGAAACCGATCATATCCCCTTTACCGTCAACTGCCGCGAGAACTGCATCCTGAAACTTCGCACCGTCCTTTTTTATAAAAAATTCTTTCCACTTTTCCGCGCTTTTTTCGTACGACAGCGAGTCCAGTTTTCCGTCCGGCATTAATCCTTGGTATGTCGTTTTCCAGCAGTCCACATGCACTTTAGCTATACCTGAACAGTCGGCGGACGTTGCTTTTTTTATTTTAAATTCCTCATGCATCTATATTCTGCGCAAAATGGCATTTCTCTATTATAAAATCCTTTCTCGGCGGAACGTCTTCACCCATCAGCATAGTAAATATCCTGTCGGCTTCGACCGCGTCTTCGATGTTGATTCTCTTTATAAATCTTTTTTCCTGGTCGAGAGTGGTTTCCTTCAGCTGCTCGGGATTCATCTCTCCAAGACCTTTGTACCTCTGGACCTGAACTCCTTTTCCGTCCTCGCCTCCAAGTTCTGCCACCAGTCTGTTCTTCTCTTCTTCGTTGCCGGGAAAAATGTAATGTGATATTTTTCCTTTCGAAACTTTGTATAGCGGCGGCATCGCGAGATATATATGCCCTCTTTTTATAAGTTCAGGCATGTATCTGAAGAAAAAAGTGAGCATAAGCGTACTTATGTGAGCGCCGTCAACGTCGGCATCTGTCATGATGATTATCTTTCCGTAACGCAGTTTTTCAAGAACGAATCCGTCGCCGTTCTGTGAAAATGCTGAGGAATCCACGGTCTGCCCGTTCCCGTTTGAGGGAAGATCGATGTCCGATTCGCCGATGCCTGTCCCTATTGCGTTTATAAGGTTCTTGATCTCTTCATTGGCCAGCATCTTATCCAGTCTCGCCTTTTCTACGTTAAGGATTTTTCCCCTTAAAGGCAGTACGGCCTGTGTTTTGATATCCCTTCCGTCAACGGCTGAACCGCCTGCGGAATCCCCCTCGACGATAAACAGCTCGCATTCCATCGGGTCGGTCCCTTTCGAGCAGTCGTACAGCTTTGACGGCATCGATCCGCCTTCAAAAGCGGATTTTCTTCTTATGAGGTCTTTTGCCTTGTGGGCGGCTTCTCTTGCCCTCAACGCCTCGGTACATTTATCGAGAATTATCTTCGATATTCTCGGATTCTCGAACATCCATTCAAGAAGTTTCTCATAAACAAGCGACTGAATTATGCCTGTGATCTCACCGTTTCCGAGTTTGGTCTTGGTCTGCCCTTCGAACTGCGGTTCCATCACTTTTATAGAAATTACAGCCGTAAGACCTTCTCTCACATCCGATCCGGTCAGCTTCATTTTATCATTTTTAAATATTTTGCTGTCAAGAGCGTATTTATTGATGGCTCTCGTAAGCGCTGATTTAAATCCCTCTTCGTGGGTACCGCCTTCAATCGTATGGATATTATTAACATAGGATTCGATATTTTCCCTGTATGTGTCGTTCCACGAAAGCGCTATTTCCATAGGATAATCATCAACTGTTTTTTCGATCAGAATAGGTTCGCAGACGCTTTTTTTATTCTCGTCTATATATTTTACGAATTCTCTCAGACCGCCGTGATACTGGAACTGAAATTCGGGGAGTGTTCCGTCCTCTTTTTTGGAAGTTTCGCGGTGGTCTTTTAAAGTTATCATTAGCCCCTTATTCAGAAAAGCCAGTACTCTTAGCCTGTGAGCTATCGTTTCCCAGTTGAAAACCACTGTTTCGAAAATTTCAGGATCGGGATAAAATGTCTGCTTTGTTCCCCTGTATTCAGTATCTCCGATTATTGAAAGCGGCTTTATTGTGATACCTTTTTCAAATTCTATTCTGTAATGTTTTCCGTCTCTGAAAACTTCTGTTATCATGAGCTTTGAAAGCGCGTTAACACACGATACTCCCACGCCGTGCAGACCTCCGGACACCTTGTAATTCTCCTTGTCGAACTTACCGCCTGCATGAAGTATCGTCATAGCTACTTCAACCCCGGGTTTATTCTCTTCTTTATGCATATCGACCGGAATACCTCTTCCGTTGTCAGTCACGGACAATCCTCCGTCCGATAATATCTCCACATCAACTTTTGTACAGTATCCCGCAAGTGCTTCGTCTATCGAGTTGTCAACAACTTCGTTTACAAGATGATGAAGACCTCTGACCCCGATGTCTCCGATATACATCGCGGGTCTCATCCTTACCGCTTCGAGACCTTTTAATACGGTTATGGTATCCGCTGAATACGCTTCTGTACTGTTTGTGTTTTCAAATTCGCTCATCAGTTCCTCCAGCTAAACGAATATAATCTTCGTTATTTTTATTTTGCCAAGTCTGGCTCTTAAATTCTGTTTGATTTCATATTCTATATGAAAAAATTCGTTCCTCCATGCCGATCCTGTGACTTTTACGTACAAAATGTTATTTTCATATTTTACGATGCTGGTCACCGCGGACAGTTTTTCGCCAAGCGTCTCTTTCCACGCGCTCATTATCGTCATTATAGTGCCGAGCTTTGATAATTCCGGACTTGAAGAGACGAGGTTTTGAAGAACCGAATCTATTTTCGGTATCCTTCTCGGTTTATTATATGCCCGGTCCGTTCTTTTTTTCATCTTATACAGCTATGCACTCCCCGTTTTCGATCTTATAAAGCTGCGATATCTTCGGGTCGAGCTGATCTATTATCCTGCCGCTGCTTGTAGTTATGAATGTCTGAATATCGTTGTCTAATATCTTTGCAACCTTCATGCTCTTTTTATCATCTATCTCGGAATATAAATCGTCCATGATAAAAACAGGATATTCGTCAGTTACCGATTTTATGTATTCGATACCTGAAAGTTTTAGTGCAACCAGGAAAAGTTTATGCTGCCCCTTCGATCCGTAATTCCTTAACTGTCTGCCGTTTATAAGAAATATAAGATCATCTTTATGCGACCCTACAGCCGTCGTTCCTCTTCTTATCTCCGTATTAAGATATTTTGAAAGGTTTTCCGAAAGGCTTTTAAAATATTCCTTCTCATCCGACTGTGTTTCGTATCTGATGTCGCCTTCATAAAGACCGTCGGAAATGTTCAGGAGAATGTTTTTGAAAAGAACCAGGAAGTCTTCTAGAAAGCTCTTCCTCTTTTTGTATATTAACGATCCCAGTTCAGCGATCTTTGAGTTATAGATTTTTAGCATGTCGTAACTTGATGACTCGCCTGTTTTCATGGCTGACAATATTTTATTTTTCTGTTTAATGATCTTATTATAATCATTAAGCGCTGAAAAATATTCGCCATCTATCATAGAAATCAGTTTATCAATAAAATCCCTTCTCGATGCCGGCGGTCCAGATGTAACAAGACTTTCTTCGGGAATTAAATATACAACTGGTATTTTTCCCCACAATTCCGAAAATCTGATTATCCTTTTGTTCTGGAAAAAGATCTTTTTAACTTCTCCGTCATAACTTATCTTTACTTCGAGCTCCCGTCCGCTTTTATTAACGAATTCCGCTCTTAAATAAAATCCCTTTGAGTCGAATTTTATCATGTCTGAATAATTATTCGTCCTAAAACTGTTCAATAACCCCAGTACTGCAATAGCCTCAACAACATTGGTTTTTCCCTGGCCGTTCAGACCCGTAAAACAGACGATGTTTTTTGAAAATTCCAGCTCGAGTTTGTCATAATTACGAAAAGTCGAGAGTTCGATCTTTTTTAATTTCATCCGTTAATTAGAACCCGAATTATCGACTGAAGACGGCATTAACAGCATCATCATATCATAATTATCTGCTGATTCGAACGGTTTTATTATTACCGGTTTTTTACCGCTGCTGATCTCCATAAGGATCATTTCAGTGCTGATGTTCTTTAAAAGCTCAATGATCTTTGCGGAGTTAAAGCCAATAAGAAGTTTTTCTCCCGTATAATCCAGAGGAATGCTCTCTTCCGCTTTAGATGACGAATTGCTGTCTTCGGTATTTATAAGCAGCTGACCGGGTTCCATGTTGAATTTTATCAGCCTGGTAACCGGGTTGCAGGCCAGTGAAACCCTTCCGAGAGCAGAAATTGCTGTCTGTTTGTCGAATTTTGCTTTCAGATGGTTGTTCGCAGGTATTATCGCCTGGTACGCAGGATATTTTCCGTTTATCAGCCTTGAGAAAATAACGACCGATCCGATCCTGAATTCGACATAATTATCCTCGAAGAATATCTTGCATTCTTCATTCTTCTCGATAGCGTTAGAAACTATCTGAAGCGATTTTGCGGGAAGTATCATATCCGTGTCTTCGCCTTCGTACCTGACAGATTTATCTTCAAGTTTTACAAGCCTTACGCTGTCGGTCGCCACCATTGTTAGTGAATTAAGTTTTAAGGAGAAAAGAACCCCGGTGAGAACAGCTCTCAATTGATCCGGTGAAACCGTGAAAACCGTTTTCTCGATGTAGTTTTTAAGTTTTAAAGAATCTATGATCATATTGTTGCCTGAAAGGCTTTTTGGAGTAGCCGGAAAATCCTCGTAATCTTCAGTTATAGAGAGTTCGAATTTTATGTTATTCGAAATTATCTTGACCAGGCCGCCTTCTCTTTTAACTGTTAAAAGAGTATCAGGAAGACTTTTGATTATGTTTATGAATTTTTTACCGTGAACTACTACGGTACCGTCCTCAACGCCGTTAACTTCCACTTTGTTTACCAGAGTAACAGAAATATCTGTCGCCGTAATGGTAAGTTCATTATCCTTAAGACCGAGTATAATACATTCGGTGATAGGTTTAGCGCTGTGCGCCGGAAGTATCGGACTGATAAGCGACAACTGAACCATCAGATTCGACTTTAAAGTTGAGAAGATCATAAGCGGCTCCTTTTTTTAATCATAATTTTAATTATCTAATATCATTATTATTATTAAGACCGGCGATTTGTGAATAATTCCGCAAGTTGTCAAATAGTGATGTTTTAAAAACACACAAATACAAACACAACTGTTCATACCCTATTTTATCGGTGTTCATAAGTGCCGTATTTTCATTATTCACAATTTTCATCTGTCAGCAAGTCGATAAGTTAATTACATTAAGAATTTCTTCGATCATTTTAGTAACTTCAGGATCTTTTGAGTTAAGTTTTTTCTGAATTTTGTTCGCAGCATGAGAGACTGTACTGTGTTCTCTTCCTCCGAAATGAACTCCTATACTTGTGGTAGTTGCTTTCAGCTGAGTAGTGCATAAATACATTGCGACCGCTCTCGCGTCTGCTATTTCTTTCGTTCTTGTTTTTTTCATTAATAGATCTTTCGGTATGGAAAAGAATTCAGATACTATATCCTGAATTTTGTCAATATTGAGAGTGGATTTCTTTGATGTTATCAATTCTTTTAAGATTTCTTTAGCTTTGTTTATCCCTATTTCCTTATTGAAATGCGAGTAATAGAAATAGAGCTTTTTAACCGCTCCTTCAAGGTCTCTCACATTGGTATTTATATTGTTCGCTATGAACATAACTATATCATCTTCAAGCTCAAAATCAATTTCATCAGCTTTCATTCTGATGATAGCCGCTCTGGTTTCAAGGTCCGGCGGTCTTACATCGGTTATAAGCCCCTGCTTGAATCTCGATTTCAGTCTTTCGTCAAGATCATGTATCTCGTTAGGATGAAAATCCGATGTCATGACTATCTGGCCGCCGCTATTGTAGATGAAATTGAATATATGGAAAAGTTCCTGCATGGTTTTTTCCTTTTTCGCGAGGAACTGGATATCGTCTATTATTATAAGGTCTTTTGTGCAGAGATAATTTTTATACTCATCTATAGTGTTTTTGTGAATATGATTGATTATCTGCTGGACCAGAATATCAGAAGAAAGATACAAAATATTCCTGCCGGGCTCATTGTTGAAAACGTAATTCCCGATAGCCGATACAAGATGGGTTTTTCCCAGTCCTACCCCTCCGAATATAAGAAGGGGATTGTACTGGGTATTCTTAATGTTTTTTGCGACCTGTTCGGATGACACAAAAGCAGTTTCGTTCCCGTTCCCCGATACGAAGTTCTCAAAAGTATATTTGGGGTTTAATGAAGTCTCCTTGTAGGGAGCTATCCTCGTTTTGGGCAGGGATCTCTGTTTTTTAACAGCCGCATCAGCTTCCTGCTTCTGCTCGAACCCGAAATCGGTATCGGCATCGATAAGGAATTTTATACCCGGATTTTCTTTGCCCAGTATTTCGCCTAAAGTTTTTTCGAATACGGATTTGTACTGGCCTTTTATGTAATCTATATGGATCTTAGATGGAACCTGGATCGAGACTTTGTCGTTGTCGATAAGAATTATTTTTAGCGGTTTTATCCACGTATTATATGAATTCTGGTTGAGAAAAGCCTTGATCTTATCCTTGAACTGGAGTTCTATTTTATTTAAATCGCTCACATTACACCTCTTTTATATTACTTATAACTAAATAAGTAAAGTAATATAAATAAATATTACTTCAATGTAAACAAAAAGTTAGCTGATTTTACAATAGGTTTTATGTTCTGAAAAACAAGTCGTGTATTAAGTTTAAAGTATCTTTTCCTACACTTTTCCTGACATAAACCTCGAATTTTATCTCCGATAATTCTATTGCGATGATATTTGATGCATTCTCTAAAATATCCGTCATTTTTTCAAGCTTTTCAGGATCGCTTTTTAACCCCGATCCCGTAATTGCGACAGAAAAGCATTTTGAGCTGCCGATGATATCTGGCGCATCATAAATTTTCAAAACGCAGGAAGCGGATCTCTGCAGGTATCTGATCTTTGACATCATTTCAAAACATTTGTCATTCAAATCCGCATTAACAAATCTAAGCCTGTCATTATAAACAAGCGACGCGTATTTGTTCCTGTCGAGCGTTGCTTCGTTCGATATCACAGTCCCGATCTCGCCCGAAGAGCTGAGTCCTGTTGATATTTGAACGCCGAGCCTGTGAGCATAATCGACGGCCGCGTCCTTTAATACTTTTGCTCCTAAAGAAGAGATCGTCAGCATAGTTTCGTAATCGAGGTTCTTTATAAGGACGGGCGATTCGACCAGTTTCGGATCTCCGCTGTAAACACCTATGACATCAGAATATATCTCGCATACCGCGTCCGGGAATTCTTTCGAGAGAGCGGCTGTAACTGCTACGGCGGTAGTGTCGGAACCTCCTCTGCCCAGGGTCGTTATCTGTTTTTCCACGCTTACACCCTGAAATCCGGCTATAATGGGTATCCGGCCTTTTTTTAAAGCTTCGATAAGCCTGTCTCCCTTGATCTCGAGTATTCTCGCATTTCTGTGGTTCGTGTCAGTAATAAGTCCTATCTGAGAGCCTGTAAAAGAGACGGCAAGACCGGGCCGGATATTATTTACCGCGATCGCCATAAGCGAAATGGATTCTCTTTCACCGATGGAGATGAGCATGTCCACCTCTCTCGGGTCGGGATCATCCGATAAGGCGTACGCTTTTGCCTCGAGAGAATTGGTCGTGCCGCCCATTGCGGAAACCACAATCACAAGTTTGTCGCCGGTATCGTAACGAGCCACTATTCTTTCCGCGAGGGCTCTGATCAAATCAGGGGTCGCGAGGCTGCTTCCGCCGTATTTCTGAACAGCTAAGGGCATATTATTCCCAGTCTAATATGACTTTTCCGCTTTCGCCCGTCTCCATCACATCGAATCCCTTCTGGAAATCGGCGACCTTAAAATGGTGCGTGATTATCGGACTCAAATCGAGTCCTGCGATCAGCATCTGCTCCATTTTATACCAGGTTTCGAACATTTCCCTGCCGTAGATGCCTTTTAGCGTGAGCGCTTTGAAAATTATATCACTCCATGCTACCTGAGTATTAGAGGGAAGTATTCCAAGAAGAGCTATTTTTGAACCGTTGTACATATTAGAGATCATTTCGTTGAAAGCGGCCGGGGATCCGGACATTTCAAGCCCGACATCAAAGCCGACCATTCCCAGTTCACTCATTACATCTTTAATCTTCGTTTTCATCGGATTTATCGCTCTCGTAGCGCCCATTTTTCTTGCAATATCAAGTCTGTATTCGCTTATGTCGGTCACGACGATGTGCCTTGCTCCCGCGAATCTGCAGATAGCTACGGCCATGCTTCCGATCAGCCCAGCGCCTGTGATGAGTACATCCTCGCCTATTACAGGGAAAGATAAAGCGGTATGTGTCGCGTTACCGAAAGGGTCCATTATCGCGATATAATCATCCGATATTTTCGGGTTGATCTTCATAACGTTCTCTGCGGGAACTTTTACGTATTCGGCGAAAGCACCGTCAATATTCACGCCGATACCTACTGTATTCTCGCACACGTGTTTTTTTCCTCTCCTGCAGTTCCTGCAGTGACCGCAGGCTATATGGCCTTCGCCTGTAACTCTTTCACCTATCTTAAAATGTTTTACACCTGCGCCCATTGCAGCTACCGTTCCGACATATTCATGTCCGATCGTCTGTCCTATGGTGATCGTTTTCTGCGACCATTCGTCCCATTTGTAAATGTGCAGGTCGGTACCGCAGATCGCGGTTTTTTTTATCTTGATCAGAACGTCGTTCAATCCTATCTCCGGAATATCCTTTTCGGTCATCCAGAGACCTTTCTCCGCTTTCATTTTCGCCAGAACTTTCATTTTTGCCATGATGATCTCCATTATCATAAATTATAAATTTTACCGGTTGGATATTTAATAAAAAAAATACGGTTTGTAAATTAAAAAATATATAAGTTATAATGAATTTATTTGACTTTAAAATGCGTTTAAAGTAATTTTGCTGTGATGTGAAGAATATCTAAACGGAGAAAAAATGCTTGCTAAAGTTCTGTCCGCGGCGGTTATTGGCCTCGATGCTTTTACCGTTGAAGTTGAAACTCATCTCGAAAGAGGGCTTCCCGGACTTTCTATCGTGGGACTGCCCGACAGCGTTGTAAAAGAAAGTAAGGACAGGATCAATGCGGCGATAAAGAATTCCGACTATATGTTCCCGCTAAAGAGGATAACGGTTAATCTTGCTCCTGCTGATATTAAGAAGGAGGGATCTTCCTACGATCTGCCTATAGCTGTGGCGCTTCTCGGAGCGACCGGCCAGCTCGACATCGATAATACGAAAGATTACATAATCCTCGGGGAACTTTCACTCGACGGTACTGTCAGGCCGGTTAAAGGCGCTCTCCCTATTTCTATTATGGCGGAAAATAAATACAAAGGCATTCTACTTCCCCGCGAGAATGCTGATGAAGCCGCCGTAATTCCGGGAACGGATGTTTTTCCCGTCGGGAGTTTAAAACAGGTCGTTGATTTCTTTAACGGGAATGAAAAGATAGATCCGAAGAAAGTAGATGCCGCTAAGCTTTTTGAGGAAATGAACCGCTGGGAAATAGATTTTTCTGAGGTAAAAGGGCAGTATCACGTTAAACGGGCACTGGAGATCGCGGCGGCGGGCGGACACAATATTCTTATGATAGGACCTCCAGGAAGCGGAAAATCGATGCTTTCGAAAAGGTTCGCCACGATTCTGCCGAACCTGACTTTGGGCGAAGCTCTCGAAACGACGAAGATATATTCTGTTGCCGGTCTTCTGCCGCACGAAAAGGGGATAATAGCTACCAGACCGTTCAGGTCGCCACATCATTCAATATCGGATTCGGCTCTTGTCGGCGGCGGGAAATTCCCGAAGCCGGGAGAGATAAGCCTGGCACATAACGGCGTGCTTTTTCTCGATGAGCTGCCGGAATTTAAAAAGAATGTTCTGGAAGTCATGCGTCAGCCCTTGGAGGACAGGGAGGTCACTATCGCCAGAGCGGCATCGACGTTAAAATTTCCTTCGAATTTCATAATGGTGGCAGCTATGAATCCCTGTCCGTGCGGGTATTACGGCGATAATACGAGAGAATGCGTCTGCACTCAGAACAAGATCCAGAATTATCTGGGCAGAATTTCCGGCCCGCTTTTAGACAGGATTGACATTCATATCGAGGTGCCGGCGCTTAAATACGATGAATTGTCCCAGAAAAAGGACGCCGAATCATCAGATGTTATCAGGCAGCGTGTAATAAAGGCGCGGCGCATTCAGACCGAAAGGTATTCAGGAAGGAACATTTACTGCAACTCAGGCATGAACCAGAAGGACTTAAAAAAATACTGTTCACTGGATCCCGCTTCAGAAAGCATTCTGAAAAGAGCGATAGAATCGCTTTCACTATCGGCGAGGGCATATAACAGGATACTAAAAGTGGCGAGGACGATAGCAGATATGAACGGAAAAGAAATAATAGCCGCCGAACATCTGGCGGAAGCGGTTCAATACAGAAGCCTCGACAGAAAATATATATAGTGTAAAGGAGTGCAAATGAAAAAACTCACAATAAACGATTATTTTTTTTTAGGTATTCTGATCGTTATCTCATACTGCTTTATCAATCTTCTCATTCCTTTCATAATCGACATATTCATAGCTGTAATTCTGTATATCATCTTCAGAAAACCTTTCGCGTATTTACTTAAAAAAACCAAAAACAGAAAAAAAGCCTCAATAATCACAATAATCATAGTTACGTTTGTAGTTGCGGTACCTTTATTTTTCATCGGTCTTATGGTTTCTTTCGAGGCCGGCGAAATTTATAATAAAATAAGCGACAAGATCCCGCAGATACATAATATGCTCGACGCCGGATCTCTGATAGAATACGCCAACAAAACCCCTCTGATAGGCGATCAGCTTTCCAAGAGTCTTGAAGAAATCGACCTTGATAAAGTCAAAGAACTTAGCGCGAACATCATATCCGCTGTCAGCGCGTTTCTTATGAAAATGCTTAAAGCGGCTTTCTTTAATATTACTTCGTTCTTTATGCATCTTTTTTTCACGCCGTTCATTCTTTTTTTCCTCTTCCTTGATGGAAAGACAATGATGTCTAAAGTCAGGAATATGATGCCTTTCGAAAGAGAGGACGAGAAAAAAGCGGCGGAAGAGCTCGTAAAGATCACCGATACGATCGTCATTTACACTTTTCTTATAGGAGTTGCGGAAGGAATATACGGAGGTTTCCTCTTCTTTATTATGGGGATAGGCTCGCCTTTTTTCTGGAGCGTGATAATGGTTATACTGTCCATGCTGCCTGTCGTGGGAGCGAATACCATCATCGTGCCTGCAGCTGTCCTGATGATAATTTCGGGAAGTTACGCTAAAGGAATAATTCTGCTAGTACTCGGATCAGGCGCAATACTTATCAATCAAAATGTGATTAAGCCGAAACTTACCGGCGATAAGAGCGGTCTTCATCCTGTCGTTATGCTCGTATCAAGCATAGGAGGTATCGCGTGGATTGGAATTACCGGGTTTATCGCAGGTCCGTTAATTGCGGCTTTCACAATTGTCGCCTGGGAGCTTTTTGCTTCAAAATTTAAAACCAGACAACCTGAATCAGAAACCGAATGATCTTTTCGATCTTAAAAAATACCTTTCCGGCGCTGAGTATCGTATGGACGGTCTTTCTGACTGAATATTTCAGAACAGCTATCCCGTATAGGAAAGAAAACGGAATGTTTTTCCTTAAGCTGTTCTTTTTTTACACATTAATCGGCCTTATTATCGGCGGATTAAGCGCGGGGATACTGGCTAAAAAGCAGAAAAAATATTCATATACTTTCGAGAACGACGTAAAAAAATATTCAGTATATTTTCTTAAAAACATCGCCATCTCGTTTCTGGCTCTTTTCTCTCTTACATCGAGAGAGATCATCAATAATCCGCTGCTCTATAATTCTACACTGCTGAACGGATCTTTCTGGTTCAGCGGTTTTTTTATGTTCATCAGGGACAAATTCTCGCCTTTATATTTTACGATCTTCTTCGTTATTATTATTATTATGAGCGTTCATAATTTAATTAAAACACTTTCGCTGTACCACGGAAAGCAGAGAGCAGCAGGATATATTACAGCGCTGATACTATCCGCACTGCTGATATTTAATTACGGTTATCTTAATGCGGCGGGGAAAAAAGACATAAAGAACATAGTGATGATAGGCGCGGAGAACCTTGAGAGACAACACATGTCGGGTTCGAACATAAAAGACAGGCCGTATTTGAAAAAACTGAAACAGCATTGTTACGATTTTAGAAACTGCTTTACGCCGGTTCTTGATCCAGATGCTGTTCTTTTGTCGGTGATCACTTCATCCTCTCCCGAGAAAAATATGTTCGGGGACGGGATAATTAGGCAGTATCCGGAAAGCAAAACGCTTTTTGATAATTTTGGCGACAGTCTTTACAATGCCGTAAACCTTTCTGACCTTAAATTCAGATACGAACGCAGAAGAAAATCCGGCGGCGATCTGCCTGTCTGCCCGTCTGTAACAGAACAGAGAAGGTCAGAAATCCTTGAAGGATTCATTTTCGCGCCTGTAATATTTAACAACGGAACAGGTTTACAGATCTATCCTGAAGTGCTTCTGATGAACGGCTACAGGGAAAGAACGCTTCTGAAAAAGCAGATATCTGATATTGTGCAGGCAGGGAACAAGAAATTCATCATGCTTTATACTATACCGGAATATAAGGATAAGCTTCCGTATCCGTATTACAGATCATCAGAAAGCGGCGATACCGGTTCATATTTGAATTATCTCGACGATGAAATAGGTATGATCTATCAGGAGCTCGAAAAGAACGGCAAAGCTGACGATACCGTAATATGCCTGTTCGGCATTCCGTCTGCTAAGGAGGGTTTAAAGGCAAAGGACTACAGGATACCGTTCTTTTTGAGCAGCAGCGAGTATTCGATCGAGAGGCAAGTTAAAAATCCCTACACTACAATGGATATTCTGCCGACGGTTCTCGAAGCTGCAGGAGTTAAAATCAAGTATCAGGATTTTGAAGGGAGATCGTTCTTCGATCCTGAATTTATACACAGAGAGGTGGTTCTGACAGATATTTATAAGCTAAAGTCGGCTTCGGATCCGGTCTTTAGCGATACTTTTGGATCCAAGTCAAAGAATTTGCATGTTCAGGCTGAAATTTTCCCGCTTTTGCCAAGGTCAATAATCTCAGCCGAAATGAAACTCGACGCCGTTCCCGGTACTGACGGGATGCATTATAAGCTTTTTGACATTGAAAAAGATCCCGATGAAACAACGGATCTTTATTTTACGAATGCTTCTACCGGAAAAAGGCTGAAAGAGGCGCTCGAACTAAAGATAAGAAAAGACCTCGGTGCGAAAGTCATCGGAGGGCATTTTTTTAAGTGAGGATCAGTTCCCGTTCTCAGAAATAAAATTTTTAATAAACGGTACGGTAAATATTCCTGCAGCTGATGGAATAAGGATATTTATTACGAAAAGCATGAATGCGGCGGATACGGCAGCTTCGGCCGGAAAATTAAATATAGCGAAGATATATGCCGCCGTTCCCTCTCTTATTCCTATGTCGCCTATGCTGAAAGGGAGGAATGTTTTTAAAAGTATCGAAAGCCATACTCCTAGAAAAGCGTGCAGGATGGAGATCTCGCCGAACGCAAGTATCAGAAATACGAACTGGGTCGTATAGATAAGAAAAAGCAGGATCGAAAATAAAAGAAGTACTGAAGCGCTGCCTTTTTTAAAACCGTGAAGACTGTCGGTAAATCTTGAGAATTTTACGCTTTGTTTAAAGACCTTATGTCTAAAATAATTTAACAGAGTTCGTAATATGCCGGGATGTACGGCAACGTAATAGGCTGAAAAAAGTATTAATAAGGCAAAGATCAGCATATTTACTTTCATCAGAGCGGAATCTGAGAAAAAGAGTTCCGGGAGAAAAATGGCCGAGATTATACCGAAGAATATTACGGGAAAAGTATCATATAATTTTTCCAGAATGCTCATTCCGAGAAGTTTGTATTTATCGGTCTTTTCGATAGCTATCACCTTGCCGAGTTCGCCGACCCTTCCCGGAGTGATGAAACCGAACGAAATACCGAGAATAACCGATTCCCATATCTGAACTGAAGCCACGCGGACAAATGAGGCTTTTTTGACAAGATATTTCCATTTGACGAACTGCAGATAAAGGTTTAAAGGAAGAAGCGCGCAGGCAAGGATTATAAATGAAATATCGGCATTTTTAACGATATTTTTGAGCTTTACTGAATCAATATTGTAAAGAACGAGCGCTGCGATTATTACTGACAGGACTATCTTGACAGAAATGATGATTATCTTGATCTTACCTGACTTCATCTACCAAACGTTTCCGGGATAAACGAATTTTAAACCTGCTGACAGACCGATCTCCACCGCTCTGTAAACTTTTTCGCGGGAAGTGGATTTCCTGTCGGTCATCTTGTAGTCAGGATGGAAAGCGGAAACATGCCACGGAACTTCTGTTCCGAGTTCAGACGAAATGAATTTCGCGATATTGGAAATTTCTTCATCGGAGTCGTTAAAACCGGGGATTATAAGTGAGGTGATCTCTATATGAACGGGCGAATCGGCAAGAGATTTTATATTTCTTAAAACGATATCAAGATCTCCGCCGGTGTATTTAAGATGGTTTTCCCTATTAAAGCACTTGAGGTCGACATTGGCTGCGTCCACCCAGTTCTTCATATCCTTTATGATAGCTTCGGTCTGATATCCGTTGGTTACGAAAATATTTTTAAGACCGTTCTCCTTGGCTATCGATCCGATATCTTTGGCGTAGGGATAGAAAATAGCAGGTTCATTATAAGTATATGACACTGACATACAGCCTGACTGAATAGCACCCGTAACGATCTCGTCGGGAAGCACGATATCCGACGGAAATTTTTCATCGAAATGTTTCTGGCTTATCTGATAATTCTGGCACCACTGGCAATTAAAATT
>ENA-UPTA01002562-UPTA01002562.1-activated-sludge-metagenome-genome-assembly--contig:-NODE-2562-length-18691-cov-9.650783_pt1 | contig 18691 bp, 16 predicted proteins | sample MGYA00238184_ERZ773361 | MGnify/ENA primary metagenome ERZ773361 (study PRJEB29100, sample SAMN05720205) | activated sludge metagenome | isolation source: anaerobic digester from wastewater...
ACTCGCTGCGGATGCGCTCGGCGACGGCGAACATCTCGGCGCGGTCGGGATCGCACACCACCTGCGCGAGCCCTTCGCGGTCGCGCAGGTCGATGAAGATCACGCCGCCATGATCACGGCGGCGGTGGACCCAGCCGAACAGGGTGACCACCTGGTCGAGACGATCGGTCGACACTTGGCCGGCGTAGCAGGTGCGCATGGTGTGGTTTCTCCAGGAAAGCGGGACGTCGGACGCGCGCGGCGCAGCGCGAGGCTCAGGGGCGTCCGGAAGGATCGGGGGCGGCGGTGCGCGCAGGCGGCACGGGCCGGATCGCGGGCGACACGACGCCCATCGACACCACGTACTTGAGCGCCTCGTCGACGCTCATGCGCAGCTCGACGACCTCGCGCCGGGGAATCATCAGGAAGAAGCCCGACGTGGGGTTGGGCGTGGTCGGCACGTACACGCTGACCATGTCCTCGTTCACCGCGGCGCGGACCTCCTCGGCCGGCGAACCGGTCTGGAAGGCGATCGTCCAGACCCCGGCGCGCGGGTACTGCACCAGCAGCGCCTTGCGGAAGGCCTGGCCGTTGGGCGACAGCACCGTGTCGCTGACCTGCTTCACGCTCGAGTAGATGGAGCGCACGATCGGGATGCGCGCCAGCAGCGCCTCCCACAGCCGCACGAAGCCCTGGCCGATGAAGTTGCGCGCGAGCAGGCCGGTCACGAAGATCACGACCAGCGTCAGCACGACGCCCACCCCGGGGATGCGACGGCCGAGCAGCAGTTCCGGCTGCAGGTTGGCCGGCAGCAGCTGCAGGGTCTGATCCATCGTGCTGACGATCAGGTTCAGCACCCACAGCGTGATGACCAGCGGCACCCAGATCAGCAGGCCGGTGGCGAAGTAGCTGCGGATCTGCGGCTTGTGAGGCGTATTGATGATGAGGTCCTGCGCGATGGCGGTGGGGTCTGGGGGATGCCCTGCACGGCCGGGGCCGGCCCGCGGGGCCCGCCCCTGACCGGCGGCGGCGTCAGGCGGCCTTCGCGCCGCTGTCGCCCGACGCGGCGGCCGGGGCCGGCGCGGCGGCGGGCGCAGGCGCAGCAGCCGGGCTGGCGGCACTGGCGGCGCCCGACGACGACGACGACGACGTCGACGACGTCGAAGTCGCATCGGCGCCGGCCTTCTTGCCGTTGTCGCGGAAGTCGGTGACGTACCATCCCGACCCTTTGAGCTGGAAGCTGGGCGCGGCGAGCTGCTTGCGGAACGCCGACTGGCCGCAGGACGGGCAGTCGGTGAGGGGAGGATCGCTGCGCTTCTGCAGCACGTCCTTCTCGAATCCGCATTGGTCGCATCGATAGGCGAAGATAGGCATGATTCGAATCCACAGGGTAGGTCACGGGCCCGAGTCTCGCGGCGACCGCGCCGGCACGCACCGGACCGTCGTCGGGCACCCCGGCGAGGGACACCCGTCCGGCCACGGCGCACGACACGGCGCACGACGACGCGCGGGGCCGCACGGAACGCTGCCCGTGACGGACCGCGCCGGCAGTGCGCGCGATTCTCGGAAAACCTTGAATTATAAGCGAATTTCATGCCGCCGCATGACAGCCCTGTTGCTGGGCTGCGTGCTGGCGGCCATCGCGCCGCTGGCCGCCGCCGCGACGGCCACGGCCACGGCCACGGCGGCGGTCGATGCCCGGGCGGCGACCGCGCGCGCGCCGGTGGAGGACACGATCGCGCAGCGCGTGCTGGCCTGCACCGGCTGCCACGGCGCGGAAGGCCGCGCCGCGCGCGACGGCTACTACCCGCGCATCGCCGGCAAACCGGCCGAATACCTGTTCCGACAGCTGCGCGCGTTCCGCGACGGGCAGCGACGCTATCCGCTGATGGCGGGCCTGCTCGCGCCCCTGGACGACGCCTACCTGCGCGAGATCGCCGCCCATTTCGCCGCGCAGGATCTGCCCTACCCGCCCGCCACGCCGTCGACCGCGCAGTCCGCCACGCTGACGCGCGGCCGGGCCCTCGCCCTGCAGGGGGATCCCGCCCGACGCCTGCCCGCGTGCGCGCGCTGCCACGGCGACGCGCTGACCGGCGTTGGCGACACCGTCCCGGGGCTGCTGGGACTGCCGCGCGACTACCTCGTCGCGCAGATCGGCGCCTGGCGTACCGGCAACCGCCACGCCGACGCGCCCGACTGCATGGCCGAGATCGCCCGGCAGCTGGAGCCGCGCGACGTCGAGGCGGTGGCGCACTGGCTGGCTGCCCAGCCGATGCCCGAGCGGCACCGCCCCGCGCCATCGACACCGGAACCCGCACCGCTGCGCTGCGGCAGCATGGCCGCGCCGGGGAGCGCACGATGAGCGCGCCCGCCCCGAACCCGATCGGCGGGCCCGGCACGAAGCGCCGCATGCGCCTGCTGCTGCCGGCCCTGCTCATGCTCGTCGCGGGCGCGACCGCCGCGGTGATCGCACTGAACCGGCTCGACGAGGATCCGCTCGACCCGACCGCGCCCCCGAGCCCCGCAGCCCGGCACACGGCGGGCACCGACCCTGCGGCGGCGCTGGCCGCCCGCGGTGCCTACCTGGCACGCGCCGGCAACTGCGCCGGCTGCCACACCCGGCCGGGCGGCGCCCCCTACGCGGGCGGCCGGGCGATCGAGACGCCCTTCGGGGCGGTCCATGCCCCCAACCTCACGCCCCACCCCGAGGCAGGCCTCGGGCGCTGGACGGCCGCGGAATTCTGGCGCGCGATGCACAACGGGCGATCCCGGGACGGCCGGCTGCTGTACCCCGCGTTCCCGTATCCGAACTACACGCTGGTGACCCGCGCCGACAGCGACGCGCTGTTCGCCTGGCTGCGCACCCTGCCGCCCGCCCCCGACGCGACACCGCCGAACCGCCTGCGCTTTCCGTACGACACGCAGGCCGCGCTGGCGGTCTGGCGGGCGCTGTACTTCCGGCCCGCACGCTTCGAGGAAGATCCGACCCGCGACGCGGCGTGGAACCGGGGCGCGTACCTCTTGCGGGGCCTCGGCCACTGCGGCGCGTGTCACGACGGGCGCAACCTGCTGGGCGCCGCCCGGGAGCAGGACGGGCTGGGCGGCGGGCTGATTCCGGCGCAGAACTGGTATGCCCCTGCACTGAACCGCCGCAGCGAGGCGGGCGTCGCGCACTGGGACGAGGCCGACGTGATCGCGCTGCTGCGCACGGGCGTGTCCCGGCACGGATCGGCCCTCGGTCCGATGGGGGAGGTGGTGCGCAACAGCACCCAGCACCTCGATGCGGCCGACCTGCACGCGCTGGCCGTGTACCTGCGGGCGCTGCCCGATGCGGACGGCAGCACCGCGACGCGCAGCGTCAGCGCCCCCGCGGCAGCGGATCCGGCGGCCGCCGCGCCGGCGGCCGGCCTCGGAGCAGGCCTGTACGACGACCACTGCGCGCAGTGCCATGGGGCGCAGGGCGAAGGCGTCCCGGGGATCTACCCGCGGCTGGCAGGCAACCGCTCGGTCCTGCACGAACCACCGGCGAATCTCGTGCGCATCGCCCTGGGCGGCGGCTTCCCGCCCGTCACCGCGGGCAACCCCCGGCCCTTCGGCATGCCGCCGTTCGCCACCGTGCTGGACGACGCCGAACTCGCCGCGGTGCTCACGCACGTGCGCACGTCGTGGGGGAACCGGGCGCGCCCGCTGAGCGCGCACGACGTCAATCGCTACCGGGACGCTGCGCAACGCTGAACACCGGACGTGCCCCCGGGGGCGCTCACCGGGGTCGTTCGCCGGGGTCGTTCGCCCGGGTCGGGCGCGTCGGCTTCGGTGCGATCAGGCGGCGCCCGCCGCGAGCGCCCAGGCACCGTCGGCCTCGACGGCCCGCGCTTCGTCGCGCAGCTTCAGGAGGTGCGCGGTGAGCGATCGCGTGGCCATCGCATGCAGGTGGGGCTGGACGTCGTCGTAGACGCGCGTCAGCAGGGTCGGCAGCGGCGCGGGACCGAGCGCGCGCAGCGCATCGACCACCTTGGCCTCGCGCGCCAGACGGTGCGCGATCGTGCGCTCGATCATCTGCGCCGGCTGACCGACCAGGAAGCCGTGCGCCGGCGCCAGCCACTCGAGGTCGAGTGCGAGCAGCGCGCGCAGCGACGCCAGGTACGCCCCCATGTCGCCGTCGGGCGGGCCGATCACGACGGTGGAGCCCTGCATCAGGTGATCGCCGGTGAACAGCAGCCGCTCGCTCTCGAGCAGGAAGCACAGGTGGTTGGACGCGTGGCCCGGCGTGTGCACGACCCGCAGCGCGACGCCGTCGGAGATCTCGATCCGCTCGTCGTGCTGCAGCACGCACGCCGGCGCGAAGGTCGGATCCTGGTTCTGGGTGTGGTCGGCGACCCGGCCGGCCACCGGCGCACCGGTGCGCGCCTTGAGCATCACGGCGCCGGGCGAGTGGTCGTGGTGGGTGTGGGTGACCAGGATCTGTCGGATCGGCCCCGGGGCGGCGGCGAGGATGCGCTCGACGTGCGCGGGATCCTCGGGCCCCGGATCGATCACCGCCCATTCGTTGCGGGCGCCCCCCCCCACCAGGTAGGTGTTGGTGCCGGGCCCGGTCATCATGCCCGGATTGCCGCAGGTGACGCGGATCACGTGCGGCGACAGGCGCACCGCCGTGCCCGGCACGATGTCGTACGACGCATCCCCGCGCCGCTGCGGATCGAGCTTGCCGATCTCCGCCCACGCAGGATGCTCGGGCGTGATGGGCACCGCGCCGATCCGGCCGGTGGCGATGCGCGGCGCGGTCGCCGGCAGCGGCCGCGGCGAGCGTGCGTACTCGAGCAGCGCGTCGACCGTGTCGAAGCGCGCCAGTTCCTCGAGCGTCGAACGCGTCGGGGTCAGCATCTTCATCGCGTCCCCCTGGGCCAGCGCCTCGGACGGGCGCAGCCAGCGCTGCTCGACGAGCTCGACCTCGTCGTGCGCGGACGCCTGGGCCTCGGGCGCCCGGGCGATGAAGAAGCGCGTGTCCCAGCGCTTGGCGCGCGCCAGCGGCGTGACCCAGCGGCTGAAATACACCATCTGGTCGACCGCGAGGGTGAGCCCGAAATGCCGGCAGAACTCGCCCAGCGTGCGCTCGCCCCGGTGCAGCAGGCCGCGCCAGGCACCGATCGCCGCACCGGCGTCGGCGTCCAGCGCCACCATCGCGCCGTCGGCGCCATGGGCGAGCAGCAGCCCGCACTCCTCGAAGCACTCCCGGATCGCGGCGACGTGATAGTCGAGCCCCCCTTCGGGCAGCCCCAGCCGGGTGCTGGCGGTGAAGTCGTCGACACCATGGCAGCAGGCGTGCCACTCGCGATCGCGGGCGTCGAGCACGCCGCCCGGGAACACCCACGCGCCGCTGCTGTGGTCGCCGCGCTCGGCGCGACGCATCAGCAGGACTTCGATGCCCTGGGCACCGTCGCGCACCACGACGAGGGTGGCCGCCGTGCGGGCCACGGCATTGGCACCGGGCAGCGCGGACGGGGGAGAGGCCTTGAGCGGCGGAGCAGAGGTCATCGACAGCATCCTTCGGGGAAAGGTTCGATCGGCGAAACGCGACACCGGGCACCGCGACGCACGGTGCGGCATCGACGGCGCCGGCACATCCGGTCGAGAATACCAGCGCCGGGGCGAGATTGCCCCCCGTGCGACGGCGGCGCGAGCGCCCCCGGGACGGCGGGGCCGATCGCGGCGGCCGGATCGCGGGTGGCGGCCTGCGAAACCGGCACAGCGCATCCGCCAGCGAAACCGGTGCGGCGCGCCCGCCCGCGTCAGCGCTCGGCGATGAAATGCTCGACCGTCACCGAGGTGCCCGGCGCGAGGAAGCTGCGCACGTGCGCCTCGAGCTCCTGGTCCGCCACCGTGGCCCGGGCGCGCTGGTGCAGGTAATCGGCCCACGAGGTCACGATGAAGCGCTCGACGTAGCGCGACGAGTCGGACAGATCCCGGTACACGCGCCAGAACGTCGCGCCATCGCGGCGGCGCGGGGCGCGCAGATGACCGATCGCGTCCAGGAACGCCTCGACGCTGCCGGGCGCGACGCGGTACGCGATCTCGACCGCCACCGGCCCGGCCTCGGGCTCGGGCTCTTCCGCGACGAACAGCTCCTCCCAGGGCGCGGCCGGCGTGACGTCGTGCGACTCGCCCATGCGCAGCGGGAACGGGCGCGACAGCAGCAGTCCGCCCGCCATCGCCGCGGCCGCCACCGTCAGCGCCGCCGACAGCCCGGCGACGCCGGACAGCGCCCCCCAGAACGCCGACCCCAGCGCGAAGGCGCCCAGCGCGCTCAGCGTGTGCATGGCCACCGCCCGCGAACGCACCCAGGGCGGCGCACTCGTCTGGGTGGCGGTGTTGAAGGTGGCCATCACCGCCATCCAGGCGCCGCCGCCCAGCACCAGCGCCGGATACACGAGCACCGGCCACGACGACCAGGCCGACACCAGCATCACCGCGGCGAAGATCACGCATCCGCCCGACACCAGCGCCTCGAGCCCCACGCGGGCGCGCAGACGCGACATCAGCAGTCCGGCCACGATCGCACCGGTGCCGAGGCAGCCCATCAGCAGGCCGTAGCCGGTGGCGCCCAACCCGAGCTGACGCTGGCCGATCACGGGCAGCAGCGCCCACAGCGCCGATCCGGCGCCGCCGTACGCCATCGTGCGGACGAGCTGCGCCAGGATGATCCGCGAGTGGCGGGCATAGCGCAGCCCGCTCAGCATGCCGCCCCACAGGCGCTCGGCCGGCAGCCGCGACTCGGGGTGCGGCGGGGGCGGCCAGCGCCGGATCGCGTGGATCATCGTCAGCGAGCCGAGCACCGCGATCAGGAAGATCCAGGCGCCGCCGGCATGGGTGAAGATCACGCCCGCCAGTGACGGGCCGACCGCACGCGCGACGTTGTAGGCGATCGCCACCGCGGTGATCGCCTGCGGCAGCTCCTCGCGCGGGATCGAGTCCGCCACCGTCGAGTTCCAGGCCGGCGACAGCAGGGCCGTGCAGCAGCCGGTCACGAAGGTGAAGAACAGCAGCGCGGCGGGGCCGGCCACGCCGACGAGCAGCAGAACGGCGAGCAGCGCGATCGTGGCGGCCTGCACGGCAAGCGCGCCGATGATCAGGCGGCGCCGATCGGTGATGTCGGCCAGCACGCCGGCCGGCAGCGACAGCAGGAACATCGGCAGAAACACGGCCGTCTGGACGAGCGCGGCCAGGAACGACGAGCCGGTCAGCTCGACCACCATCCACGCAGCGGCCATCACCTGCATCGCGTTGCCGATGAAATAGACACCTCCGCTGCGCCACAGCGCACGGAAGCGCGCATGCCGCAGCGTGCCCCAGGTCGAGGTCTGCAGGCTCATCGGGGGGCGCCCTGGCGGGGCGGGCGGTCGGGTTCGGGCACGCGTGCAGCCTGAGGAGGTCGGGACGGGGGATCGTCGAGGACGGATTCTGCCTTGTCGCGCGCGCGCACCGGACAACAGGCCTGCGCCGAACGCGGTCGCCCCGCAGCAGCAGCAGCAGCAGCCCGGGAGGCCGCCGGGGAGGCCGCCCCGGGAGCGCAGACCCGAGGGCCGCCCGCGGGCGGCGCATAGAATGGTCCGTCATGGACTCCGCGCACCCGCCCGAGACCTCGGCCGCCCACGTCGAACGCCCCGCGTTGTGCGCCGGCATGCACGACACGGCCGGCGCGGTGCGCCGTCGCCTGAGGACGACACCAACCGCGTCGTGGGACCTGCTCTGCGTGGTGGACGACGCGATGCACCTGATCGGCGTGCTGACGCCGGCCGAGCTGCTCGCGCTGCCGGACGAACGCCTGCTGATCGACGCCGCGCGGCGCGATCACCCGCACGCCGACCCCGGCGTCGACCAGGAGCGCCTCGCGTCGCTGGCCCTGACCCACCGCCTCAACGCCGTGCCGCTCGTCGACGGCACCGGACGGCTGCTCGGCGTGGTCGGCGCGGCGGCGCTGATGTCGATCCTGCGTCGCGAGCACGTCGAGGACCTGCACCGCATCGCCGGCATCACGCGCGAGACGCAGCAGGCGCGGCACGCCCTCGAGTCGCCGCCGCTGCGGCGTGCACGCCACCGGCTGCCCTGGCTGATCGCGGGCCTGGCCGGCAGCGTGCTGGCGACGATGATCGTCGCGGGCTTCGAGACGGCGCTCACGAGCAAACCGGCGCTGGCGTTCTTCGTGCCGGGCCTGGTCTATCTCGCGGATGCCATCGGCACCCAGAGCGAAGCGGTGGCCGTGCGCGGCCTGTCGCTCACCAACGCGGGCGTGGCGCGCCTGGTCGGCGGCGAGCTGCGCACCGGCCTGCTGATCGGCCTGGTGCTGGCGCTGCTGGCGTTTCCGATGGTGTGGGTCGCGTTCGGAGAGCTGCGCCTGGCGGCGGCCGTGGCCCTGTCGCTGGCGGGCGCCAGTGCCGTCGCCACCGTGCTGGGGCTGCTGCTGCCCTGGGCGCTCGGCCGCATCGGATCGGACCCCGCGTACGGCAGCGGCCCCCTGGCCACGATCGTGCAGGATCTGCTCACCCTGCTGATCTACTTCGGATTCGCACGGCTGATCGTGCTGTAGCGGACGGTGCGCCGCCGCGCCCCCCAAGGAGCCCCGGATGACCTCACACCTCGAGCAGGCGCCCACCCTGTCCGCCGCGCAGTTCGACGCCCGGTACCGCGCCCGCCTGAACCGGCTCGCCACCTCGAACCTCAGCGACGCCCTCGACCTGCTGGGCCTGCGCGGCGCCGTCATCGGCATCCTGCCCCGCTGGGGCCGGACGCGGGTGATCGGCCGGGCGGTCACGATCCGGATGACCGCCGCCGGGGCGGTGCGCAGCACGGCGCACCTGGGCGTGGACGCGATCGAGGCCAGCGCGGCGGGCGACGTGATCGTGATCGACAACCGAGGCGACCTGCACAACAACTGCTGGGGCGAGATCCTGTCGATGGGCGCGCTGCGCAAGGGCGTCGCGGGCGTGGTCGTCGACGGCGCGGTGCGCGACGTCGACGCCTGCGAGGCATTCGGGTTTCCCGTCCACGCGCGCGGCACGGTGCCGATCACCGCGCGCGGCCGCATCGTGCAGGAGGCCTGGAATGTGCCGGTGCGGCTCGGCGACGTCGCCGTGCGCCCCGGCGACGTCGTGATGGCCGACGTCAACGGCGTGGTCGTCGTCGCCCTCGAGCAGCTCGACCGCGTGCTCGAGGCGGCCGAGCAGATCTTCGACAAGGAGGCGCGGATGATCGAGGCGCTGCGCGCCGGCGGCTCGATGGTCGAGGTGGACCGCGCGTTCAACTACGAGCAGATGCTGCAGCGCTGACGCACGGCGGCGGCGCACACCACGCGCGCCTTCAGCCCCCCTCCTCGCGGACCGCATCGGCGACCTGGTACGCAGGCCCCTTCAGGATGCGCTCGAAGTACGACGCGTGGGCGTCGCTGCCGGCCGCCCACTGTCCCAGGAACCGCTGCTGCCAGGCCGCGGCGTCGTAGTCGATCGCGATGGCATCCACGAACACCGCGCCCGCCCGGACGCCGAACCGGCGCAGGCCCGGATCGCAGGGCGACACCGCGACACGCGTGAGCAGCCCGGCGCCGTCGCCCGCGAAATTCGGCATGCCCGCCGCGCCGTTGTTGAGCACCCACCGCGGCCCGGCGCCCGCCTCCGCACGCAGGCCCTGGAACACCGGCAGGCAGGTGTGCGTGCAGGCGAACGCATCGACGCGGGCGCTGCGGAACCATCGGCGCACCTGATCGCGGTGCGCGGCCTCGCGCAGATGCTCCTGCGCGAACCCCCAGCCGGCCAGCGACTCGGCGTCGCCATGCACGATGCCCAGCCTCAGGTCGCCGACGTCGGCGCGCAGCCACATCGGCAGCGCCGACAGCACGCCGCGCTGCGCGGGCGTCGTCGCCCCGCGCAGCCGCGCCAGGATGCGGTTGGAACGCCGCACGACCGCTTCGCCGACCCAGTCGGGATAAGCGCAGCCGCAGCCGGCGTCGGCGTCGCCCTCCGCGGGATCGGCCGCCAGTTCGGTCTCGACGTTGCCGCGCAGCGCGACGTGCTCGAGCACCAGACGCTGCACCCGCTCGAACGCGCGCGGGTCGGCGTCGAACCAGTGGAAGTCGCCGTTGAAGACCAGGCGCTTGCGACCCGGCTCGCGCCCGAACAGTTCGAGCACGCGGTCCAGCGCGCAGGTGTTGCCATACAGGCCGCCGACGACGTAGAGCACGTCCAGGCCGCGCAGCGTATCGGGCGCCTCGACCGCGAAGACCTCGGGCCGATAGCGGTAGTGCAGCGGGCAAACCCGTCCGGGCGCCTGATCGGTAGGCAGGCCGGCGGGGGCGCGCCCGGCGATGTCTTCGCGCCCGGCCCGCACGCCGATGTCTTCGCGCACGGCGCTCATGGCGCCACCGTGGCCACGGCGACGGCGACGGCGAGGGCGGAGAGCAGAACGGCGGTCGTGCGGGTCGTGCTCATGGATGCGACTCCTTCGAGGGGTGAACGATCGGACGCGCGGCATTCGCAGGCCGCGCACCCACGGGATCCGGGACGTGTGATGTGGCCGTCGCCTCGGCGCGGCACGCACCGGACAGCCGGTACAGGCCGTCGAGCCGTGCATCGTCGACGGCGTCGATGGGCAGGTCCCAGACGATCCGGCCGCCGGCCATCCCGATCACGCGGGTGGCCAGCTGCGGCAGCACTTCGCGCTGATGCAGCACCGAGACCAGCGTGCCTGCACCGGCCGTGTCGCGCAGCACGGCGCAGACCTGCCGCACGGCATGCGGGTCGAGCGCCGAGGTCGGCTCGTCGGCGAGGATCAGCCGCGGCTGCTGCAGGCGCAGGCGGGCGACGCCGACCTTCTGCCGCTCGCCACCGGACAGGCGATCGGCGCGCGTGCCGGCCCGTGCGGACAGCCCCAGCGCGTCCAATGCGGCATCGGCCTGCGCCCGCACCTCGGGACGATGCCAGCGCACCCATCCGCGCCATGCGTCGAGACCGCGCAGCCGGGCCAGCCCACCGATCAGGACGTTCTCGCGCGCCGTCAGACGCGGCACCAGGTGCAGGCCCTGCATGACCAGCCCCAGCTCGGCGCGCAGTGCGCGCCACTGCACCCGCGTGAGCGGCACGCGCGCCTGCGGTCCGATCTCGCGCCCGAGCACCCGCACGCTGCCCTGGCGCGTGGCGACGGCCCCGCTCAGCAGGCGCAGCAGCGTGCTCTTGCCTGCGCCGTTCGGCCCGACGACGGCCACCCGCTCGCCCGGCGCGATCGTCAGCCCCTCGACCTGCAGCAGCGCGTGCGGCCCGACCCGCACCTGCACCTGGTCCAGCCGGATCACGGGGTCCGGACGCGCCGGCGTGTCGCGAACTGGAGACTGCGCGTGCCCGGCCGGCGACTGCGCGCGTCCGGCCGGTGCCGGCACGTGCCCGGTCGGCACGGACGCGTCCCCGATGGAGGGCCGCGCGCTCACAGCAGGGCCTTGCGGATGCGGCGCGACACGGCGTCGAAGGCCATCACCAGCACGATGACGACGAGCAGCAGCGTCGCCAGCCGGCTCCACTGGAACAGGCTCACCGCCTCGCTGATCAGCAGGCCCAGACCGCCCGCGCCGATCAGGCCCAGGATGGTCGAGTCGCGGATGTTGAACTCCCACACGTACAGGTGGTTGCCGACGAACTGCGGCAGCACCGCCGGCCAGACGGCATTGAAGAACACCTGCAGCGGCGTGGCGCCGGTCGCCCGCACGGCATCGATCGCGGCCATGTCCAGCGCCTCGATGCTCTCCGCATACAGCTTGCCGTACGTGCCCATCGAATGCAGTGCGATGGCCAGGATGCCGGCGGTGGGTCCGAGCCCGACGACACCGACCAGCACCAGCCCGAACACCAGGGTGTGGACCGCGCGGGCCGTGCCGAGCACCCCGTTGGCCGCCCATGCCAGCGGCCTGGGCGCATTCAGATTGCGTGCGGTGAGCAGACCCAGCGGCAGCGCAAGCACGGCCGCCAGCAGCGAGCCCAGCGTGGCGATCTGGAACGTCACCCAGGTGGCGCGCCCGACGGCGGCGACGAAGGCGGTTTCGACTGCGCGCCGGTTCTCCACGCGCAGCAGCGCGCCGTCGTCGCTGCGGAACTCGAGCCGCTCCGGACCGAACCACACGTCGAGCACACTCGGACGCGCGAACTCGCCGACCGACTTGACGAGGTTCTGCCACGGGCTGCGCCCGAACGAGAGGTCGCCCGCTGCGACGAGGGTTCCGAGGCACAGCCCGATCAGTGCGATGTAGATCAGCACCAGCCCGGCGAAGGCGGCGCGTTCGCGCGGCACCGCACGGAGCGCGGTTGCCGCCGCGGTGGCGGCGGGAGAGGCAGAGGCCGTGGCAGAGGCCCCTCCACCGCCCCCCGGACGCACCGATCGTGTCTCGAACACGCGCAGCCTCACTTCGGCCGCAACGTGCCGGTGGCCAGACCCGCGTCCCGGATCGGCTTGTAAAAGGCGTTGTCCGTGGCCACGAACCCGGTGTAATTGGCCGGCAGCAGCTGGGGCTGCGTCTTCAGCAGCGGGCCCACGTCGGCGAGCGCGGCCTGCAGGCGCGCGACGAAGGCCTTGTCCCGGAACAGCGCAGCGCTCACCGCGAGCGCGTCGTTGGGCAGGGGCGCCGACTGCCAGATCACCTTGCTGCGCTCGGCACGGATCAGGCCCTGCTCGATCATCGCGGTGCGGTTGCGGTTGTAGTCGGCGCCCGCGTCGAGCTGCCCGGCCGCAACCTGCGTCTGGATCGCCTGATGCTTCGTGTGCAGCACGCGCCCGAAGTGGGTCTGCGGATCGATCCCCTGCTGCATGAAGAAGTGCAGCGGAATCAGGTACCCCGACGTCGAGCCCTTGTCCCCGAACGCGAAGCTGCGCCCCTTGCCCTTGGGCCCCAGCAGGTCCTGCACGCTGGCGATGCCCGAGTCCGGATGGGTGACGATCATCGCGAAGTACTCGGGCTTGCCCTGGTACAGGATCGTGGACACCACCTGCGCGTCCGAGACGTGGTTGGCCAGCACGTAGCCCCACGGGCCCATCAGCGCGAGGTCGGTCTCGCCGGTGGCGAGGCTGCGGGCCAGCCCCTCCCAGCTGTCGACCGTGCGCAGCTCGACGGCGCGCCCCAGTCGCTGCGCCAGATGCGCGGCGAGCGGACGATAGGTGGCGTCGTTCTTCTCGCGGTCCGGCTGGAACATGCCCACGCCGAACTTCAGCGGACCCGCCGGCGCAGGCGCCTGCGCCGACGCAGGAAGGAGCGGCAATGCAGCGCCGAGCGCCGTGACGGCGGCGTACCCGGCGGTGACGATCAGTCTGCGGCGCATCGGACGGCTCATTCGAGTGCTCCAGTGCACATGGGGATTCATGAACGGGGGTGCGCGACAACAGTGCGCCGATGGGCGTTCAGCGCGCGTCGTTCAGCGCGCGTCGTTCAGCGCCCAGTCGTAGTCGAGGAACTCGATGTCGACCTTCTCGCTGCGGATGCGCTCGCGGTCGGCCGGCGCGTCGGCCAGCAGATCGGCGTGCCGGGCCGCGAACGCGGGCAGCGACGCGATCGCGCGGTGGCCCTGACGGAAATCGTCGCCGTACCAGTCGAAGATCTTCGACAGCTCGAGGCGTCCGCGCTGCGCGTTCCAGCGGTTGCGCGTGCGGTCGGCCATGAAGCGGCGCGCCTGCTCGTCGTACTGCGCCTCCAGCCGCTCACCCACGTAGGCCTCTTCGCGCAGCATCGGGCAGCCGACGGATGCGCAGTTGACCGCGAAGTGGACGCGCGGGTCGTCGTACACGCCACGCTTGCGCAGCATCGCGTGCTCGATGTCGTCGAGCGAGACCTTGCCGCCGAGCAGCGGGATCCACTTCGGCTTCCAGGGATTCGACAGCAGGCTGCCGAGATCGCGGATCGACTTCAGGTCCGGGTACTTCGTCAGGATCAGCTCGACCGTGAACGCGTTGTACGCATTGACCAGGAACGCCTGCTGTCGGGCCTTGGAGAAGCCGCCGAACGCCGCGGCGCCGACACCCGACAGCGTCTGCAGGTAGGCGCCCAGCGCGGCGCGGTCCGCCGCGAAGCCGGCATACCGCACCTGCGAGGCCTGACCGCCGCGCAGCAGCACGACGTGCTTGCGCAGCAGGGCCGTCCACGCAGCATGCGCGTGATCGAAGGTGTCCGCGCGCGCCGTGCCGCCCGCGGTGCCGCCGCCCAGTGCGGCCGCGATGCCGGCCATCAGCACCTGCCGCCGCCGCGCGCTGCGCAGACGGCTCCACGCCATGTGCATGCGCTCGCCGGTTCCGAGGCCCTCGACGATTCCGAAGCCCCCGCCGCCCCTGAAGCCCGTCCCGATCCTGAAGCCCGTGCCGGTCCTGAAGCGCGTGCCGGTCATGAGCGCTCCCATGCGTGATACCGGGCCACCCACTTCAGGAGCGTCTGCGGCGCGTGCGCCCGCTTCCACTCGCCGGCGGCGTACTTGTTGGCTTCCGACAGCGTCGGATAGGTGTGGATCGTGCCGAGGATCCGGTTCAGTCCCAGGCCGTGCTTCATCGCCAGCACGTATTCGGCGAGCAGGTCGCCGGCGTGCTCGCCGACGATCGTCACGCCCAGGATGCGGTCCTTGCCGGGCACGGTGAGCACCTTGACGAAGCCGTGCGCCGTGCCGTCGGCGATCGCGCGGTCGAGGTCGTCGATGCCGTAGCGGGTCACCTCGTACGGAATGCCCTGCGCCTGCGCGTCGGATTCCGACACCCCCACCCGCGCCACTTCCGGATCGGTGAACGTCGTCCAGGGCACGACGCGGTAGTCGGCGCGGAACTTCCGGAAGCGCCCGAACAGCGCGTTCACCGCCGCGTACCAGGCCTGATGCGCGGCCGTGTGCGTGAACTGGAACGGCCCCGCGACGTCGCCCACCGCGTAGATGTTGGGGTAGCGGGTCTGCAGGTGGTCGTTGGTCTCGATGGTGCCGCGCGGTGTCAGCGGGATGCCCAGCTCCTCGAGGCCGTAGCCGGTGACGCGCGCCGTGCGGCCGACCGCGCACAGCAGCACGTCGAACGGCACCGCGATCTCCTGGGCGCCCTGGCGCACGACCAGCCGCTTCTCGCCCGCAACGACCTCGGCGCGCACCGCCTGATGCCCGGTCAGCACGTGCACGCCGTCGGCCTTCAGCGCGGCTTCCACCAGTGCGGACACCTCGGGATCCTCGCGCCCCATCAGGCGCGGCGCCATCTCCACCTGCGTGACCGCGCTGCCCAGCCGGGCGAAACTCTGCGCCAGCTCGCAGCCGATCGGCCCGCCGCCGAGCACCACCAGCCGCCGTGGCAGCTCGGTCAGCCCCCAGACGGTGTCGCTGGTGAGCACGCCCACCGCATCCAGCCCGGGGATGGGCGGCACGAACGGACGCGCCCCCGCGGCGATCACGATGCTGCGGGTGGTCAGCGACTGCGTGCTCCCGTCGGCCAGCGTGACGTCCACGCGCCAGGGACTGGTGATGCGCGCATGCCCCTGCAGCACCTCGACGCCGAGCCCGGTGTAGCGCTCGACGGAATCGTGCGGCGCGATGTCGGCGATCACGCGGTGCACCCGCTGCATCACGGCGGCGAAGTCGACGGTGCCGCCCGCTCCGACGATGCCGAACGCGTCCGCCTTGCGCACCTGCCGCGCCGCCTTGGCCGCCCGGATCAGCGCCTTGCTCGGCACGCAGCCGAAGTTCAGGCAGTCGCCCCCCATCCGATGGCCTTCGACCAGCGTGACCTTCGCCTTCACCGCCGCCGCGATGTACGCGCTGACGAGGCCGCCGGCGCCGGCGCCGATCACGACCAGGTTGCGATCGAAGCGTGCCGGCCGCGGCCAGCCCGCGTACTGCTTGCGCGCCTGCAGCCAGCCCACGACCGCCTTGGCCACCAGCGGGAACAGACCCAGCAGCACGAAGCTGCCCAGCAGGCCCGCCGACAGGATGTCGCCCGGCGTGCGGATGGCCGCGAGCTGGGTGCCGGCGTTCACGTAGACCGCGGTGCCCGCCAGCATGCCGATCTGGCTGACCAGGTAGAAGCGCGCGGCGCCGATCGGCGTCAGCCCCATCAGCAGGTTGATCAGCCAGAACGGAAACACCGGCACCAGGCGCAGCGTGAGCAGGTAGAACGTGCCGTCGCGCCGCACGCCTTCGTTGATCGGCGCCAGCGACCGGCCGAAGCGCGACTGCACGGTGTCGCGCAGCAGGTAGCGCGCGGCGAGGAACGCCAGCAGCGCGCCCAGGCTCGACGCGAACGACACCACCAACAGGCCGACGGCCAGACCGAACATCGCACCGCCCGCCAGCGTGAGGATCAGCGCCCCCGGAATCGACAGGGCGGTCGCCAGCACGTACACGCCGAAATAGATCAGCAGCGTGGTCACGGGCCGCGCCTGATACGCACCGACCAGCGCGTCGCGGCTGGCCTTGAGCTGATCGAGCGTGAGCAGCCGGCCGAGTTCGAAGTGCCGGTAGAGCAGGACGGCCAGCACCACGACGACGGCCACGGCGACCCAGCGCCATGCGCTGCGGGCAGCCATCACGCGACTCCTGCGACGGCGGCCGGGTTCGAAGCGCCGGCCTGGGCCGGCGACGCCGCGCCGGCCGGAATGCCTGGCGCGTGGGCGGCGTCCACCGCGAGCGCGCCGCCGCAGCTGCTGCCCTGCCCCGCCGTGCACCCGTAGCAGTGACCGGCCGTGCGGATCGGCGCGCCCTCGACATCGTGGACGAGCAGATCGCGCAGATGCGGGTGCGCATGCCCCGGCATCCGCGCGCGCAGCCCCAGCATCTGGTTGAAGTCGCAGTCGTACAGGTCCCCCTGCCAGTCGACGCTGATCAGCGACCGGCACATCACCGTGTCGAGGTTCGCGTCCTGGTGGGCATCGCGCAGCAGCGTCATGTAGGTGCCGAACGTGCCCTTGCTCACCAGGGTGCTGCCGAACCGCTGGATCGGCATGTTGGCCAGCGCCAGCAGCCGGTCGAAGCGGATGCCGAAGTGCGCGGACAGTTCACGCTTGTAGTCGGCCTCGAGCGTGTGCTGCGGCGGCGGCAGCGACGGACCCTGCGGGTTGTAGACCAGGTTGAGCACGCGGCCCGAGCCCGGCTGACCGTACCCCAGCGCATTGAGCTGGCGCAGGCCCGTGATGCTGCGCTCGAACACGCCGTCGCCCCGCTGCCGGTCGACATTGGCCGGCGAGTAGCACGGCAGCGATGCCGTCACCTCCACCCCCTGCTCGGCCAGGAATTCCGCCAGCCCCTCCTGCCCGGGCTCGGACAGGATCGTCAGGTTGCAGCGGTCGATCACCCGCACACCCAGCGCCCGGGCGCTGCGCACCAGGTGACGGAAGTGCGGATTCAGCTCGGGCGCGCCGCCGGTCAGGTCCAGGGTGGAGAGACGGCGTGCGGACAGCACGGCGAGCACCAGCGCCACCGTCTCGCCCGTCATGGACTCGGTGCGGTTCGGTCCCGCATTGACGTGACAGTGCAGGCAGCTCTGGTTGCACCGGTAGCCGAGGTTGACCTGCAGCGTCTCGAGGCGGCGGCGGCCGATCGGAGGAAAGGCGGTGGCGGCCAGCAGGGGCAGAGTGGCGTGCATGACGAGGGGTTCCGGCAGGGTTGTCCGCGGCACGGGGCCGGCTTGCAGTGCAGTTCGGGGCGAGCGCGCCGGCGGTTACACCGGCGCGTGTCGAAATCCGCGTGATGCCGGCATCCGCCGCTGCGGGTACCCTGCGGGATCCGATCCACGCACCGAATACCATGCAACGCACACCTTCGCACGGGCCGCGCATCCTGATGACCGGCCTGCTGACCAGCCTGTTGTCGGCCGCCCTCGGCGGCTGCGCGCTCAGCATCGAGCAGTCGGCGCCCGCGGACCGGACGTCGGACGACGTCCAGACCGTGATCACCGGACGCATGAACTACGTGATCGACGGCCGGATGATGACGCCGTATGGCGGCTTCCGGCCCGCCTGGCCGGCGCCCTTCCTGCAGGCGGTGAACCTGGAGAGCGGCGACACGCACGCCTTCCCCGCCGTCGAAGCCCAGGAAGGACGATTCCGCTGGCTGGCCACCCCCGGTGCGTACATGGTCGGACGCATCGGATTCGGCACCTACTTCGACGACACCTACATCGCGTGGCCGCGGGTGGTGCTGTGCGTGCCGCGTGCCCCGGGCCGCACCGTCTACGTCGGCCATCTGCGGCTGGAAGGCACCCGCTACGACAAGGAGGTCCGCCTCAGCACCGGCACGACGTACCGGTCGAAAGGCATACGCTACACGTTCAAGGTGGAGGACGAAGCCGCGGACGCGCCCGATGCGCTCAGGCGCCTGATGCGCGTGGCGCCCGACATGCCGATCGGCGACGGGCTGCAGGCGCAGTGGAAGGCCGACCGGGCGGGACTGGTGCGGCGGGCGTGCGGGACGGCGGACGCGGCCTCGTAGGCAACGGCGACGGCCCGCTCAGAACGGGATGTCGTCGTCCATGTTGTCGAAGTTGGGCGCCGGCTTGCGGGCCGCACCGCCGCCCCCGCCACCGCCGCCGCCGCGCGCACCACCGCCCGACGACTCGCGCGAATACCCCGACCCCGACGACTCGAAGTCTCCGCCCCCGCCGCCGCCGCCACCACCGCCCTCGCGACCGCCGAGCATCTGCATCTCCTCGGCGGTCGCGAGGGCGGTGGTGGCGGCGGCGGCGG
>ENA-UPTA01002566-UPTA01002566.1-activated-sludge-metagenome-genome-assembly--contig:-NODE-2566-length-18675-cov-6.405424_pt1 | contig 18675 bp, 14 predicted proteins | sample MGYA00238184_ERZ773361 | MGnify/ENA primary metagenome ERZ773361 (study PRJEB29100, sample SAMN05720205) | activated sludge metagenome | isolation source: anaerobic digester from wastewater...
CCCGTGAGAGTCGCGATGTCCACTATCACATCAGGCTTGTAGCGGTCAATGGTGTAGGCGAGGGCATCGGCAAGTATCAACCGTCCTTCAGCGTCGGTGTTTCCGATCTCAACTGTTTTTCCGGTATATGAAGTGAACACGTCCCCCGGCCGGTAGGAGCCGCTGGTTATCATGTTTTCAACGCAGGGAATTGCGGCGACAATGTTGACCTTCAGCTTCAGTTCAGCAGCTGTTTTCACGGTGTAGAGGCATGCCGCGGCACCTGCCATGTCGCTTCGCATTGATTCAATATTTCCGGATGGCTTGATGTTGATCCCCCCTGAATCAAATGTGACGCCCTTTCCCACGAGACCTATGATGTGTTTGTTTCCCGGTTTTCCTGTGTATTTTAAAATAATGCATTGAGGGGGATAATGTGATCCTCTGCTCACGGCACACATGAGGCCCATGTTCAGCTTTTCCATGTCTTTCCGGCCAAGTATGGTGCAGGTGATACCGTGCTGTTTCGCGATTTTTTTTGCCGCTTTTGATATCCCTGCCGGATTGCTGTTATCGCTGGTGTCATTCACAAGATTTCTGCAGAGCAGGGAGTTTTCACAGATAATCGCTGTCTCTCTAAGGAGCGCAGGTGCCTTATCGGAATCAGTATATATGAATACGGTGTCAATATCAGCCTCGCTGTTGTTCTGTTTTGACTTATATCTGGAAAAGGAATAATTGGAAAGATAAAGGCCCTCGGCTATTGCGGTGATCACCTCATTTTCATCCATTGATTTCACTGGTGGAATAACTACATGGAGTTCCCTGATCTTTCGTTTCCGGGCGGAAAGCATACAGTTCCCGGCGCTTTTTCTGAGAGCTTCCAGGGTGGTATTTTTCGGTTTACCGACTCCGCAAATAAAAACATTCGGATTATTCCTGAAAGGAAGGAACATCACTTCTCCTGGTTTTCCCCGGACAAATGAGAGGTCTAATGTGTCAGTAATAAAATCCAGTTCTCCGGGGATTGATTCAGATATATGTACCGCCTGTTCTTCATCAAGGAAAAGCACGACAGTCGTGTCAGATGCGGCAGTGTACATTTGTTTTTTTGCAATTAGTTTCATAATAACCCGGAGTATTTCAGATAACAGAATTCTTCACAGCTTTTAATAGTCTCTCAATAATATCGTAATCCGCACATTGCACATGGCAGTAAATAATGCCGTACTGAAGTTGCCGGCAGATTGAGATACACGTTTGTATAGAGAGATGTGATTATTATCAAGAATAATTTTGAAACACCGGAACTCACGGGATATTTTTTTCCCGCAGGTACCTGGTATCCCGTATAATTGAATTCAGGGTTGTCGGCAGATATCTTCACAAGATGGAAACTGGAATTCAGGGGCTATTTGAAAAAATACCGTAATAATTTATTTGACAAAATATGGGGTGAACTTACTTTGGCGCATACAGATAAAAAATTCTCGCATAATTATCGCAATTTTTCTGCGAGAAAACATTGATCATTGGTTCAAAAAGAAGTAGTATTAAAACAGGTATTTTACAAATCTTGGTAACAGCCCCGCCATGTACTATGCTGCAGGGTTGTTATTAATCTTATCAATCAGGATAGTTGTATGATGAACGGAGTTGAAAAAGAGTTTGATGATGAAGTATACGAAGACGAGTTCTACGAGGAGAATTTTGACGAAGAGGAACTGGTTGATGAAGAGGAAGGCCTCGTAAAAGACTTCGATGATGACGATGATGATGATGAACTGGTTCATGAACTGGATGATGATGACGAGTGGGATTCAAAAGCAACACGTCGTATTGAGACCAGTTATGCCTGCGAGGATTGTGACTACCGCTGGGAAAATGTTATTGTAAAAAGAAAAACTGATATTGAGGAAGAGATTGATGATCTCGATATCATCTGTCCCATGTGCGGTTCCATGAACATAAGTATAATATGAGCGATGATCACATACGGATCAGGGGTGCGCGGGAGCATAATCTAAAAAACATTTCCGTTGATATCCCGCGGGACAAACTTGTTGTGATCACGGGGCTTTCCGGTTCAGGAAAGTCCTCTCTTGCGTTCGATACAATTTATGCCGAGGGACAGCGGCGGTATGTTGAGTCCCTCTCCGCGTATGCACGGCAGTTCCTCGGCCTTATGGAAAAACCTGATGTTGACCTCATAGAAGGCCTTTCCCCCGCAATATCAATTGAACAGAAAACGACACACCGGAATCCCCGCTCAACAGTGGGGACGGTAACTGAGATATATGATTATCTCCGGCTTCTGTTTGCCCGCATAGGGGTCCCCTATTGCTATAAGTGCGGAAAGAAAATATCCTCCCAGTCCGTTGATCAGATCGTGGAGACCCTGATGACCATGGAGCAGGGGAGCCGTATGCAGGTAATGGCTCCCGTGGTGCGGGGACGGAAGGGTGAACACGAGGAAAAATTAAACACCGCGCGAAAAAGCGGATTCCTCCGTGTCCGGATCGACGGCGAAATGCGTATGCTCGATGAAGAAATCACTCTTGAAAAAAACAAAAAGCATGATATTGACATTGTGGTGGACAGACTTTCCCTCAAGGACGGCATACGGTCCCGCCTTGCGGAATCGATCGAAACCGCAATTGACCTTGCGGAGGGATTGGTTGTTGTCGCCTTCGAGGACAGTGAGATGCTGTTTTCCACAAAACTTTCCTGCCCTGACTGCGGTGTGTCAATTCCTGATCTTGCTCCGCGCATGTTTTCCTTCAACAGCCCCCACGGCGCATGTCCTGTATGCAGCGGCCTCGGTTTTATTATGCGGTTTGATCCCGATCTCATTGTTTCCGACCCCGAAAAGTCACTCTATGACGGCGTCCTGGAAGTTTGGGGGAAAAGTACGAGCTACTGGTATCTCGAGCAGATCCGGACCCTTGAAAAAAATTTTGATTTCGATGCGTCATTGCCCTGGAAAAAGCTTACGAAAAAGATAAAAGAAGTGATATTGCACGGATCCGGCACCACGCGGCTCCGCTATGATATCCAGCGGAACGGCGACCAGTATAAGTTTGCACGAACTTTTGAGGGGGTCATTCCCAACCTCGAACGGCGGTATCGTGAGACAAATTCCGATGGTATGCGGACATGGATGGAAAAATTCATGACGAACCAGCCCTGTTCTGAATGCGGAGGTAAACGTCTCAGGCCTGAAATTCTTTCTGTGAAAGTCGCCGGGAAATCGATTGATGAAATGACTTCCCTCTCGATTAAACAGTCCCTTGCATTTTTTGAAAATATATCGCTCACGGACACTGAGCAGAAAATATCCTCGCAGATAATGAAGGAAATCATAACCCGCCTGCGTTTCCTGAATAACGTGGGAATAAATTATCTCACCATGGACAGGGCCGCGGGTACTCTCTCCGGGGGAGAGTCACAGCGTATACGGCTTGCGACGCAGATCGGCTCCAGCCTCATGGGGGTGCTCTATATTCTTGATGAGCCCAGTATCGGCCTCCATCAGCGGGACAACCGCAAGCTCCTTGATGCGCTGAAAGGGCTCCGGGATGTGGGAAACACCGTGATTGTGGTGGAACATGATGAAGAGACAATCATGGAAGCGGACTATGTGCTGGATCTGGGTCCCGGCGCCGGTCTTCACGGCGGGTATGTTGTCGCTTCGGGTACCACCGGGGATATCATGGGGAATCCGGAATCCCTGACCGGAAAGTACCTTTCAGGGAAGGAGTCTGTTCCGGTTCCCAGGGCCAGACGGACCCCTGTTGGCATGCTGACCGTGAAAGGGGCTTCAGAGAATAATCTTAAAAATCTTACAGTCGATTTTCCCCTTGGTGTATTTACCTGTGTTACCGGCGTTTCCGGTTCGGGGAAGTCATCTCTGGTCATCGAAGTGCTGTACAAGGCGCTGGCAAACCTTAAGATGAAATCAAAGCTCCAGACCGGACGGTTCGATACGATCCGCGGTATCGACAGGATTGACAAGGTCATAGATATTGACCAGTCAGCCATAGGACGGACACCGCGCTCAAATCCGGCGACCTATACTGGGCTTTTTACGCCCATACGGGATCTTTTTGCAAACCTGCCCGAATCAAAGATGCGCGGTTACAAGCCGGGTCGGTTCTCCTTCAATGTCGCGGGAGGACGGTGTGAGTCCTGTGAAGGGGACGGCATCAAGAAGATAGAGATGCACTTTCTCCCTGATGTCTATATCACCTGCGATGTCTGCAAGGGGCGCCGCTACAATCATGAAACGCTGGAAGTGCGGTACAAGGGAAAGAACATTTCCGAAGTTCTCGAAATGACCGCCGCTGAGGCCCTTGATTTCTTTGAAAATTTACCCGCGATACGGAACAAGCTTGAAACTATCAACAGGGTCGGGCTTTCCTACATAAAGCTCGGACAGCCCGCAACGACCCTTTCAGGGGGCGAGGCTCAGCGTGTCAAGCTTTCAACAGAGCTGTCGAAGAGGGCCACGGGGAATACCGTCTACATCCTTGACGAACCCACCACCGGGCTCCACTTCGCCGATGTGAAAAAACTTCTTGAGGTGCTGAATTCCCTGGTTGATAAAGGTAACACGGTTATTGTAATTGAGCATAACCTCGACGTTATAAAGACTGCTGACATGATCATTGATCTGGGCCCTGAAGGGGGTGACGGCGGCGGGGAGATTATCGCCTGCGGCACCCCGGAGGAGGTTGCCGGAAATGAGAGGTCATATACCGGGATGTTCCTGAAAAAGTATCTTAAATAAAGCCCGTTTCGGACCGATTTAAAATAAATACGTTGCAAATTGTTACTGTAACATTATTGACATAATCAATGGTATTATTTACAATATGACATAATTTATCGTTGCCTGTATGGTGAACAGTATGATAGATTATTGCAGCATTGCCCTGCGGCAGCCATGTGTTTATCACGTTAAATGAGGATTCCGTTGCGAAGAATTGCTAATTACATTCTGCTTTTTATAATGATCCAGGTACTCTGTGCTGCCGTTCATTCCTCCGCTTCCGCATTTTCCTTTTCAAGTGACCTTGTGCAGTTTGAGAGGGCCAAAGATTATTTTAAGAAAGGTGTTCATTTCTTTAATAAGTACCAGTATCTCGCGGCGGTTGAATTTTTCCGGAACGCAGTATCGGCATACCCTGATTATAATACCGCTCGTGAATATCTTGCACGGTCCTACAAATATGCCGGCTTTACCGATGAAGCCCTGAAAGAATGGGAAAGCCTTTCAAATATCAATACTGAAAATGTCTATATCCGAAATAAAATTGACACCATCAGGTTCAGAAGCGCCAGAGGAAGCCTCGAAACAGACTTCAGCCGTCTCATCCTTTCAGAGGAATATGTTTCGGGATTGTTAAAGCGGTTCCGTTTTCCTGCTCCTGTGGATATTGCGGTGGACGGCGAAAAGAATCTCTATGTAACATCTTTTTCAGGGGGGAAAGTCAGCAAGTTCGATTCCAACGGCAGAGGGCTTTCAACATTCTCTCCCACCCTGACCAGTAAAATTTACGGCATAGATTCACGGGGGAGCGTGCTTGCCGTCACTGATTTTAAATATGATACTGTCTATATCCTGGACCACAATTTTAATATTAAGAAAAAATTTGGAGGCACAGGAAAGGGGGAAGGACAGTTTCACGGACCTGAAGGGGTGGCAATTGATCATAAGGGAAATGTCTACGTGGTTGATGCCGGTAATCACCGTGTCCAGAAATTCGACGATGCGGGGAATTTTATTCTGAAATTCGGCAGGCACGGTGAATATGAAGGTCAGTTTGATAATCCCACTGATGTGTGTATCCATGGAAACAGGGTTTATGTGACCGATACCGGCAATAACAGGATCGCCGCTTTTGATGATTCCGGTAATTTTATAAAAAATATTACCCGGCAAAACCTTGTCATGCCCCGGGGTATCAGCGCTTTCAGGAACACCCTTCTGGTCTCCGATGAAACAAGGGGGCTCTTCTTTTATGATCTCCATACCGGAAAAAGCAGATGGTTCAGGTCATGGGAGGGCGGGAAAAAACGCTTTGCAAAGCTTTTCTCCACAACTTCCGACAGGGACGGCCTGCTGTACTGCCTGGACCATCTCTATGAAAAGGTCTTTGTGTTCTCACCTCCGGAGATAACCTACACGAACCTTGATGTTGAAGTAACTTCAATTGAAACAAGAGATTATCCCACTGTCGCGGTATATCTCAATATTCGGGACAGGGGGGGGAAACCGGTTTACGCGCTGAAACGGGAAAATTTCAGGGTATCGGAAGACAATGCGGTTGTGACCCGTCTGAATGTGGATTACATGAGGACCCGGAACCCTTCTGTGTCAATGGTGCTCTGTGTTGACAGGTCAACACAGAGTAAAGGATTTCACAATGAGCTTCCCTGGGTCTCGGAATTTATCCTCCGCAAGATGAGAGTGAATGACAAGATAAAGGTGCTGAATTTCAACAGGGACTTCTGGACAGGGAATGCCTTTGACTGGAGCAGGAGAAGGACGCTGAAGGCCCTGCAGGAGCGAAGGTATGGTCAGGGACAGGACACCGGTGCGGTGCTGTATAATGCGATCAGCGATCTTATCCCGTCACTCAGCAGGCGGGCGGTCGTTCTTCTGACGTCGGGGTCTGTGAGCCCGGACTCGTTTAACAGGTATACCTCGAAGTACATCATCGAGTATGCACGGAATCATTATATCCCCATTCATATTATAACCTTTAATCCTGCCGATGAGGAGCTGGAGAGAATTGCCGGCGAGACCGGAGGGAAGCTCCTTCGTGCCAGCAATGCCGCAGGGCTGAACAGTCTCTATGATGAGATAAAGCGGGGCGAGGAATACCGCTATATGCTCCTCTATCACAGCTTTAAAATGCCCACATTCAAGGGATGGTGGACGGACCTGAAAATTAATATCGATTACAAAGGGCAGCGTGGATACGAATGGGGTGGATATTTTGTCCCCTGATACAATTGATAACTTTGCCCTTGCCCGGGAGCGTATGGCTCAGGAATTGACGCGGAATGGTGTTACCTCGGTCCGCGTTCTCAATGCGATGAAAAAAGTCCCGCGGCATCTCTTTGTCTCCGAGGCTCTCCGGTACAGCGCGTACAATGACGTGTCCCTGCCGATCGGTTTCAGTCAGACAATTTCACGGCCCACCACTGTCGGGCGGATGATACAATCACTCGGCCTTACAGGAAGGGAGCGTGTTCTTGAAGTAGGCACCGGGTCAGGATATCAGGCCGCAGTAACGGCGGAACTTGCAGACCGTGTCGTTTCGATGGAGCGGATAGAGGCCCTTCACCGGCGTGCCAAAGTGACGCTCCTCATGACAATGAATTACCGCAATATAGAACTATATCATACAGGCGCTTTTTCTGATATTAAGGGAACATTCGATGCTATCCTTGTTGCCGCCTGCGCTCCCGTTATGCCGGAACACCTGATTTCGCTGTTAAACAACGGGGGGAGGATGCTCATTCCTGTTGAAAAGGGAAACTCGCAGGTTATCAAAAAGTTTGTCCGTCACGATGAAGAAATTGTGTACGAGGAGGAGGTCGGCGAGGCGCAGTTTGTGCCCCTCGTGATGTGATGCCGCTCGTTCTTACTGTGAATTGATTATTTCCGTAATCCACTTCATGGATTTTTTAAACTGCTTTTCTCCCCCTGCCTCATTACCTTCGTCCGGATACACTTCAATTGTTTTGTCGCAGATGAGATGGTTGAAGAGCGCGAATACGCATTGGGGCGGCGAAAACCTGTCTTTGAATCCCACCGTTACCAGACAGGGACATGAAATTTTATCGGAAAAGTTCAGCGCGTCATAATAAGAGAGGTTTTTCTTGACCGTTTTATTTTTGCTTTTATTTTTCTGCAGGAAACTGTTAATTTCCTCTGTCGCGTCGCTTTCGGAATGATTCTGCGAGAGCCTGAGATAGCTGAAGGAAGGAGTGTCCAGCACAAGGGCGCGAACTCTCTCAGACATGCTTGCCGCGAATATGGCCGCTGCGGCGCCGAAACCTTTCCCGATAATTCCGATAGCGCTGCAGTCAAGGAAATTGCGCAGCCGGAGCATGTCAATCGCGCGGTATACATCAAGATAAATTCCCCGGGCATAGTAGGTATCTCTGTCAAGAATGTTTTCAATCATATATCCCGGGTATGATTTTTCCTCACCGGGGGCGGGATTTGTTCCCGGTTCAACAGATAAAATATCATGGCCCCTGAGGTTCATAAAGAAATATGCTGCGGAAGTATCAAGAATGTAGTTGCGGTAATTGTTTTTTGCGTTATAATCAGACAGTATTATGATTACCCGCGGTTTTTCTATATCGTGCGGTACAAAGAGGTCTCCTGTAATCACTGACCTGTTAAAGCTTTTAAAGGATACGTCATGGACGGTGAATCTGGCATTGGACTTTTTTTTGTTTTCCGCGAGCTGCGCTTCGGTGGGAATTTTTTTCAGCTCCTGTATGCCGCTGTTCCAGAACGCATCAAAATCATCGCTCCGGTCAAAGGGAGGAAGATGAAGGAAAAAACTGTCAAAATCATTCACTGGAGGCATGTTATTTTTTTCAGTTTACAAGCTTGTAGATAAAATAGCTATTATAGTGTAACAGCAGGTAGATAAGATATATTAAAAGCAATGATAAAAAGATTATCAGGAAAAAAATCGAAATAACGGTAACAGGTTTTGATATCAGGTGGGAAAGAATTTCCTTCGCGGAAAGTTCATCCTTTCGCAGGACATATACCCTTCTAACGAGCATGATTAAAAAGGTCGCCGCAATCGCGACCCATGTAACATCTCTCACGATAAAAGTAAAAAGCTCCTTATGCTGTACCGCAAACAGGGAAATCGGTATGATGATGAGATCCATGATGCCGAGGGACACCACGGCAGCTGCGATGACAAAGAAAAAAAGGACCTTCAGGTCGTTGATCCTGTCCAGTATCCTTGTTTTTTCCATTCTGTTATTGTTGCCCATTGTATAGTCTGATCCTCGTATGTGCGTTTTTTAGTTGCCGGAGCGTCATTTTTTTTCTGTTTTCTTATCCAGCTTCTTTGTTTCCTGGATATTCCTGTCCTCGTCCAGTTCGACGCCGAGTTCTTTCAATGCTTTTTTCGCTTCTGACTGGACCCGGGGACTTGGATCATATTTCATTTTATATTTTAAAATGTCAATAGTTCTTTTCCCCTTTATTTCTTTTAATAAACGTACCGCCTGAAGACGAACACTGGGATTGTTGCTGCGGGCTGAATTGACGAGACGCGGATACGCCCGTTCATCGCCGAGCCTGGCAAGGGCGGCAACACCGTATAAATAGAGGCGGTGATAGTTCCGCTGCTTCTTGAAGGGGTACTTCTCAATTTTCCGCATTTCCTTATCAATTATTACCCCGGCTTCTTTCGCCTCCAAATGGGCGAGTGAATTAACGGCATAAGATCGTATTGTGGTATCTTCTTCCTCGTCCTGAAATAGTTTTAAGAGAAACTCTTTGGAATCCTTAATGCCGGCTTTCCCGAGAAAAATGATAAGCTGTTCCCTGTTGATTTTTGTGGTTTTATTGTCCTTGATAGCTTTTAAGGAAAAATCCTTCAACGCGGAGGCTTTGAATTCTCCAAGGGCGTCAAGGAGGGCGCCGGTAAAGTTTGAATCTTTCGCCATATCCTGTTTTTTCATAATTTCAACCATTTTGTCGGTGATTGAAAGGTCCCGGATTTTTTTCAGGGCATACACCGCCGCAATCTGCACGTCCTCGGTATCATCATTGAGTGAGGAGGATATCTCCGGGATGGCGCTTTTCAGCTTGATCTCTCCAGCGATATATATTGCCTTGCTTTTCACTTCTATGTCAATTTCATCCTTGATGATAGTTATCAGCAGTTTTCCCAGGTTTTTCTTTCTTTCCTCATCACGAACTTTCATGATATGGTTCATCGCTTCAAGGCGCTCTTTCTGTATTCCATACTCAAGGGTGCGTTCAATCCACTCGGTCATTTTCTTTTCATTTTCTTCCAGGCGCTGCTTTCTTTTTTCTTCCGCGTTCAGTTTCTTCTCATGATCTTTCGGAACAGCAGCGCCAGTTTTGTCCGGTGATTTTTTTGCCTCTGCAGCGGTCGTTTGTTTCACAGCGGGGGATGATTTTTTACTCTGCGGTGAATTCCTTTGCTGACCATGGGAGTCAGAGATCAGAAAAATCATGGCAATGCAGGCAGCAATCGAAACAAGTGATGCTTTTATCAGTACCGGTGTTTTCATCGTTGGACCGTTCATGCAGTATCCTTTGTTTATTTAAAGCTGCATGTCCCGTGAAATATTGTTGTTCATAAAGATAGCCGCTATTTCACAGCAGGACATGGGTTTCGGCGCCTTCATCATTCAGAAAGATTAAAGGCCGGGCGGAAAATTTACTTTTGTACTTATAGTATCGGAATAAACAGAGTAAAAATCAATGGTGATTGTTCATTACATGAGTCCTGAAAGAAAAGTAAATCCGATACAGATAAATGAAAAATAAATTCATATAATCACAATAAGGGATTATGCGCTGAATTTCCTTCATTCCGGGCAAATTGGCATTGCATTCTCCTGGGATTTTGAAATCCAGCGCCTGAACGCAATATATCCGATAATAAACAAGGGAGCAACCTATATTTTTCTTGAAATTTTTTACAATCTCCTGTTCACAATAATCTGACGAAAATACGCATAATCGGAGCAGCCCTTTCATGAAAACACTCCCTGTGGCGGTATAACGGTAATCTATGGATGATATGCATATCAGCATTCTTCTCGTTGATGATGAGGAGAAGATAATTACCAGGCTTTCACGCATTCTTTCAAAGGAAGGGTATGATGTGGATATGGTTTCAAGCGGAAATCAGGCTATTGAGCGGCTCCGGGGGAATACCTATGATATTATTCTGACGGACCTCAATATGCCTGACCGGAGCGGCTTTGAGATAATGGAATTCATTCAGGGGAACGGTATTGAAACGCTGCCTCTTGTGCTGACGGGATACGCCTCTGTTGAGGGGGCGATACAGGCGATAAAGTCCGGCGCCTATGATTTTATTGAAAAACCGATTGATGCACCCACCCTGAAGCTCGTCATGAAACGCGCATCGGAGAGGATATTTCTGCAGCGACAGAATATCAGCAACATGGAGGAGCTGCGGAAGCTGAATGATCTGAAAAATGAATTTCTTTCGGTGGTGTCCCATGACCTCCGTTCACCGCTTTCCACCATCGGCGGCTATGTTAATTTTCTCATGAAGAAAGGAGGCCTTGACGAGACCCAGAAAAAGTATCTGAACATTATCGCTGAAATTTCTGAGAACATGTATACCCTGGTCAACGAGCTCCTTGATATTTCAAAAATTGAGACGGGCGTTATTCAGCTGAACAAGGAGGACACCGATATCGTTGAACTCCTGAATACCAGTATAAATAATTTTCTTCTTCTTGCGGTCGATAAGGACAACAGGATCGAATTTCTGAACGAGATGTCCAACCCGGTGATAAACATTGACCGGATGAAAGTGATGCAGGTCGCGAACAACCTGATAAACAACGCGATTAAATTTACCGAAGACGGTATTATCAGGGTAAGGGTCTCGGAGGCGGGGAATTATGTTCTTGTTTCCGTTGAGGATACCGGTGTCGGCGTTCCCCCGGAAGCAGTGGAGACACTGTTTGATAAATACAGCTATCTTCAGAATGTCGGCACCAGGGGGGAAGGGGGCCACGGCCTGGGCCTTGTGATATGTAAACGGTTTGTGGAGATTCACGGGGGAACCATTGATGTGAAAAGCTCTCCCGGTAAAGGAAGTACATTTATCTTTTCGCTTCCAAGGAGTTAATGGTGTGAAAGTGTTTAAGAACGGAATTTCACGTCGTTTCGTGCTGGTGATTTCACTTGTGTTCACTGCGATCATTTTATTTCTTACATTCTTTTTTAATTATATCCTTACCGAGAACTATGTCCTTTTACGGGGAGTTGTGCTCAACAATAATGAACGGCTCCAGCGGGAAAGGGGGCAGAACATCGCAACGCTCCTTGCCGCAAGACAGGTGCGGAAGGGAGAACGCATTCCCGACGCACTCAGGGAGGTGATATCACCGGGAAACGGTTTTCTCAATGTGAACGTGTTTTCCCAGACTGCGGACGAAAATTTTTTCCGCGTCCGGGGATCGCTGCAGCTCCATCCCGGGATACAACCGGGTCCCGCGGTCAACACGGTGGTCCGTGAAAACAGGGAGATCAATTACCTGAAAAGGGGGATGTTTCGCACTGTTGTCGATCCCGAGATTTATTCCGCGGGAGGTGTGTTCTGGCAGAACGTGTATCAGCCCTTCACCGCAGGAGGGAGTAACTATGTGCTGCAGTTCATGATATCGGCATCAAGAACGATGACTGCCCTCGGCGAATATTCCGACTCCATGAGACGACTGAAGTGGTATCTCATCTGTATCGACATCGCCGCGGTGATCATTGTGCTCTTTGTGGTGCTTCATTTCATGCAGAATTTTTCTCTTCTTATCGGCAACCTCAGCCGGTCAATGAAGAAGGCCTCTGAAGGAGAGTTCGACGTCAACATGAATGCCGACGCCGACAGGGAGCTTGCAGAGCTCGCCCTTTCATTCAACAGCCTCATCGAGGAGATGAAGGGCCTTCGGGAGAAGGGAAAACAGTTCGATGAAATGGAAAAATTCTCCATGAATGATATATTTAAAACCGGCGTCGCGTATATGAAGGAGGAGCGCCTTGATGAGGCGGTTGCTCTCTTCAGGTCGTTGTTGATCTTCAACCCCGAAAGTTTCGGCGGCATATTTAATCTCGGTGTTGCATACGCGAAGCAGCGGGAATATGCATTGTCTCTCGCGATGTTTACCAGGGCCCGTGAGTTAAATACGGAACATGAACTGACACAATCCTATATCGACAAGGTGCAGCGGCTTCAGGCGAAATATGACAGTGACCGGAACTGATATACGGAAACTTCTCCCTGACATACCGCTTCTGCCCGGTGTGTATCTCATGAAGGATTCAGCAGGGGAGATCATCTACATCGGTAAGGCCTCTTCCCTGAGAAAAAGGGTCTCTTCATATTTCGCGAAGACGGGCCTCGATACGAAAACCAGGGTCCTCGTCAGCAATATCGCCGACATCGAATATATCGTCACCGACTCCGAGGTGGAGGCACTCATCCTTGAGAGCTCCCTGGTGCGGAAGCACAAGCCGAAATACAACATACGCCTCAAGGACGACAAGCGCTATCCCTACATCGCGGTGACCCTCAGCGAAGACTATCCCCGGATCATCATTACCCGAAAGCTCTCCGGTAACGGAGACCGCTTTTTCGGCCCCTATACCGACGCCAGCGCAGCGCGAAGGATGGTGGCCCTCATCAACCGGACCTTCAAGCTGAAGACATGCCGGAAGCCCATCCCCCTCAGGGAAGGGGAACGCCCGTGCCTGAACTTCCAGATAAAGCGCTGTCTCGGCACATGTCAGGGGACGGTTTCGAAGGAAGAGTATCGGGAAATAATCGACAATGTTCTCTCCTTTCTGGGGGGCGATATCGATCCGGTCATCGCAGGACTGAAAAAGCTCATGGATGACCGGGCGGGAAAATATGACTATGAAGGGGCTGCACAGATCAGGGACATCATTTTCGATATTCAGAAGATATCCGAGACCCAGAAGGTGTATGCCCCGGTGGGACTGGATCAGGACTTCGCGGGAATATCCATGCAGCGGGGAGAGGCGGTCATTGTGCTCATGGAATTCCGGAAAGGTATCCTTCTCGGAAGGAAGATTACGGTCTACGGCAACATCGAATATTCCGCCCCGGAGGAGATTCTTCGCACCTTCCTGATCGAATACTACGGGCACAACGATGTTCCGCAGAAGATTGTGACCGCTCTGGTTCCCGCAGACCGTCCCGTCGTGGAGCGGTATCTGACCGATGTGTCGTGCCGGAACGTTTCCCTCGCTGTTGCGAAGTCTCCGGAGGAGAAGGGGATTATGCGGCTTCTGCAGAAAAACATGGATGTCATTGTGGCAGAGCGGGAATCGAAGCATGAACATGAGGACAAGCGGGCGGGACTGCGTGAACTGCAGGATGTTCTGATGGCTGATGCCGATATCGTGGACATTGAGTGTTTTGACATATCAAATATTCAGGGGAAGTACGCCGTTGCGTCAATGGTGCATTTTACCGACGGTGTTCCGGATAAATCGCAGTACCGGCGTTTCAGGATACGTTCCCTTGATTCCCCCAATGACCCCGCGATGATCCACGAGGTGGTGGGAAGGAGGCTGCAGTATCTCATGAACGAAGGGCTTGCCATGCCGGACCTCATGGTGATTGACGGCGGCACAACCCAGCTTGCCCGTGCCCGTGAGGCCGCTGATTCCATCGGGGCGGAGGTGCGCATTGTGTCCCTGGCGAAACGATTCGAGGAGATATTCACTGATCCGAAGGGGGAGCCGGTTCGGCTGGGTGAACGCTCCCCGGGAAGGAAAATACTGCAGAACATCCGTGATGAGGCGCACCGCTTTGCGATCACCTATCATCGCAAGCTTCGGGAGAAGGGGGCGGTAGCATCCCGCCTTGACGGCATTCCGGGAATCGGCGCACGGCGGAAGCGTATTCTATTGGAGCATTTTAAATCTGTTGACAATATTATTGACGCGGAAATAAACGATATTGCGGCGGTTCCGGGAATTGGAAAATCCGCAGCGGAAAAGGTGTACCGGTATTTTCATGACACTGATGTTTCCGGGGAGTGAAAGCCCGGTGAATTCGATTTCCGGTATGGCAACAGCTATTATTAATTCATGGAGGCAGCAATGAAAAACATAATCCTGATGGCCCTGGGGCTTGCAATTTTAGCATCACCCGCATGCAAGGGAGACAGCAGTGATGAGGGGACTCCGGGCTCCGCGGTAACGCAGATGCAGCAGAACAAATACAGTGTCACCACAAGCGGATGTGTCGAAGGGAACTGTACCGACGGCACGGGCACCATGATTCAGCCGAACGGGAATAAGTATACCGGTCAGTTTAAAAACGGCAAACCCAACGGTTCCGGCACCGCGTACTGGTCCATTTCCGGTGACACCTACAACGGCACCTGGAAGGATGACATGATGCACGGCATTGGAACCTATACCTTCGGACCCCGCTCGCAATGGTCCGGGGATACCTACACCGGAGGATGGTACGCAGATAAAATGCACGGTACGGGGACCTATACCTTCGGGCCGAAATCACAGTTTGCCGGTGATAAATATGTCGGCGGATATAAAAACGGCAAAAAGAGCGGCACCGGCACCTATTTCTGGACTGACGGCAACAAATATGTCGGCGGATGGATGGATGACTGTATGCACGGACGAGGTGTATTTTCTCGAAAAGACGGCACTGTACTGAAGGGAACATGGCGTTTCGATGAATATACCGGCAAATGATGGAATTGCTGTGCGGGCATGGCTCTCCATTCGGGCCATTCAGGACTTTTTCAGGGATACACTTAGTGGCGCTGGGTGTTCTCTTCGCTGCCGGTGCGGTGTTTCTTTTCTCCGGGACACGGTGCCGCAGTATATCGTGCCGGAGAAATTTCCGGCTTTCCATGGCATGTTTTCTCATCGCATTAGAGATTGCGGAGTATTCATGGAAGGCTGCTGCCGGTGAATGGTCTTTGCAGAACGGTCTGCCTCTTCACCTCTGCAGAATCGGGGTCTATGTTACTGCCGCCATGCTCATTACGGGGAACCGGTATCTCTTTGAGCTGAGTTATTTCTGGTCCCTCGGGGGCGCGCTGAATGCACTGATTACGCCCACACTCAGCGGCAGCAACTTCCCGCACCTTCTGTTTTTCAAGTTTTTCATATCGCACGGTCTTCTGATCCTTGCAGCGCTGTATATGATGCTGATCGAAAGGCAGCGGCCATATCGGAGCTCTGTGGTGCGGGTCATTGGTGTGACCCATCTCTACGCCGGCACTATCGCGGTGATCAACTCTCTCCTCGGGTCAAATTATCTGTACCTCTGCGGCAATCCCGGAAGGGGCACTGTCATTTCATCCTTCGGCCCATGGCCGGAGTATCTTCCGTTTCTCTGGGGGATGGTGATGCTGGGGATTGTGCTGCTGTATCTTCCCTTCGAGCTGTATGATATGTATTGTATCCGTCGAAAAAGCGGCTCCTGAATAATGATGATAATCCTTTCGCCGCAGATTATCTTGACGTTTCCACGGGGAGAGATATAGTATGTGATATGAAAAAAACGTATCTTCTTATTTCCACTGTCCCTGTGTGCGGCATGATCGTGGCGGTATTCGCCTTATGCTGTTCCTCCCCGGGAAGAAAATTCTCGGAGCAGCACTGGCGGGAACAGGTTGAAAAAACCTCTGCTGAGGCACTCTTCGCGCCCCATAAAAAAGACGGCCGATATTTCAACCCCTGGATGCCCATGGAGGAAAAGGGTCTGATAAGCGTCCTTGGATGGAAGATGACCTCCGGGCGCGAATACTCGGAGTATGAAAAAAACTATCGCCCCGCGATACATCCTGATCCGCTGCGGAGAATTCAGCAGTTGGGCGACGCTGACTTTATACTGTGGATAGGGCACAATTCGTTTCTGATCCGGGTGAACGGAGAGTACTGGCTCACGGACCCGATATTTTCCGAGCGGGCCCTGCTGCCGAAACGGAAGGTGCCTCCGGGCATGACACCCGGGGACATTGAAAAACTCGGCGGGACCATTCATCTGCTGATTTCACATAACCACTATGATCACCTTGATGCGGATAGCATCAGGGGTCTTCCCGCGGGAACAAAAGCGTATGTGCCTTCCGGCCTGAAAGACTATATCAGAAGCCTCGGGATAAAGGACGTGGTTGAACTTGACTGGTGGCAGAAAACAGTCACCGCGAAGGGGACAACACTGACGGCCCTTCCCGCGCAGCACTGGTCCCGGCGCATAACCCAGGGCACCAATTCAACGCTGTGGGCGAGTTTTATGCTTGAATCCCCCGGGGTCAATATATATTGTGGGGGCGACAGCGGTTACTTCGTGGGATACCGGGAGTTTGGAAGGATATTTAAGAAGATTGACTACGCGCTTCTTCCCACAACGGCGTATCATCCGCGATGGTTTATGCATTACCCTCACATGGATGTCGACGAGGCCCTCAGGGCATTCAGTGAACTGGGGGCGAAGTATTTTGTGCCGACACAGTGGGGAACATTCGCACTGGGTGATGAACCGGTGGGGTATCCCGCAATCGAACTTAAAAGGAAAATTCAGGGGGGTAATCTCGATCCTTCCCGTTATAAAATTACGGGAATTGGAGAAATCATTGTGATCAGCGGACAATAATGTCCCGTAACAGCGGTTACCTGAAGAAGATATACGGCATGCAGTGGTGTGGAATGCAATGCGTAAAATGATATTAAGTACACAGAGGAAGATATGGCAGCGGAGGATATTTTTTCACAGCTTTTCCAGGTGATTGAACAGAGAAAAAGCGCTTCTCCCGATGAATCGTACGTGGCAAAGCTGATGCACAGGGGCGTCGATAAAATCAACAGCAAGATAACTGAAGAGGCCGCCGAGGTATGCGAAGCGGCCCGTGAAGAAGATAAGGACCATCTCGTCTATGAAATATGCGATCTGCTGTTTCACACCTTTGTGCTCGCGGGGTACCGTGATATTACAATCAAAGATATTGCCGGAGAACTGGAACGCCGATTCGGAACGAGCGGTCTTGCAGAAAAGGCGGGGAGAAAGAAATAATGAATTTGCTCACTACGGACAAAATTAAATTCGTAATACCCACCAAGGGGCGCCTGAAGGACCCCACGGTGGAGCTGCTGCAGAAAGCGGGATATAAATTCCGGGTGCAGGGGAGGAACCTCTATGCCACCTGCACCACGGCTGACATCGTGTTTATTTTCGTCAGGGCTGATGATATACCGGTCCTTGTGGATTCCGGCGTTGCGGACCTCGGCATTACCGGGGGAGACCTCATACTTGAGCGCGGTTCCGATGTCGCGGAAATCCTGAAACTCGGTTTCGGTAAGTGCAGGCTATGTGTCGCGGTGCGCGACTCTCTCACGGAAGATTCAGTCGGGTATTTTCACGGGAGAAAAATCGCGACATCCTTTCCCGTCATGACGACCCGGTTTTTTAAAGCGCAGGGGGTCGATATCAAGTGCGTGGAAATGAAGGGCTCCGTGGAGATTATGGTGGACCTGAACCTTGCGGATGCCATTGTCGATATCGTTGAAACCGGTGACAGTCTCCGGGACAACAATCTCAAGGTGTTCAGGGATATCGGCTCCTACGAGACGGTGCTCATCGCCAACAGGGCTGTTGCGGATGATCCACGGGTGATGCAGATCCGCAGAAGGATAGAGGGAATTTTAGTTGCGAACAACTACAGCATGCTTGAATACAACATAAAATGCGACCTTCTGAAGGAAGCGGAAAAGGTCACGCCGGGTTTCGATTCTCCCACGGTTTCAAAACTCGACCTGGAGAACTGGCTTGCGGTAAAGGTGATGGTAAAGAAAAATGAAGTGGTGGATGTTATGGACAGGCTTGAGGCCCTGGGAGCGACGGCGAT
>ENA-UPTA01002572-UPTA01002572.1-activated-sludge-metagenome-genome-assembly--contig:-NODE-2572-length-18627-cov-79.440071_pt1 | contig 18627 bp, 29 predicted proteins | sample MGYA00238184_ERZ773361 | MGnify/ENA primary metagenome ERZ773361 (study PRJEB29100, sample SAMN05720205) | activated sludge metagenome | isolation source: anaerobic digester from wastewater...
TCACACGGAGCATATGCAGGTCGATAAGGACACCGGTGATACTCTTCCGGTATGCCTTGGTTGCTTTATCGAGGAACCCAAGATTTTCAGTCTGACCTTTTGTTGCCCTGTTTAACGAACTGAACGCATTACGAACCCCTATGGCGTCGTCTATCATTTCGTCTGTGAGATTGGAGATAGACTCTCCCATTGTCTTTATCCCTGCGTCGTTCCCCCATGGTGTTGCTTTATACCTCTGGGGTCCAACCGGATTCTCCATGAACTTGAAGAGCGATTGTGTCTGCTTGTCTGGGACAACCTTATCTCTCTTATCGTAACCAAACTGTGACTTATATATCGCAAGCTGTTCTTTCTGACCACGAACTGATTCCCGCGACCGTTTCTTCTCCCCGTCCTCTATAGCGCGCCCTATCGCTTCAGACTCGGCAGTGACTCGTTTCCATGAGATTATTCCGGGGAGTTGCTGTTGGATATACCCCTGTAGCCTCTTCGCCTTATCGAGTTCTTTCTGTACTCGTGGGTCTTCGGTATACCTCTCTCTACTCTGCTGTCGCGTTACCCTTGGGGGTAGACGTTCAGAAGTAGTACTAACAATGTCTCTGCCAGATGACTTTGATGTACCGCCCGCTACGACAGGGATCTTGATCTTGTTGCTGGCAATGAACCGGTTGATCTCATCAAAAGAAGACGAATCAACAATGAATTTCACCTTAACGTTTAAATCGTCCGCCGCCATCGCTCAAACCCCTTGGGTAACGCATACATCAGGTACATCTCATCCTCCGGTGTGAGATTAAGTTGAGAGGGGGGTCGTGCGAACAACTTGCACAACTCCAGTAGGTACTGCCCCTCGTCACTTTCTGCGAAAGTTCTTCAGCTTGTCTTCGTTGCCGAATCCCTTATCAAGAACCTCCCTCAAGATATCCAGTGCTAACCCTGTCTCGTTGTCGATATACTCCCACGTCTCAGGATGGTTATACGGTTCGTTCTGGCAGATGATTGACAGGAGATAGTATGTATCGCCCTCAATCTCTTCCATATCAACGTTATTCCCTTTCTTCTGGACGCGGGCAAGATCGTGTCGAATCTTGCGCGGAATCACCCCTGGAACCTGGAGTTTCAGTCCTCCAATCTCAAGGGTGGTCTTCTGTGATGCAGATTGGGAGACGAGAGCTTTAATCTCTTCATTCTCCCGTGCTTGTGTCTCAACGATACGATCCAGTTTATCGAACTGGGATTCAGATTCGGTCATGTGATATCTTCTCTACTAAATTATTGGTGGTCTCTTGCCTATACTGCCTCACTGAAGAACGATACGCCCTTAGCCTTACCGGTCATGTTACGCGAGATATATTCGTTCTCTCTCAACTCCCATGGGATTTCCGTGAAGTAGACACTCCATGCGGTAGCCGTGGTCTTACTGGCGTTGGTGGTATCATACATGGTAGCAGTGATGTTGAACGTAGCTACCTTGTTCCTATACCCTGCGGTATCGTCAATCGTCCCCACACTAAGTGAGTTGGCAACGTTCGCTCCCTTGAGCATACCATACAGGACGACATCTGCACTTGGGTCCCACATTGCGTATTCAAAACTGACATCCACTTCGTAGTTATACTTCGCAATACACTGACGCTGGATACTCTCCATACCCCTGAGTTCAGCAACCTCGAACTTCGGACTGAACTTAACGTTCTTCAGCGCACCGACGTTAACGAGGGTAGCCCCGTTCATCATCTGGATAGACGCTGAGTTCGCAAACCAACATAGATTAGTCATGTTGTCTCTCCTCCTCTCATCTTGTGGTTAGTATATTTCTCGATTAATATATTAATACGATTATGATTTATAAGGCACATGTAGACATGGTCATGTTCATCTTCACGATCCAGAAGTGTACTACCTGTCCACCCCCGGATATCCAATACCCTACATCAACCTTGAAATCCCGTATGAACCCTGCCGTCGCCAGATACCTGCCGCCGGTGCTGGTCCCTTTATACAGGTCAAGGAAATTGTATGCGTAGTTCCGGACAGTCCGCAAATCTGTCTGGAGTTGTGTTGATGTCAGATCGTTCCCCATATAGTAAGCGGTTACGGTGATAGGGAATTCATGTCTGTGTGGTCCTGTCTCGCCTATATACGACGTGATGGTATCCCCGCCTTCCATAACAGGGATAACGTATGCACACGGCAGGTCGCCTCTGTTCAGGGCAGCCTGCGGATGCTCGTCGCGTTCATATACCTTGGGGGACGCACCTAACCCCAACGTAGTAGCGCCCTGTAGATCCGAGATTAACGAGTCTACGATACTGTTAATCCTCGTGCTGGTCGTCCCCATACTACTGTCTCAACTCCTGTATCGCGTCACCGACACCTTCCCTTACCGCACGTTTCAGGTCTTCCTCGAAATCGTATGCGCCGTCCGCACCATGTATCCTGCGGGGATTGATACCCTGCACACACAGTTTCCTGACCCAGACGCCGTCCCTTGTCCGCCATACCATCGGTTTGATACGGATAGGTTCCTTGAAGTCTGTCACTGGCTCGATACGTTTCCCGCAATACGGTTTCTCTAACGGACCATACTTACCGGTTCCACGAAGTAACCAATCGGCTTTCCCGACACCGGGTAGATCCCATTTCGCCCCTTCGTTATCGTTCGGTAGGTAGACCGATGACGTATGCACGTTCTCCCTGTCAGACTCCCAGGACGCCTGCATTGCCCCTGTATCAACAGGAGTATACATCTTCGCCCGTTCGAGGATACGCCTGGCAAAGGTATCGTGCAGGAGATTAACGACAGTATAGACATCGTATTTATCGACCTCTAACTGTGCAGTTAATCCCATGTCGGCCCGCCTAACCGTAACCGCCGGAACTTCCAGAGGTCGCGGATAATATCAGCCGTCAGGATATTCGTCTCTGCTCTCGGCTCGAACATCTGCGAGAAGTCACGGACACCGGTGTTCCTGATAGTGGACACTTCCTGCGTCTTCTTCATCTCTAACAGCATGTTCTTGGCGATACGGAGACAGATCCATTTGATTACGCTAAGCTGGCGTGACCCCGAAGAGTATCCGGCAGTATACTCGATCTTGACGTTCTGGTATCCTTCGGACGGACAGTTCTGGTGGAACCGCACCCATGTTGTCTCCCCGCGGGTCGCCACCATATAGTCACCAGCAGTCGCCGTTGACCGTGCCGTCCGGGTCTCCCAATACTGTGTCGCGGTATCCGCATTGATGTCTACCGATACCGTGCCGACCGAGATACAGGGTTCCCAGAGGTAGAACCGGACATCGTATTCCAGGTAAGTATCATCGTCGCCAGACGCGCCCAAACCGTCATGGTATTCCGTGACAGCATGACTCTCGAACGATTCGACACCACAGTACCGGTCAACCAGATCAGTGACGTAATCTACGATATTCGAGCATAACGTCGCCCATTGGGTCGCCGTCATCATCGACCCTGCGTTCTTGAAGTCGGTGCTCGCGAACCCTGTGTACTGTTCTATATCCGTCTGTGAAAAATACGCCATAGGGGATCTCCACCTATGGTTAGTCGTATAGGTCTACAGACGCCCAGTTCTTACTCGCATACCCCGTTTTTATGTACAGGGTTGCCGTGCCTCCAATGTAGATACTTCCTTTATCATATCCATCCACACCAGTACCAATCGGATCAACTGAAGATGCGCCCCATACAATAGCCTGTGTACCTGTGCCAAGATAGAACGCACCACCATTACACCGCATTGCTGGCGCAGTGACGGTGACGGTCTGTTCATCGTCGCTCTTCTTGAAGAACCTATAAAACCAAGACATCTTCTAACCCTCCGAAAAAGATTAGAAGAAGTTGGCTCTCGGGTCATCCGGTAGCGCGAAGTATCCGATAAGCACTTTCCCCACATTCGCCCCTTTCAGCAGGATTGAGTTCATGACCTGCATGTAGTCATCGTTCGAGATGTCAGCAGCAGTGGTTCCTAACGCGCCACGGAAACAACCCGTAAGGTTGCCCGATGTTGCGGCAGCCCCGTCATCACTGGAGACGTAGATCATCTCACCGCTCGCAGGTGCGAACAGGTAATAGTTTCCACTGGTTCTCTCACCGATAACACCGCCGTCATACTCGATACTCTTGCTGGTAGACAGTTCTCCGCCGGTGTTCCGGACGGTACAATACTCCCACCATTCCTGGGTGCCCCCAGAGGTGCTTGCAGCGTTCGTCAGGTCCATCACGAGGAACGGGATGATACCCGGTTTGTCGAAGATGGTAACTACATCGTTCTGTGTCGCTTTCGTAGCGATAACGAAGTGCATCGGGTATCCAACAATCGTTGCTCCGGTGGTTGCTGTGTCTATTGCGTATGCCATTTCTCTTTCACCTCCTTAGATTGTTATCCCGAACAGTCCGCCGTGCAGTGAACTGGTTCCGTCGATATCCGACTTGTCGATCATGGTCTCTGCCGCAGAGATAACGAACTTGTCGCTGGTGTTGATGTTAGCGAGCTCTTCGTAGGTATCCTGCCACAGTACACGCCGTGCGAACATTCTGGTGTCAAGCAGCGCGATACACCCATAGGCTCCCGTAGTCATACGGAGGAACGGATGCGGTACGAGCGGGAGACCGCCAGTGTTCGGGAATGTCAGCGTCAGTTTGCTCACACCAGGGATGAGTTCCTGCCCTTCTCCAGTGTAACGGAAGTATTCTGCCAACCCACGCCTAATGATTCCGAACGTCGCGTAGTCGCACAGTGCAAGGTTCGGCTGCATGCCATACAACACCATGTAGCGGTAGCTCTTATCGAGATACTGCATGATCTCTCCGTAGGTGTCTACACTCGATGAGGAGACATCAATCCAACATGCGTCACCAGTGGTCGGGTTGCCGGATGTATTAGCAGTCACCAGTTCATACATCCCCTTATACTGGTTGGGTGCTGCTGGTGTCCATGCGTTGGTCGTAGATGTAACATCACGGTCAACACCAAGCATACTCCTCTCACGGAGACTGCGGAGTGCGTCCTGTGCGGTATCAATCCGGATAGCCTTGATGTCACGAGCGGGGACCTGTGCGAGTCCTGCCAGCTTCACTGCCTTGGTCAGCCGTCCGACAGCATACATATACTTGATGGTATCCGTCCGAGTGTGTGCCGTGATATCGACTTCTGTCAGGTCAGGATCTTCCTGCCCGAACGCAGCACTACCGATCTCATATGGTCCGATTGAGTCCCATGCGGCGGTCTTCCCCTTGTTTGCTTCTACAGGGATAAGCGTCTGGAACGGGTATGGTCTCTTGTAGAGATACGTTACCTGCTCATCAGCGATAACGTGCATGAGTGCTGAACCCATTACGGAAGTCGTAGACTCTGCTTTCTTGACAACCTGGTCCAAGTATCCCTCAGTATACTTATCGATCTTCTCTCGTGCCTTAATTGCATACTCCCTGAAATCTTCCGTGGACATATGCAACGGTTCACAGTTGAAGATATAGTCGTGATATATCTGGTCGAATACCGGCGACTGGAGCGGCACCATGACTCCGGGAGCTTTATCCCGGAATTTGTCCTGTATACTCTTGGTGATTACCGAGAGACTGTGTGGTCCCAGTGGTGTGCCGTCGGGGATGTTACCCCAGTATGCTTCCCCGATGATAGATGCGTCGTTCGAAGTAATCCGGCCAAACCGGGCACTCTCAACGACACGCGGGTATAGTGTCTGATTCGTGAACGCCATAGTATCACGCTCCTATTGCATCGAGGTTGCCGAGGTTGCCGATCTTGTCTTCCAGATACTTGTTCTGGATGATGACGACATTGCCTCCCTTCTCGATAGTCTCTTTCTCCATCTTCTCAACACGGGCTACGAGAGCGTCGTGTGCCTTCTTGACCTCATCATATGCTTTCGTGATGGTCTCAAGTTCAGCCTTTGAGATATACTGTGAGAGGTCAGCCTTGACAACAAACTCCTGTGCAGGAGCAACATTTGCGTCCTTCTCAGGAGTTGCCTCTACAACGGGCGCAGCCTTCTCTACAGTCTCGTCTTTCTTCTCTTCCTTCTCGTCCATGCTATCCTCTCCTTCGTCAGATTTCTCTACGGGGTTAGCCATCTCGTATAGCGCAGCCACCGATTTCTCAACGCCGTCTAGTCTCTCCATGATGGATGATGTGTTGGTAGGTTCGCGTAAGAGTCCGGTATCTTCGGACTTCTCGACTTCCTCCTTCTTCTCCTCCTCATCAGCCTTCTTGGGACACGTGCCGCACTTCTCGACTTCTTCTTCCTTCTTCTCTTCTTCCTCTCCCACCGTATCACATCCATACGCCTTCGCAACCTCTAGGAAGGTCTCAGGGTTCATCGCGTTATTCCCGACAACCGATATAGAAAATAGGTGCATCGCTTTCGTGATACAGGGAGTCATACGTTGTGTCGGGGATACGCCACATTCGCCGGAGTATCGTAACCTCTTTCCGAAAATGGAGAACTTGTTTAATTCGCCTTTCTTGATGTCTTCCCATACATCGTCAGTATCAGGAGTCTCCTTGATCTTGCCAAGGAGATGAAGTTTACCATCACCATCTACCCACGCCTTAGTGACTGTTCCAATAGGACGTTCGGTGTGCTGTACATGGAGAACGGGAAGTTCCATGTACTGAGGTAATGCTTCCCTGATAGCGTCGGAAAGTATAATCTCGTTTTCCCTATCTAAAGTAGGGACGTGGGCGACCCCGTATATCTCACGGTCGCCCGAGATTTCGAAATCAGCTACTAGCTGCACTCCCTGACCCTTGGAGATCAGCTGGTATATCCTCGCGTCGTCGCGGTTCTCCGGGTTTATACCATGCTCTAGGGTCATTGTGATACTCCCATTTCAGGATATAGTAGCTGTCTTGGTTAGCGTAATTTACCGCCCACCATAAGAGATGACCTAACCGGCTACGCCAGTAAGGGTTCTCCTGGAACAGTATACAATTTAATCTCGCCCAATTTATAAAAGCGTTCTTATATTTCCACTCCGGTTCGAAGTTCTCAACACACTGCATCCATTTCCAGACGACCAGTAGGTTTGGGTCGCGGCATACCTGCTGGTGTTTCTTCCAATCAGCCTGGGCTTCGTTCAATAGGTTGAGTAGTGGATGTTCATACGGCTGACCTCCGTTATCGAACAGTTTCAGGAACTCTAGTTGGGTGCAGAGGTCTTTATCAACCTTATAATCGTCGTAGTTGAACCGTTCCAACTCAACATCGGTGTTTAGGATAGGGTCGCGGACTAGGAACTTCTCTTTCTTCATCAGGCGATCCCACCATGCAGCTGAACGTTAATCGCTCCTCGCCCCCGAGGGAACCAGACCTTCGGGTCATACATGACATGCGCCTGCCACTCGTTGTTGTGGTCGATACACCAGTTGATCACGAAGTTGATCAGTTTCTCCCAGAACTCTTTCGTGTCATACCATGCGATAGCACGGTTCCACATCTTCATGATCCAACCGCGCGTCCTGTCTCGTGTATCGTTATCGTTCCACCAGTCTCGTGTATCTTTAATAAACGCTACCCTCTGTTTCTTGTTCTTGCACCGTTTCCATGCCTTCTCGTTATACTGGATATACTGGATGATGCCGCCAATACGTTCAGCATACGCGGAGTCTTGCCTGTAGAGAGATATAACCCATTTCCCGCCTTTCTCGAACCACGGTCTGACGAATAGCGGCATCCCGATCTTCTGAGCATAGGCTAGTGTCTCGGCCCACAACTTCCGCATGAAATCCATGTTCGGCGGGTCTCCTTCACCCGTATTCTCTAACAGTTTCTCATCAAACTGGATCTCGTTCAGCCTATTCAAATCCTCATCGTTATCGGAATTGATGACCTCCCGCATGATGTTCTTCGAGGTGATATGATAGTTCCAGGACTCCTCGTTCTCCCACTTGTTGGATACCCGTGCCATTAATCAATCTCCTCTCGCATCACATTGATTTTCAGGGCGAACAGGTCCACATAGATAGATACCATTGATTTACAGGCGTCACAGTAGGTATCGATATACTCCATCTGCTCGTCATACTTCTTCTTCTCTTTCTTAACCTTGAGGTCACGCGCCTCGGCTAACAGGTCGGTCAGGGTATCCAGCGCCTCAACAGAATGGCGCAACCCGTTATACACAATGTCACTATCATAGAACATCGGTGATTCAGACATATACTCAATTATATAAAATTAGTAAAATAAATAGTTGTATTCAGTTTAAGCCATAGGTATCGGTATGGTCGAACGACCGTTTCACGACCTGCCCTGCTTTAGAGAGAGTGGTGAGTGTCGCCGCGATCTCTTTCTTACTATACTTCTTCCCGACATCACACTGGATCTCGGTGACGGTCTTCTCGCCCTGCTGTAACGACCGGTATATCTTATCGCGTAGTTCTCGTCTGCTCACACTAATATCACACCACCACTTTCTCCTCTATCTTCAGGTTATACGTGCTAACTATCTCCTCTATCGACTTGCGCCATTTGTAAGGGTTCCCCATCTTACGCCTGTTATGACGCATCCGCCTCTGTACTTTACCGATTAACTCGCGTCCTATTTTTAGGTTTGTAGGATTACGCCCTTCCACCCACGCGCCGACCTCGCGCCCGAACACGATGTTGATGTTCACTCTCTCATCTTCACTCTCGTTGTTATACAACTTCACATATCTCGTCATGGTTTCTAGCCTATCAGATACTTGAAATAACTCTGGAATATGTGCGACACTGACCCGTATCCAGCACGGGTTTTCACGATCTTCGAGCGATACACGCGATACTTCACCGAATACGTTCCGTCTATCTTAACAGTGGTGGTGTCTACCGGGATGGTGTATGTGCCGTCAAGGGTAGTAGTGGTAGACGAGATGATTGAGTATGTCCCTGATATGGTGGTGGTGTATGACGGAGTTACGGTATACGACCCGTCAATGGTCTTAACATAGGTCTTAACAACTTCGTATGTTCCGTCGATGGTTGGTGATGTGGTTGTTAAGACAGTGTAAGACCCGGAGACCGTCTTTGTGTAGGGAGTGATTACGGAATACTGACCGTTGAGCGTCTTGGTATACGTTGACGCAGTGTAGACAGTATAGTCACCATCTATCGTTGTGGTGTGAAGTGTGGTTACTAGATAGTCACCAGAGATGGTCTTGGTGGATGTGGTGACAACGGTATACGTTCCGGGTATCAGGGTGACTCCGGCACCACCAATATCATACGTGCCCGCGATCTGTTTTGTCCCAGTAGTGAGAACCGAGTATGTTCCAGCGATCTGTGTGGTGGATGTTACCAGAACGCTATAGGAACCGGCTATATTGTGCGTCTGTTGCCCGATAATATGGTATGTGCCGTCAAGTAGGGTCGAACCGCTAGAAACGACGCTATAAGCCCCAGAGATTTGTTTCGTTGGTATGACTGTAACTGTATAGTCTCCAGACACTTGTTTGGTATCTGATGTTGATACTGAGTAGTCTCCCTCAATGGGTTTGGTGCCAGTGGTTACTACCGAGTATGATCCTGCTACCTGTTTAGTGGATGACGATATAATGGAGTACGACCCGGATGCCTGTTTGGTTATGGTGATAGATACCGCGTAGTCACCCGATACCTCTGTGGCAGCAGGGGATAATACGACCGAGTAACTGCCGGAGACCTGTTTAGTCGTCGAACAGGAAACGTGGTATTCCCCGTTGATACCCGTATCCCCAGTCGTCAGGACATGGTATGTACCATTTATATCGGCTTGGCCGCTCGAAGATAAAAAATACGTGCCGTCCAGCGTCTTCGTTGATGAAGTGAGTATCGAGTATGACCCATCAAGTGTCTTTGTGGTGGGGGCGACTACCGAGTATGCGCCGTCTACGGTTTTAGTGGTAGATGTAGCGACACTATACGCACCATCAACAGTCTTCGTGCTGCTGGAGACAAGAGAATACGACCCGTCTACTATCTTGGTAGCCGCAGTCAGTACCGAATATGACCCGTTGATAGTTAGCGTCTCAGTTGCCTCTCCGGTGGTTAGGAGTTTTAGGATTGGGTATATTGGGCTTGCCGGGTTTACCCCGCTCTCTACTATCGTGCAGGTGGGTTCGGTGGCAGCATACGCCCGAACCCTAATCCAATCAATGTATTCGCTGCCGGTATAGTGATGTTTTACAAATAATGACCCCGTGCCGCTATATGATCCCCCGGTGATCTGAAGTGTTCCATCATAGTATAGTTTAGAATCAGATGGACCAAAGATAATCTTCCATACTTTATATAAGGTTGTTGATGGGATTGACCCCGATTTATTTGATGATCCGAACGCATACCAATCGTTTCCGATATCATAGGTTGCCTCAGCTCCCGCAATATCATCGTACCCTACTCTAAACCTACCGACGGTTGTGCTGCTAATCTTGATGTATGCTTCAAGTATGGTGTTTGATATTTCCCAAGAGGTGTTACTGGTGATCTGGGTGTAGTATGCCCCAGTGCCGGTGATGGCAAGGGTAGCTATTGAGTTAGATACGCTGGTATCCCCAGAGACATTGGTCTCGGTCCATTTTGTGAGGTCGGTGAAGTGATCGTGGAATATGAATACATCATCTGCGTCGCTCTCTGATGTAGCACCACCATTCCCATAATACAGGAAGAACTCTTTTGCCGCTTCCCCAGTCTCGGTGAGTTTTACCCAGACGGTAGCGGATGAACGCGAGGTATATGTCTCGATCCAGTAGGGGAGTGTGCGAGCGTAATCAGAAAAACGGATGTCGCTGAAATCATCCTTCATTCCGGGCATCCAGAGCACGGTGACTTGTACCTGATACCCAGTGACGGACGGAGGATTGGCTACGCTAATGCGTCGTATATGTGGCCATTGGGGGTAGAAATGGGCCACTTACACCCCCGCGTTATGGTCCTGTCTGATATGTCAACGTCACGGTAGCGGTAGCCGTCTGGCCGGAATCATTCCGCATCGTGCATTTATAATACTTCGCCGAGGGGATGATTGTCTTAGACCACCGTTTCTGTTCTCCAGCGGCGAACGGCATGGTGAACTGGTCTACCGGTGAACTACCCCAGTTGGTGTTGTCGGTGGATGAGTAGACGTAGACGGTTGCTGCACATACCGCACTCCCATGATACTCTACTACACCTTCAACATCCGCTATGAGTGCTGCTGAACAGTCAGTACTATAACAACTCGCAAGTGCGTATTCGTTCCCAGTAGAGATATCCTTGTCGCTGAAATGGACGGATGCGGTCTTCAGGAACGACATTATACCGTCTCCTGTGTGGGGATAACCACACTGACCGCAGCAATCTCAACCTTCTGATACGTTTCAGGAACGTCGGGATTGACCCGGACCACCACCACGCCATACGTCGATTTCAGTGTATTTTCCAGTGTCGCCTTAGCCGTTATACTTCCTTTATCAATTGTTGCTGCCATCTGTCACCTCTATTGAATCGTCTGGTAGGATTCGTATGATCGTCTTACCTTTACTTCCTTCGTACCCGAAACAATACACTTTCTCGTGCCGTGTCGGACCTCGCCCCATCGACATAGATACCGTGTTCTCGTAGTAATGGATCAGCTTCATCCACGGTTTGAACTTCAGGGTGATTGCGGGAACGAGATATGATTTCTCGTGCCGCATCACGAACCGGTCTAACTTACTCTGGTCGATCTCCCTGAACTGATGATACAACAGTTCTTTATCATCAAACTGTTTGAGTGATGACCCGTCGGTATAGTAAGCCTCCCATCGCCATCGTTCGGGTTGGGCTTCGATATACCGTCCGGGTTCCCGGTAGAATTTGTATACAGTCATTGTATTGACCTCCGTTCCCCCTACGCCACTTCTTCGTATTTGAACGAGAGCGTGAAACTACCCCCAGTCGTAGTATCTGCTGCTACCTGTAACTGGATCGGGATGTAGTTTGAATACTCGCCGTCACCTAACGTCGCCGTCAGTACCCCCGCACCAATCCCGACATTCGCGCCTGTCGGTTCAGAGGTCGGTATCGCATACGTGGCTACCGTGGAATCCGTTGCTACCGGTTGTGCATACGCTTTCGACGCATAACTGCTCTCCGTCGCATACACCAGCATCGCATCGCTCCCGGTAAGGCTGTCGGTAGACATCCATACTTTCAGCGTCTTGATATGGTCGCTGGTCGAGATGTCTTCTACTTTGAACCTTAACCATTTCTCGTATCCGTTCGCACCGGCGGCTATCGGTAACGTCGCAGAACTTGTGATGCTCGCGTAATCGCCGCTCCCCATATTCAGGTTGCCGGAGGTGATATCGGTCTCCGTCTCCCCGGCACCATTACTCTCAACAATGTTTACATCGGCTGCCATAACTCTATCAAATCCTACCCTCGAAAGGGATGCTGTGTTAAGGTCGTGACCCTTACTTACACACTAACTCACAGCAGGAAACCGGTGGAGAGTCCCGCCAGACCACCGGCGACTGCGGCTGCCCCTATCAGCTTCCACTTGAACTCTTCTAATGCCCGTAACCGTTTCTCGTAATCTTCACAGGATTTCTCATGTTCACGTTCCATCTCGGCTATACGAACCCGTAGGTTCTCTCGTAACGCATCACAGAGAGCTTGTGTTGGCGAATCACCACTCGCCATCCACAATCACCCATTCGTTATCCTGCGACACTCTCGACCAGTCATACTCCATCTCAGTCATTTCTTATGCTCCGATTGTGACTTCTTCTTCTTGGGGTAGTAGTGTCCCTGCCCCTTATTCTCTGCCTTCTTGACGCCAGCCTGTCGCTCTTCCGAGTCTCCGAACGGGATCTTCTTGACGCTGCTCCCCTTGTATCCTTCAACTGCCCCCTCCTTATTCTTCATCGGTTGTTTCGGCATCATTGGGTTGGCTGTCGGGTCCATCCCCAGAGGTATCTCCTCAATCTCGATGGTATCCGGGTCATCTAACAACTCAACAAGCTTTAACGCATCTTTCGTCTTGACTCCCAGAGTACGTAACATTGATGCCGTCTGTGCCTGTGTCGCCTGGATCTGGGCTTTCTTCAGCTCGTCATCCATATCGAGTTCAATATCGAACTTGAACTTCCATTCTTTGTTATATCCCTCAAGGTAGGGCAGGATCTCGCGGTTGATGATCTTCTCGAAATACCTCATCAGCGGATACAGCATTTTAGACTTGGTGACGTTACGAGAGATATACGCCGTTGCTCTGTTAGCCCCCGTCTCACTCCCAAACTCTTCCGGCTGGAACCCGAACAGACTCCATACCACATTCGCTACAAACCGCTGACCCTCTAACCATTCCATATCATGTAACGTGTGGGAGAGCGTATCGACCTCTTCATCCCTGACCAGATGCAGGATAGACCCGAACTTGTAGCTGCCCTGGTTCTCTTTCCGCACCTCGGCCATACGGCTATACAACTGGTTCATGTCGTAGACTTGTGGGTGTTTCCAGACGATTGACGGCACTACACCGTTCGCAAAGGTCTTCCCTGCTGCTCGGGTAGAATCTATCAGGTATTGTATCTGGTATTTCGCCCGCATGATGAAGTCCGTGCCGTATACGTTATCAGACTGCGGGTAGAGTCGCATGTATGACAACTCATCGGGGACAAAAGAGATGTAGAGACCGGTACGAGACCGCTGCCACCAGTGGATGACATACCCTTTCGAATACCAACCGGTGAACGGTAATCCAGCAGTATGCCCGCCATAACTCCGCCGGTCGATTTCAGCCCAGAACTCCGTCCCGAGGAACGGTTTGGCTTCGACCATGTCTCCTTTCCTATTAAAACTTTTTACTATTGCGCCCGCATCGTATCTCATGACATCCCGAAGACTCGCTTTCACCATATCATCGAAATACATCTGGGGGCAGGGACGGTCCAGAAAGTCGATAGCGTCATCTACCGTATTCTGGTTCTTGTCTACTACCGACCAGTTGAGTGTCGAGATATAGTCCAGTATGCTCTTCTCCGCAACCGCAAAATAAGCGTTCTCGGCTAAATCGTCGTTATCCGCCTTAACGAAATTGCTTCTGACCATTCCTAACGTATTGAAATAGTTCGACTGGGGCCAGATAGCACGTCGGACGGCTTCCACCTCATCTTCCGATATATCCTGCCTATCCTTGATAGGTGGTGTATCGTAATCGTTAGAGTTGCCTAATATCCCGAACGCTTTAATCATTGCTGCGGAGAGAAGAGGTGACGGGATATCGTCCAAATGAGATGCGGTATGACGTGGCGTACGTGAAGGGAAGAAGTCATAGGGCATCGAAAATCACTAGGTATTATTATGTAGGCGTATAATATAAAAATGTTTTTATAAAAGGTGGGTTATACCTTGTGTTCAGTGAAGAGCTGGTTCTGTGTCAGGTTCTCAACGAAGTGTGACCACGACCATTTATCCCCCTCAACCTCGAATACCAGATACCCGATATCAGGGTTCCATTTCAGGGAGTGTTCTTGTACGAACGGATCTCGGCCTTTCCAGCACGGGGTTATCGCCGCTAACGTCGATTTGCTGCCGGTATAGTAGAAGTAATGTGCATGACTCCGGATAATGAAATCGAACTTCCCCATACTCTCTTTATTGAGTTTCGCTACCATCTGTTCTTTTGACAGGGGAGTACCATGATACATCTGCCCTGACCCGGATACACCAACCTTATGCGAGAAATGGAACCGTTTCTTATCGACGTTGATTACCTGTTCGTGGCCGAACTCCCCGCCAAGCTTATTGATGACGAACCAGTCGTTTGACGGGTTGGAATCGCTGTGGTATCCGGTCCCCTGTGTCCCGTATATCTTCTTCGCGTCTATCCTGCCAAGCAGTTCAACGGCTTCAAGGATCTGGTCTTTGACATCAAGTTCTATGTGTTCGCCCTTCTGTTTGCGGTTGACACCATCACAGATATCGCCGTTTACCACGAGAGCATCAACATCGCCTACTGTCTCACACATATCTCTCCACCACGAGAATAGTTGACGTTGTACTGTATTCTCTCGTATTGACGATAAACCCCAAGGTGAACCTACATGCAGGTCACTTACGACTAGAACGCGCTTCATTAGTATTTAAAACACACCGATAGAATAAATAGTTGTCTCCGCGGGGAATGAGGAAACCCGCAGAGAGGTGGCATAAGAGATGAATCTGTGGCAACAAGACCCTAGCCTACTTTGTCCCATCTACCTCAGGGTAGACTCATCCGTTTCGGTAGGACTTACCTGTGTTGCCACACTAATACATGAGATACGAGACTATAAAAAAGTTATGAATCGTGGTCTGCTGCTGTTAGGTAGACACTACGGTCAAACGACAACGGACATCCTCTCATCATGATACTATCCATGATACCAGTGATATCAGTAACGTCTTTATCGCGACCCATATACCCGCCAACAACCACTCCGGCTGATACACCACCGTTACCCCGCATCGACATATCATGGTCAATGGTCGCCTGCGGGACTACTGGTGTTACCTTGATGCTGGATTCCGCTACCCCGCCACTCGTTAATGTCGCGGCGAAGTTGCTCTCTAACAACGCGCAATACTCACATTCTGGGTCGTCCGGCTGCTCGAAGACACATACTTCTCTCCCGCCAGACACGTTGCCTTCCCCATACGAACGCCCGTAATCATACATCGCTACCCTACCGCCATCTAACGCTACCCCTAAATCACCCTGGATACCGTCCATCCCGACAAGGTTGCTCGCGGTATACGTGATGTTCCCACGCCCGGAGATACCTGAACCGCGTGTGGTCTCACCTTGGATACCGTTATGCTGTAGTATGTTCGATGTCGATTCATATAGGACCAGCCCGTTCCCAGACCCGCTCATCACGATCTCGGCTGTCCCCATGGCTATCCCAGACATGAGAACCATCCCGAGAATGAGGATGCTAGCTAAACTCTTTCCCATCATATACTTCGGCCTCCACTTCAGCTACAGTCACGCCATAGGTATTCCGCCAGTACGCATAGATAGAGTAGGCTATCATGACAACACCTACCCACCACCGGTCATCGTGTACCCACGCGCACCATACTAATAGTATGATACCCGTCCACATCAACCAGGAATACCCATGTAGTCTATACTCTCTCTTCGGTGAGGAGAGTAGCGCGAGACTGAGTATCATAAATATTGCGGGTATAATCCACAAGTACTGGACTACCCACGAAATATTTACCATAGATAAGGTTTAGGAGAGATATTAAAAATAATTAATGGAAACTTACCCGATAGCGACATCATATCGGTGTCTATCCTTCAATTCCTGCAACTTACCGCTGTTCCACCCTGATACCTCCTGTAAGTATCCAGTAACGCGGCTTATCTGGGCGACATCATGACATCCGCATACAGGGCAGGTAGGCTCACCGCATTTCGAGCAGAACGTGACACCTGCCGCAACGTCATGTGAACATGCAAGATGGTCTTCCTCACACATCTTTTTAGGCTCGCGCCCGCATACCGGACACTTCCCCTCAACTAAATCAACAGCATCGATGACGAGTTTACATACATGACATTTGTATCGGTCCAAGAAAGAAAACACCCCCAAGAGAGTAAGGTATAGTGTTGTGTCTTGTATGAAGATAAGGCTTATTATGGATAGAGTAGAAATAATATATTGTAATGTTTGATTCTACTTTGAAGGGGATCTTTCCCGACACTTGTTGGGATTGTCAGTGGCACGAATATGATGAGTATTACTCTGAAGAACTAGAGGATGAGTGGGAGATCATGGAGTGTGTGCTTTGTGAGAGAGAACATATTGACCCTTGGCAGAGTGAAGTACCCGCGTGGTGCCCGTTGAGAGAGTTATTGACAAGGTTCGATAGGAGGTAAAGATGGGAACAGAGTGGGATGAGACAGACTGTGATCTGTGCGACAAACAGGGGAGTGATGATTGCCCGTATCCTTATTCGGGCTGCCTTCTTGGGTGCTCATCATTCGAGAGGAGGCAAAGATGAACTGTTGCTGTAGAGAAAGAGATTGTGATTATAATCCTTGCGACAAACCGGCGAAATGGGAGGTTGAAATACTATACACTCCTCCACACGGTATGACCTATTATCTGTGTGAAAAGCATTTCTCCGAAATGGAACAGTTCCTACACCCCTACGACAATGTAAAGCGAATTGAAGAGATTCGATAAAACGTCAAGGTGAATAATTGATCAAGATTATACATTCCGACGTAATAACCGGGCTCTCCCAGATACCCGACCAATCGGTGCAGTGTGTGGTCAGCAGTCCACCCTATTGGGGCTTGCGGGATTACGGCGTTGAAGGGCAGATCGGGCTTGAGAAGACCCCAGAAGAGTATGTCGCAAGGATGGTTGAGGTATTCCGGGAGGTCCGGAGGGTATTGCGGGATGATGGCACGGTCTGGCTGAATCTAGGGGATGCGTATACGGCGGATGGGCGCGGGCAGTCCTCGACGATGGGGCCAAAAAGCGGGACGTTTCACGGGCAGATCAAACAGTTTCATCCACTGACGCCGTTCAAGTTAAATCATGGCCTAAAACAAAAAGACCTGATCGGCATGCCCTGGCGGGTAGCGTTTGCCCTGCAAGCGGATGGGTGGTATCTCCGTTCAGATATCATATGGTCAAAACCGAACCCCATGCCGGAGAGCGTGACGGATCGGCCTACTAAATCACATGAGTACATCTTCTTGCTTACCAAGAAGGCGAGGTATTACTATGATGCTGATGCGGTACGGGAGAAACAGGACGAAGCAACCAGACGGGCCGCGACATTCAGGAATGGAGGGGACTACACCGGGGGCAATTCGTTTAGCAACTCATTAAAGAAAGACAAGGATTCCCATGGGGACGGGGAGAACGGAACGGGCCGCAACCGGCGCACGGTCTGGGAGATCGCCACGCAGCCGTTTCCTGGAAGTCATTTCGCTACATTTCCTGAAGCATTAGTCGAACCTTGTATTAAGGCCGGGACCAGTGAGAGGGGTTGCTGTAGTGTATGCGGGGCCCCGTGGAAAAGGGTGGTGGAGCCGTCAGAGGAATATAAACAGTTGCTCGGCAAATCCTGGCACAATCACGACAACGATTTAACCCAAGGGGCGAGACAGGATAGCGGGGGCCCTAAACAATGCAAAGGTAGCGAGTATAGAACTACTGGCTGGCACCCCTCCTGCCTCTGTTATAACACAGAAATAAAATGCCCTGATACCATCCCCTGCATAGTATTAGATCCCTTCGGAGGGTCCGGTACTGTCGGAAAGGTTGCCCGCGACCTGAACCGGAAGGCTATTCTGATTGAGCTGAACGCCGATTACATCAAGATCGCCCGTGAGCGGTTACGGCTGAACGAACAATTGGGGGCATTTACATGAGAACAAAAAGATTCGATAGGAGGTAAAGATGGAAATATCATTGGTAATACCTGAAACGCTTTACATCCCCGATTCGTGGATAACTGCCTTTGTAATTGTCACTCTCTGTGTAATTGGCTGGCAACTAAAGAAGGTAATCATCTTTGATGAAACATTCGAGGTTTTTCGATAGGAGGTACATATGCATTTTGATAATATTAATCATGAAACCGGGGACTA
>ENA-UPTA01002573-UPTA01002573.1-activated-sludge-metagenome-genome-assembly--contig:-NODE-2573-length-18619-cov-4.913596_pt1 | contig 18619 bp, 19 predicted proteins | sample MGYA00238184_ERZ773361 | MGnify/ENA primary metagenome ERZ773361 (study PRJEB29100, sample SAMN05720205) | activated sludge metagenome | isolation source: anaerobic digester from wastewater...
ATCGTCTCGCTGCTGGCCGCGCTGGGCATCGGCCTGTCGCTGCGCAATATCTTCAAAGACCGCTTTGCCTGGACGGGCGTGCTCCTGCTGACCATCACGCCCATCTGGTTCCTGCACTCCCGCACCGCCTTCGAGGTGGTGGAGGCCACCGCCTTCTACGCTGGTTTTGCCTACTGCTATTTGATGTATCGCCACGTCAACCCGCGCTATCTGCTGGCTGCGGCCGTGCTGGCTGGCCTGATGTTCTACAGCTACAGCCCCGCCCAACTGGTGCTTGTGACGACGCTGGTGCTGTTGTTCTTCTCCGACCTGCGCTATCACTGGCAGAACCGCAAGTACGTCCTCATTTCCATCGGCATCGGCGCAGTCTGCACCATCCCCTACATTCGCTTCCTCATCAACCATCCCAACGAGAACCGCCGCCACCTCGAGATTTTGCACTCTTACTGGATCCAGTCCATCCCCTTCAGCGAAAAGCTGGATATCTACCTCCGTGAATATCGCCGCGGCATCAACCCCTTCTACTGGTTTGCGCCCAACCCGCCCGACCTGGTGCGCCATGTGATGAAGGGCTACGGCCACCTCTGGCTGCCCACCCTGCCGCTGCTGGTCATTGGGCTGTGGCAGGCCATCAAAAAATTCAAGCAGTCGGCCTACCGCACCGTGTTGATGATGCTGGTAGCCGCGCCCACCGGCGGCGCACTGGCGCAGTCCACGGCGCTGCGGGCGCTTTTCTATGTCATTCCCGCGGTGCTGCTGATGGCTTTGGGGCTCAACTGGCTGCTGGAAAAGCTCGCCCGACCGCGCTGGGCTTACGTCCTCGTCACAGTGCTGATCTTTGCCCTGCTGGCGGGCAGCAGCTTCTATATGCTCAACGATTCGCTGACCAACGGTCCGCTCTGGTTTGATGATTACGGCATGGGCGGCATGCAGTACGGCGGCGAACAGCTTTTCAGCGCGGTGGCCGAATATCAGGCCGAGAACCCCGGCCTCAAGCTGACGGTCACGCCCATCTGGGCCAACGGCACCGATGTGATTGCGCGCTTCTTTGCCGGCGACCCGCTGCCCTTTGAGATGGGCAGTGTGGTCGGGCACATTGATTACAAGCTGCCGCTGGACGATACCCTGGCGTTTGTGGTCGTTCCCCAGGAATACAAACAACTTTACGAAAGCGGCAAGTTCGCCGAGATTCAGGTGGACCGCACGTTGTACTACCCCAACGGCGAACCGGGCTTCTATTTCATCCGCCTGCGCTATGCCGATAATGTGGATGCTATTTTTGAGGCCGAGGCCGCTGCACGCCGTGCCCTGGTGACCGACACCGTTGAGATTGAGGATCAACGGGTGGCGGTGCAGCACTCCCGGCTGGACATGGGCAGCATCCAGGCGCTCTTTGATGGCGATACCGTTTCAGTCTCGCGCGGAGAAACGGCCAACCCGCTCCAGGTGATCCTGGATTTTGCCGACCCGCGCCCGCTCAGTGGGGTGACGCTGACCGTGGGTGGGCAGCCCACCCGCGCCACCGTCACCGCCATGGTGGAGGGCCTGCCCGAGCCGGTCACCTTCACTGGCGAGGTACAGTTCTCCCCGGAAACCCAGGTGATTGACCTGCCCTTTGAGGTCAAGCTGCCCGTCAGCCGCCTGACGATTGAAATTTTGAGCCTCAACGATGTTGAACCCACCCATGTGCACGTCTGGGAAATCGCACTGCGATGAAGCCGCGGCGCGGGCGCTGGCTGGTGATAATCGGGCTGTTTCTGTCCGCCGGGGTGGGCTGGGCGCGCCTGATTCAGGCTCTGTTGAGCTGGCAGTGGCTGGTGACCTACGGCGCTGAACCCGGCCCGCTCTACATCGCCATCACCGGCGGGCTGATCGGCGCTGCGGGGTTGGTTGCCGCGCTGGGCCTGCTGCTGCGCCGCCCCTGGGGGGCACCCTGGGCGCGCGGCTATGCCCTGGCGCTGGCTCTCTTCACCTGGGCCGACCGGCTGCTGTTCTCGCGCTCAACGGCCGCCTGGGCCGGCTGGCCCATCGACCTGGCTCTGACCCTGCTGCTGGTCGCGGCAGCCTGGTGGCTGTTGCGCCCCCAGAAACCCATGCCCATTCCGCCGCCCGCGAATTCTAAAAATCAGTAAAATTAGAGTATCGTTTTCAGTCCACCCCCACAAAGATAACCCCATGAGTGACCAGGAAATCGAAGCCAAATTTTACCTCAGCGACCTGCCCGCCGTGCAGCGCCGCCTGCTGCTGCTGGGCGCACAGCTCAGTCAGCCCCGGCTCAAAGAAACCAACCTGCGCCTGGATACCCCTTCCGGCGACCTGAGCGCCGCCGGGCGCACCCTGCGCCTGCGCCAGCCCGCCCCCTCTACCTGCAACGCCTCCCGCTCCGACTGGCAGGATGACAGCCGCGCCGCCGTTCTGACCTACAAGGGTCCGCAGCAGGCCAACGCCGAAGTCGCCGTCCGCCAGGAATTGGAAGTGGTCGTCTCTGATGTGGAGGCTGCCCGCCGCCTGCTGGAAGCGCTGGGTTACCCCGTGATGGTGACCTACGAAAAGTGGCGCACGGCCTACCGTCTGCTGGGGGTTGAGGTCTCGCTGGATGAACTGCCCTACGGCAATTTTGTGGAAATCGAAGGCCCCGACGTGGCCCGCATTCACACCGCCGCCGACCGCCTGAGCCTGAACTGGGAAAAACGCATCCCAGCCAGTTACCTGTCGCTGTTTTACAGCCTCAAACGCAAGCTGGGGCTGCCCATGCCCAACCTGACCTTTGCCGCCTTTGAGCGTCGCGGCATCACCGCCGCCGACCTGGGTGTGGAACCGGCAGACGCCGCCTGAAGCCCTGCCCCGGTATGAAGATCGCCGTCATCACCGATATTCACGCCAACCTGCTGGCCCTCAACGCGGTGCTGGAAGATATTGCCGACCAAAAACCCGACCAGGTGATTTGCGCCGGCGATATGGTGGGCACCAGCGCCTACCCCGATGCCCCGCAAGTCTGGCAGACCTTGCAGGAACGCGGCATCCCCTGTGTGCTGGGCAACGAGGAAGCGCGCATCATCAATTTTCACGGGCCTGAGCCAGATGCCTGCTGGCGCGATTCCGTCCAGTTCCGTCCGCTGCAGTACCGCGCCCGTCAATTCTCCTCAGATGATGTTGCCGCGCTGAGCGAGCTGCCCATCACCATCCTCGTTGAAGGCCCGCACCACCAGAATGTGCTGGTCTGCCACGCCTCGCCGGGCAGCCTGCACCGCAGCCCTTTTGATGGGATTGACCCGCCGATGGCTCAAGCGCTTCAATCCGTGCCTGCCAGTGTCATTGTTGTGGGGCATTATCACACCCGCTGGCATTATCACCTGCAAGACCAGTTCATTATTATGGCGGGCAGCGTGGGGCTGCCTTTCCGGGGCCTGCTGGGGCAGGCCGAATACCTGCTGCTGACCTGTCACGGTCAGACCTGGGATTACGAATACCGCACCGTGCCCTATGATCATCCGGCGGCGCTTGCCCGGGTGTTGAACAGTACATTTGTTGAGCAGGGCGGCCCCATTGGCTGGTTGATGCTGGATGAGGCGCTGACGCAGCAAGACCGCCTGTCACCCTTTCTTGATGATTACTGCCCGCCCGACCGCCCGGATGACCTGGCCGGCTGGCAGCGCCTGGTGATGGATTATCTCATCCGCCTTAAGCGCTGGGAGGTGGTCAAACCCTACCTCCAACCCGGTGTGTAGGCCCGGTAAGAGCCGTTTCGGAGCGCTCCGGTGTGATTAATAGGATAAAAAGGTTATCAAATTAAGATACCTTTCACATGACAAATGTCTTATTCTGCGGTATAAGCGATAAGATAAGGTTTTATCCCCTCACCCTGCAAGGAGGACCAATGGAGATCATTTGGTACGTCTTGGCTGCAGCGGGAGCTCTGGTATGCGCCGCCCTGGCCATCAGCGCCAAACGCTTGCTGGTTTCAGCCATCTGGCTGGCTGGCTGCAGCGCGCTGGTTGCGCTTCTTATGTACCTGCTTGGCGCGCCGGAAATCGCTGTCATCGAATTAAGTGTGGGCGCCGGACTGGTCACCGTGCTCTTCGTCTTTGCGATCAACATCGCTGGCGACGAGTCCACTGCCCTGCCCGTGGCTCTGCCCAAACCCATCCCCTGGATTCTGGCAATTGGCCTGTTGGCCCTGGTAGGCTGGATGGTTCTCTCCAAACTGATGGGCGGCGAAATGCCCCCGGATTATGGCGAGACCTTTTATGCCACGCTCTGGACCTCGCGCTATCTGGATGTTTTGCTCCAGGTTGTCATCATCTTCACCGGCGTACTGGGCATGATGGGCCTGCTGGCTGAAGGCAAGAAGCGCCCGGCGGCTCAGGCCCCGGGGTCAGATGAGGAGCATTCATGAGCAACTATATTCCTCATATTATTCTGGGCGTAGCCATTCTCTTACTCGGCGTGGGCATCTACACCCTGCTGGCCACTCGCAATCTCATCAAAGTGATTGTGGCGCTGCAGATCATGGTCAAAGGCGCCATGCTGGTGCTGGTGCTGGCTGGCAAAATGACAGCCCAACCCGGCCTGGGTCAAACCCTGGCGCTGACCGTCATTGTTGCCGATACCATTGTGGCGGTCATCGGCCTGACGCTGGCTGTGCAGATCCGCCGCCGCTTTGGCTCGCTGGATGTCAAAGACCTGACCCGGTTGAAGAGGTAGAACCATGAGTACACCTGCGATTCTCATCCTGCTTACACTGGGCCTGCCCTGGCTGGGCGCGCTGGTGGTCTGGGCTGCCGGTGACCGCACCGAAAAGCTCAGCCACACCCTGGCGGTCATTTTTGCCGTCCTGTCGGCGGTTGCGGGCCTTGGCCTGCTGCTGCAAACCGGCTCCGAGCCGGTAAAATTAGCCGACCTGGGCGGCGTTTTTGGCCCCATCAGCTTCGTCCCCGATGGCCTGGGCGTCTTCCTGTCCGTGGTTGCCACCTTCATCGGCAGCCTGGCGGTCATCTTCTCGGTCAATTACATGCACGGCGAAAAGCAGCTCAGCCGCTACTACGCCTACATGCTCTTCTTCATCGGCGCCATGGTTGGCCTGGTGCTCACCAGCAACATGCTGCTCATGTTCGTCTTCTGGGAAATTACCGCCCTGTGTTCCTACGCCCTCATCTCCTTCAACAGTGATGATCCCAAAGCTGTGGCGGGCGGCGTCAAAGCCCTCATCATGACCCAGATTGGCGGCATTGGCCTGCTGCTGGGTGCATTGGTGCTCTACATCTACACCGGACAGATGGACTATAACATCCTCCTGGCAAACCCGGCGGCCATTCCGGCGCAGCTCTTGCCTGTGATGGCCTTCGGTTTCCTGGTGGCGGCTGCGGCCAAATCGGCCCAGTTCCCCTTCCAGACCTGGCTGCCCGATGCCATGGAAGCTCCCACCCCCATCAGTGCCCTCATCCATGCGGCCACGATGGTCAACGCGGGCGTTTATCTGCTGGCCCGCTTCTACCCGGCCTTCCATGAGGTGCCGGGCTGGACCTTCTCGGTGATGCTGGTGGGCCTGATTACAGCCCTGCTGGCTGCCCTGATGGCCGTGGTTGCCAACGATCTCAAACGTGTGCTGGCTTACTCCACCGTCAGCCAGTTGGGCTATATGGTCTATGCCGTGGGTTCGGGCGGCATCTTTGCCAGCCAGTTCCACCTGCTGAGCCACTCCGTCTTCAAGGCGCTGCTTTTCCTTGCCGCAGGCGCGGTCATTCACGCTGTGGGCACGCGGGATATGCGCCAGATGGGCGGGCTGGGCAAGCAAATGCCCTTCACCCGCGTGGTCTTCATCATCGGCGCGCTGGCTCTGGCGGGCATCCCCGTCCTCAACGGCTTCTGGAGCAAAGAGCTGGTGCTTGAAGCTGGCCTGATGCACGCCCCCATCTGGAGCTATGTGCTCATGCTCATTGGCGCTGGCCTGACCGCCTTCTACACCTACCGCATGGTCACCATGGTCTTCTACGGTGAGGCTCACGGCCATGCCCATGGTGATGCCGGTACAGCTATGAAGATCGCCCTGGCCCCGCTGGCCCTGGGCGCCCTCACCACCTGGCTGCTGGCTGGCCCCTTCGCCAAACTGCTGAGCGCCGAAACCCTGCCCTATCACGGCATCGAGGCGGCTTCCACCTTCCACATTCTGGAAGAAGTCATCAGCCTGCCGACCCTGATTGCGCTGGCTGTGGTAGCGCTGGGCCTGCTGGCCTGGGTCTTCCGCAGCAAACTGGCCGGACTTGGCCGGGCGCTGCGCGGCCTGGGCTGGGCGGCTGAAAACAGCTTCGGCTTTGAGGCGATCAACCGCGGCATTGTGCGGGGCGTTAGCGGCGCCGCCGAAGGCCTGCGCATCACTCAGACCGGCCTGCTCAACTGGAACGTTGTGGGCATTGTGGCCGGTTTGCTGATCGTGATTGCCATTTTAGCCCTGGGAGCGTAACCCATGAACCCTGTCTTTGCTATCCTCTGGCTGATTGGCCTGCCCCTCCTGGCTTCTCCAGTCATTTATCTGATCGGCCGCAGTGTGGCCCGCCGCGATGGCGAATCGAGCCCCCGCAACCCGGCACGCTGGGTTGCCCTCATCACCACCGCCGCCATGGGCGTGCCGCTCTTTGTGCTGGCGCAAAACCTGCTGACCTCTGGTCAAGGGGTTGTTGGTTTGCTCTTTGCAGAGATTCCCCTGCGCTTTGACGGCATCAGCCTTGTGCTGGCAATCTCCGTCTGGCTGCTGGGCCTGATGGTCATGCTCTACTCCGGCCCCTACATGGCCCGCGAAGTGGGCGAAGAAAAATACTACGCCCTGCTCTCGGCCATGATGGCCGCCATGATTGGCCTGGGCACCGCCGCTGACCTCTTCAACCTGTGGGTCTGGTTCGAGACCATGGCCATCACCTCCTTCATGCTGGTGGCCTTCTACCGGGATGAACCCGCCTCGCTCGAAGCGGGCTTCAAATACCTGGTGCAGAGCGCCGTGGGCTCGGCCCTGGTGCTGCTGGGCATCGGCCTGATCTTTATGGGCGCGGGTACGCTGAACCTGCAGCAGCTCGCCCTGATGGGCGCCGGCGCTGCTGGCCTGCCGATCATTACCGTGGCAGTTGCCCTGATGATCATCGGCTTCGGCGTCAAGACGGCCCTGGTTCCCATGCACACCTGGCTGCCCGATGCGCACTCGCAGGCCCCCAGCGGCATCAGCGCCATGCTTTCGGGCGTGGTGATTGCCGCCGGTCTGGTGGCCCTGCTGCGCTCCATGGGCGTGATGGCCTACAACGGCATGGCCTGGGGCCCCATCATGCTGGGCTTTGGCGTGCTGAACATGGTGGTTGGCAACCTGATGGCGCTGCGCCAGACGGTGGTCAAACGCCTGCTGGCTTACTCCAGCCTGGCGCATGTCGGCTACATGCTGGTGGGCATTGGCGCTACCGCCACCTTCCTCTCTGACCAGGGCGGTTCAGGTGCGTTCTTCCACCTCTTCACCCATGCGATGATGAAGGGCCTGGCCTTCCTCTCGGCGGGCGCTCTGCTTTACTCGCTGCACATCGCCAAGGGCGATCACGACCCGCTGACCGTTGCCGACCTGAACGGCGCCGCCAAACGCTATCCGCTGATTGCCATGGGCCTTAGCATTGCGGTGCTGGGCCTGGGCGGCCTGCCCCCGCTGGCGGGCTTCATGTCCAAATGGCAGATCTTTGTCGGAGCGGCTGGCAGCAATAACTGGTGGATGCTTGCGCTGGTGGGCTTTGCCGCCCTCAACAGTGTGCTCTCCCTCGGCTACTATGCCCCGCTGGTCAACCGCATGGTGCGCAACGAGCCTTCTGAGGCAGTGGCTGCTGGCAAGCGCGTCCCCGCGCTGATGACGGTTCCCGTGGTCATCCTCTCGCTGGTGGTGCTGGTGTTCGGCTTCTGGCCGGCCCTCTTCAACGGCATCGGTAATCTGGCCGGGCAGGCTCTGCTCCGGATCATTGTCCCCTAAAGGAGAACGAGCATGGATATTATTCTCACCCCCCCGCTCGCCTTTCTCATCTACATCCCCCTGGTGCTGATCATTTTCTGGATTGGCAAGGGCCTGGCTGGCCCCGAAAAACCCGGTTCGCCGCTCAAGCGCTCGCTGTACGGCAGCGGTGAACTGGCCCCCACGCAGATCGCCGCGCCGGGCTATCGCCCCTTCTTCCTGATCGCGTTTTTCTTCGCCATTCTCCACCTGGGTGTGCTGGTGCTGGCCACCGGTACGCTGGATTGGTCCATGGTGCCCTATCTGGTGGGGCTGGGCCTCGCTCTGGTGGCGCTGCTGCTGGGTTGAAACCAGCGGACAAATCAGGTATAGTTAGTCTGAATCACTGGTAAGGAGAACCCTATGACTGAACTGAAACTGGATACCCCCTGGCAGCGGGCGCTGGAACAGATCAAGACCTGGGCGCGGGTCAACTCGCCCTGGGCCATCCACTATAACAGCGGCTCCTGCAATGGTTGTGATATTGAAATTCTGGCAACCCTCACCCCCCGCTACGATCTGGAACGGTTTGGCATCAAACTGCAGGGCAGCCCGCGCCACGCCGATATCCTCATCTGCACCGGGCCGGTCAGCCTGCAATCGCGTGACCGCCTGCGCCGCATCTACGAGCAAATGCCCGAACCCAAGTTTGTGGTGGCGGTTGGCTCGTGCGGCATCTCGGGCGGCGCCTTCCAGGGCTGCTACAATGTTGTTGGCAGCATCGGCGAGGTGATCCCCGTGGACGCCTATGTGCCGGGCTGCCCGCCCCGCCCCGAAGCCATCATCTATGGCGTGGTGGCGCTGCTGCAAAGCCTGCAAAAAAAGGCTCCAGCCCCCGTCCAGCCCGCTGAGTAGGAGGAGACATACATGGACCTTGAAACGGCTCTGCAATCTGCTGAAGCGCTGCTGCAGCCCCTGGCTGTGGAAATCAAACGCCCCGAAATCGAACGGGTGGATGTCTACATCGCCCTCGACAACCTGAAGCCCGCGGTGCAGGCCCTGGTAGATGCCCACTGGGGCTACCTGGCAGCCATCACCGGCGTGGATAAGCCCGCCCCTGCCGCCGAAGGCGCAGCCCTCACCGGCGATGTAGAAGTACTCTACACCTTTGCCAATGGCGGCGCACTGGCAACCCTGCGGGTGCGTGTGCCCTATACCGACGCAAAAGTCCCCACCATCTGCGATATCATCCCCGCAGCCACGCTCTTTGAGCGCGAGCTGATCGAAATGCTTGGCGTAGACTGCCTTGGCACTCCCGACCCCGGTCACCTCATCCTGCCGGATGAATGGCCCGCGGATGTCTATCCCTTGCGGAAATCTTTTACCGGTTTGAATCAGGAATAAAGGAGAGCTCCCATGGAAAATCCCGAATCTCCGCAAAAATTTGTGGTGCCAATTGGCCCTCAGCACCCTGCGCTGAAGGAACCCGCTCACTTTGAATTCAGCGTGGATGGTGAAATTGTCACCGGTGCCAGTGTGCGCCTGGGTTATGTGCATCGCGGCATCGAAAAAGCCACCGAAGCGCGCAACTATCCCCAGGGGCTCTACCTGGTGGAGCGCGTCTGCGGCATCTGCTCGCATGTGCATGCCCTCTCGTTTGCCCTGGGCACCGAAAAACTGGCCAAAGTGGTGGCTCCGCCGCGCGCCCAGGCCATCCGGGTGCTGACCTCTGAACTGGAACGCCTGCACAGCCACATGCTCTGGCTGGGTGTTGCGGCTCACGAGGGCGGCTTCGATACCCTCTTCATGTATTCCTGGCGTGACCGCGAAACCGTGATGGATCTGCTGGAACAGATGACCGGCAACCGTGTCAACTATTCCATCAACATCATCGGCGGCGTCAAGCAGGATGTGAACGACGAAATCAAAACCGCCATCCTCAAAGGCATGGATTTCCTCGAAGGCCGCATGGTGCACTACCTCACCGTGGTTACTACCGATGAGACCTTCCTGGGCCGTACCCGCGACGTGGGCGTGATGACCCGCGAACAGGCCGAAGCCCTGGCCCCCGTTGGCCCCACCGCCCGTGCCTCCGGCGTGCCGATTGATGTGCGTGTGGACTCGCCCTACTCTGGCTATGTGGACTTCCCCGTCAATCTGATTGTGGATGAAGGCTGCGACCTGCTGGCCCGCTTTGTGGTCCGTATCAAAGAAATGCAGGAAAGCATCCGCCTGGTCCGCGAAATTCTGGATCACCTGCCCGAGGGCGAACTGGCGGTGCGCGTACCCCGCCGCATCCCCGAAAATGAGATCATCCAACGGGTGGAAGCCCCGCGTGGCGAGCTCTTCTATTATATGAAGAGCAACGGCACCGACATGCCCGAGCGCGTCAAGATCCGCACCCCATCGCTGTGCAACTGGGCCTCGGTCATCAACCTGGCCCCGGGCTACAAACTGGCCGATATGCCGATGATCCTGGCCGGCATTGACCCGTGCTTCTCGTGCAACGACCGCTAGGATTGAGGAGAACCTATGGAACTTAGCCTGCATCCGATCATTCTGCTCCTGTTTTTCCCGGGAGGGTTGTTCTTGTTTGTGGCCGGCCTGCTCTACGAATGGGTTGACCGCAAGCTGGTGGCCCAGTATCAAAACCGCATTGGCCCGCGCTTCATTCAACCGCTGGCCGATATCATCAAGCTGCTGGCCAAGGAAGAGATTGTGCCCGACGGCGTGCACAAGGGCCTCTTCATTGCCCTGCCGATTGTTGGGTTGGCCTCGGCCCTGGCGGCAGCGCTGTATGTGCCGCTGGTGGGCTTCAACCCGGCCTACTCTTTCAAAGGCGACCTGATCGTGGTGGTGTACCTGCTCAGCGTGATGACCCTCTGCCTGGGCCTGGCGGGCGCCAACACGGCCGACCGCTTCTCGCTGGTCGGCGCCACCCGTACTCTCACGCAGCTCTTCTCTTACGAAGCGCCCTTCATGCTCTCGCTGCTGGGCCCGGCCATTGTGGCTGGCACCTGGCAGATCAGCGAGATCAACGCGTTTGCCATTCAGAGCCGCCCGTGGTGGTTTGCCTTTACTCAGATTGTCGGCTTCCTCGTCGCCATGATTGGCCTGATGGGCAAGCTGGAAATGCCGCCCTTCGATGCCCCTGAAGCCGAGACCGAAATTGTAGCCGGCGCCCTCACTGAATATTCGGGCCGCGGCCTGGCGCTCTTCCGCATCGGCAAAGATGTGGAACTGGTCATCGGCCTCACGCTCATCGCGGCCTTCTTCATGGGCGGCCTGGCCAACCCGCTGGACTTCCTCTGGAAGACAGCCATCCTGATCCTGGTGGTGGCGGCGCTGCAATCGCTGTTTGCCCGCCTGCGCATCGATCAGACGGTGGGGTTGTGGTGGCGCGCGGGCGCCCTGCTGGCCCTGCTCCAACTACTGGCCATCATCCTGGGCCGCTATTTGCAGCCTGTGTTGTCCCAGTTCTTTAGTGGTTTGTTTGGAGGTTAGCCATGACACTTGGAGCCATGCTGAGCGACATTGTCCGCTCGCTGTTCAAAAAGCCCATCACCGAGCGCTACCCGTTTGAACGCAAGCCCACCCCGGAGCGCTTGCGCGGCAAACTAATCTACGATCCGACGCGCTGCACCGGCTGTATGTTGTGTATGAAGGACTGCACCGCCAACGCCATCGAAATTCTCACCGTAGATAAGGTGAACAAAAAGTTCGTCATGCGCTTCCACGTTGACCGCTGCACCTACTGCGCCCAGTGTGTTGAAAACTGCCGCTTTGAGTGCATCAATATGTCATCGGAAGAATACGAAATGGCCGCCCTCACCCGCACCCCCTTCGAGGTAATGTACGGCCGCGAGGAAGACATTCAGGCCCTGATAGACTGCGCCGAAAAAGCCCCCACCGAAGAACCCGCTGCCTGACCGGCCCCGCATCGATTTTATCGCCCTTCACCGGCGGCTCTCCCCAGAGCCGCCGGCTGGTTTTAAGGGGGAAGATGTATAATCGGAACATGTCCTCTAATCGTTGTTCCCCGCGTGCACCAGGATATGATTACACCCAACCCGGCGCTTATTTTGTAACTTTGTTGACCTGGCAGCGCGCCCCAATCCTTGGAGAGGTATTGGATAAGTGTGTTCATTTGAGCCCAATTGGAAGATTGGTCCACACTGAGTGGCGGCGATTGGCGCTTCGTTTTAAATTTGTGGCATTGGATGAATTTGTCATCATGCCAGATCATCTCCATGGAATTTTATGGCTGCAAGCACCGGGCGAGGCGCAGCCGCACCAATCACAGTTATCAATGGCTTGCCTCGCCCTTACGGGTTCGGTGGCTCCATCTGATTGTAAGGGCGAGGCGAGACAACCCGACGCAAACTCTCACCATACCGGCCTCGCCCGGCCCAGAGGCGCCCCTGCGCATTCATTAGGTGCAATTGTTGGCGCTTTTAAGTCCTCAGTAACGCTCCGCGTTAATTTGATGCAAAATGCATCCAGATCGTCTGTATGGCAACGAAACTATTATGAGCATGTTATTCGCACCGAAGCGGAATTAAACCGGACTCGTTTATACATCCAGCAAAACCCGCTAAAATGGGTGCGTAATCGTTCAAATAATCTTGACGTTTAGGTTTGAAAGGCTCCCCCCATGGAACTTACCCCCCACACCTTACCGCGCGACGGTTTCAACCTCCACTACTGGACGGGCGGGCAGACCGATGCCCCGCTGGTCGTCTTCACCCACGGCGCCACCATTGACCACCACGAATGGGACGCTACCCTGCCCCTTGTGGGCGCTCACTTCCGCATCCTCACCTGGGATGTGCGCGCCCACGGCCTCTCACGCCCGGCGCCCTTCTCACTCGTTCAGGCCGAAAATGACCTGCTCACCCTGCTCGACACTCTGCAAACGGATCAGGCCATCTTTGTCGGTCACTCGATGGGCGGTAACCTGCATCAGGAACTGGTCTTCCATCACCCCGAGCGCGTCCGGGCAATGGCCTTCCTTGACTGCACCTGGAACTTCCAAAAACTGACCGCCCTTGAGCAGTTTGGCCTCAGCCTGGCCGAACCCATCTTCCGGCTCTATTCATACAAGGCATTGGTGGATCAATCGCTGGCAGCCACCGCCATCTCGCCCGAATCACAGGACTTGCTGCGCCAATCCATGGGCAGCCTAACCAAAGCCGAATTTATTCAGATTATGATGGCCACCTCGGTCTGCCTGCACGCAGAGCCCGGCTATCAAATCAACAAGCCCCTGCTGCTCATGGTCGGTGACCAGGATAAAACCGGCAACATCCGCCAGGCCATGCCCCGCTGGGCCGCCCAGGAGCCAGACTGCCGGCTGGTGGTCATCCCCAACGCCCGGCATGCCCCCAACCTGGACAACCCCAGTGTCTTCCATCAAACCCTGCTGGACTTTTTACTGACGCAAAAGGAACGCTAACCCATGTACCCGGCCAAACTCTCTCCCGGTGATGAAGTCCGGATTGTGGCCCCGGCCACCTCGTTCAGCCACATCACAGCCGCCACGCGCCAAAACGCCACGGCACAGCTTGCCGCGCTGGGCCTGCGCGTGACTTATGCCGAACATGCCGAAGAAAGGGACAGCTTCAACTCATCTTCTGTTGCTTCCCGGGTGGCCGATCTGCATGCCGCCTTTGCCGACCCGAACGTCAAAGCCATTCTGACCGCCATTGGCGGCTTCAGCAGCAATCAACTGCTGCGCGCCCTGGATTACGACCTCATCCGGGCCAACCCCAAGATTTTGTGCGGCTATTCAGATATCACCGCCCTGGCCTCGGCCATCTATGCCAAAACCGGGCTGGTCACGTATTCTGGCCCGCATTTTTCCACCTTTGGCATGCTGCGCGGGCTGGAATACACCCTCGAATACTTCCGCAAATGCCTCTTTGAGCCGGGCTCGTTTGCCGTGCTGCCTTCCCCCGCCTGGAGTGACGACCCCTGGTACCGAGACCAGGAGAACCGGATCTTTGTCCCCAACCCCGGCTGCCGGGTGATTAACCCCGGCCGCGCCGAAGGGCGGCTGCTGGGCGGCAACCTGTGCACGCTCAACCTGCTGCAGGGCACCGAATACATGCCCGCGCTGGCGGGCAGCCTTTTGCTGCTGGAAGATGACTATGAGTCCAAACCCCAGCACTTTGACCGCGACCTGCAGTCGCTGATCCACCAGCCCGGATTTGAAGGCGTGTGCGGCCTGGTGATTGGGCGCTTCCAGAATGAATCGGAAATTTCACCGGAAAAGCTGGCGGCCATCATCCACAGCAAACCCGAACTGGCGCACCTGCCGGTGGTCGCCGGGGCAGATTTTGGCCATACCACGCCGAGCATCACCTTCCCCATTGGCGGCACCGGCTCGCTGACCGCCCTGAACGGCGCTGTGAGCTTTACGATTACAGAACACTGACCCGTTGTTGAGGGTTGTATAATAGAAGAGCGGTTAAACGATGAAAAAACATCCCATTCTGGTGATTCTCCTGGTTATGCTGACCCTTGGTCTGTTAATCAGCATTGGCGCCTCTATTCGCAGTCCTGCCCCAACCCCCCTCCCAACCCAGACACCACTGCCAACCCCAACGCTCCCCCAGGCTCCTCTCCCTTTTGATTATCTTGCTGACGCGCCTGAGGATGCATTTCTGTTTGTGGAATTTGTAGATGATAATTCGACCTGTCTGGATAATCTCTGTGACTGTATCCAGCTCGAAATGGCAGCCGTTGAATGCGAATTTAAAGGCGACAACTTGGTGTTGGATAGCGATGTTCTGGTGTTTGCTAATGATCGGTTGATTGATGACGACAACTGGACTACCTTTCGCGAGCATCAACAAGGTATTGCACTGTACTGCTATTGGAGCGTCGGTACCAGCGGGCTTGATTTAAAGTCTGGATTTCCCTTCTCAACAACAGAAGTTATTTTCACCGTGCTGGGTGTGGATGCCCTGGGAAATATTCAGGTTCAAGGTCCAGGCGGATACACAATCGTTCCGGTGGGTGGCACGGTCGTTTTTGAACAACCGGAATTGATGGACCGGAGATGCAAGGTCCTGCATATCTTCACCTTGTCAAATTATGGGTTCATAAAAGACGCTGATGTCATACTGGCGGACTACTGATTCGTTTGCTTGCGCAGGTGTATAGCCCATCCAAGCTATATGCGCATAGGCGCACCCCAAACAAACCACTCAGGGTGATTAAAACACCTTCGCATCTTTGCGTTGAATTCTTTAACCCTTTCAGGGGTGCCCCATTTACAGCACCCCTGCGCCTAAAACGCTGTTATAATCCGGCGCATGAAATATCATATCTGGACTGAAGGCTGTCAGATGAATGTGGCTGATTCGGCGCGCGTGGCTTCGGCGCTGGAGCATTTGGGCTACCAGCAGACCGGCCGCCCCGATGAGGCTGATGTCATTGTGTTGAATACCTGTGTGGTGCGCCAGAGCGCCGAAGATAAGGCCTACGGCCGTCTGATGTCGCTGCGCCCGCTGAAAGAGAGCAACCCCAACCTGGTTATCAACCTGATGGGCTGCCTGGTGGGCGTGCGCGCCCCGCGCGAACTGCAAAAACGCTTCCCCTTTGTGGATGTCTTTTCCCCTCCCTCCGACCCCGCCCCGCTGGTCGCCTACCTGACGCAGTCGCAAGACCGCGCCACTGAGCAGGCCGAAACCCAGGCCCGCTTTGACTGGATGGACGAGCTGGACTCGTTTGGCTACCTGCACCTGCCTAAAACCCAGCGCGGCAAACAGGTGACGGCTTTTGTGCCGGTGGTGCTGGGCTGTTCACATGCCTGCACCTACTGCATCATCCCCTACCGCCGCGGCGTTGAAGTCAGCCGCCCACCGGAGCAGATTCTGGCAGAGGCGCGGGCGCTGGTGGAACAGGGCGTACGTGAGATCACCCTGCTTGGTCAGATTGTAGATCGCTACGGCAAAGATGAACCATCCTATCCCACCCTGGCCGCGCTGATGCGCCAGCTTCAAGCGCTGGACGGGCTGGAGCGCATCCGCTTCCTGACCTCGCACCCCAACTGGATGACGGATGAATTGATTGACTGTGTGGCGCAGGAGCCCAAGATCATGCCGCACATTGAAGTCCCCATCCAGGCGGGTGATGATGCCGTGCTGGCTGCGATGAAGCGCGGCTACACCGCCGATGATTACCGCCGCCTGGTGGCCCGCCTGCGTGAGCGCATCCCCGGCGTCTCCATCGCCACCGACATCATCGTCGGCTTTCCCGGCGAGACGGATGCCCAGTTCCAGCAGACCTACGATCTGCTGGCTGAACTGAGGATGGATGTGGCCCATCTGGCGCGCTACTCATCGCGCCCGGGCACCGTAGCCACCCGCAACCTGCCGGACGACGTGCCCGCCGCCGAAAAATTGCGCCGCTTCCGCGCCCTGGAAGCGCTGCAGGAAGAAATTGCCACCGAAATCCACGCCCGCTTGCTGGGTCAGACGGTGCCGGTGCTGTTTGAAGATAAATCCAAGGCGCGCTGGCGCGGCCGCACGCCCACCAACAAGCTGGCCTTTGTTGAGACCAGCGCTGACCTGCGCGGCCAGGTGCTGCCGGTAAAAATCACCTGGACGGGTCCCTGGTCTATGATTGGTGAGCTGGCGGAGGCCGCATGAAACGCGCGCTGATCGTCGGCGCCGCGCTGGCAATAGCCGTTGGCGCCGGGTTTGTCTACTTCTACTGGCTGGCGCCGGGGCGCAGCGCCCAGCGCTCCCGCCAGGTGATTGCGTATATCCGTAACCCGGAAGATCACGCCGACTGGCTCATCCCGGCGGGCGCTCGCTGCGGCGAGGCCCCCTTCCAGATGCCCACCACCGGCTTCATCGGCTACCTGTGGGGCGATTCGTTTCGCATCGGCCACCAGCACAGCGGCCTGGATATCTTTGGCGGCACACAGCCCGGCCAAACGCCCGTCTATGCCGCCTACGATGGCTACCTGACCCGGCTCTCAGACTGGAAATCCACCGTCATCATCCGCATCCCCTCTGACCCGCTGCTGCCAGGCCGCCAGATCTGGACTTATTACACCCACCTGGCCGACCCTGATGGCAATTCGTTGATTGATGCCGCCTTCCCGCCCGGAACCAGCGAGGTCTTTGTGCCAGCGGGCACGCTGCTGGGTTACCAGGGCAACTATTCAGGCACGCCGGGCAGCCCCACGGGGGTGCACCTGCATATCTCCATCGTGCTGGATGACGGCGAAGGGCATTTTCGCAACGAAATGGATATTGCCAACACCCTCGACCCCTCGCCTTACTTTGGCCTGCCGCTCAATGGCCGAACGAATACGGATACAATCCCCCTTTGCCCTTAACAAATGGAGTCCCTTATGCCCCTGACCTGTCACCCCTACGCTGCCCCGCACGATCTGGACGTGCTGCTGGCATTTTTGCGCCAGATCCGACCGCCAGAGCGCGCCGCCGATTTTCCCTCAGCGATAGATCTGCGCGAACTGCTGGCCCTCTCTCAGGTACAGGCCGATACCGCCCTGTGGCGCAACGCGGCCGGGCAGCTTGCCGCCTATTCCCTGGTGGATCAATACAACAACTTGCTGTTTGAATGGGACCCGCAGCTTATCTCCCCAGACCTGCCGGGCGAGATTATTGCCTGGGGTGTGGCCCGCCGCCGCGCCCGCCCCGCCGAAGACGATGAGACCCCTACCCTGGATGCCAGTTGTTCAGCCGATAATCTGGAACGGATTGCCCTGCTTGAAGCTCACGGCTTTGTGCGCGAGCCTGTCTATTCGATTCACCTGGCCCGCGATCTGTCCGCACCCATCTCGCAGCCCGTGCTGCCGCCCGGCTTCACCATCCGCCCGGCGGGGGGCGCTGCCGAGGCCGAAGCCTGGGTAGTGCTGCACCGCGCCGCCTTCGGCACCGAGCGCATGGAACTGGAAGAACGGCTGGCCATGCTGGCCGAACCCGAGTACGACCCGCAGTTGGATCTGGTGGCGGTGGCGCCCGATGGCCGTCTGGCGGCCTACTGCATGGTGCAGATCAGCCGCGAGGAGAATGCCCGCACGGGGCGCAGTGAGGGTTACACCGACCCCGTTGCCACCCATCCCGATTTTCAACGCCGCGGCCTGGCCCGCGCTCTATTGCTCACCGGGCTGCACCTGCTCAAAGACCGGGGCATTGCCACCGCCCTGATGGGCACCAGCAGCGAGAACACCCCCATGCTGGAAACCGCCCGCTCCGTGGGATTTGGGGTTGTATCTACCGGCGTGTGGTTTTCGAAGCCGGTCTAACCCGGTGTTCAAAGTTCTATCCCTGAAAATCTGGCCGGGCCTTCCCCGGTCAGATTTTTTATTGCGCGCAAATTAGCCGTTTGTTTCTGGTAAAATGGAGCCCATTACAGTTTGAAGGGACGTGTTTATGACCACTCTCCAGACCTTTGAATCACCTGAAACCGCTGACCCGCTGGCCCCCATCCGAGCCGTCATTTTTGATTTTGGCGGTGTGCTGTACAAGACCCCCGATATGCGCTGGATTGGCCGCCTGCAGCGGCTGCTGGGCTTGAAGAATAACGAGATTGCCGCCACCCTGTTGGCCTCGCCCCAGGAGTCGCAGTTCATGCACGATATCATGGTGGGCAAGATCCCTGAGGCCGAAGTGTGGGATCTGATGGCTG
>ENA-UPTA01002575-UPTA01002575.1-activated-sludge-metagenome-genome-assembly--contig:-NODE-2575-length-18614-cov-5.559782_pt1 | contig 18614 bp, 11 predicted proteins | sample MGYA00238184_ERZ773361 | MGnify/ENA primary metagenome ERZ773361 (study PRJEB29100, sample SAMN05720205) | activated sludge metagenome | isolation source: anaerobic digester from wastewater...
TACCCAGAAGTTGATGTCGGGAGCCGAGTCGTTGCGATTGCCCACGAGGTAATACCGCCCATCGTGCCCCTGACAGATGTCCGGGTGTCCGCGGTAGTCTTCGAACACGCGCCGGCTCTGATTGAGTGGCCGCCAGTACAGGCCGTCCAGGCTTATGGAATAGTAGAGCCGACCGTAGTCGCCGTGCACGATGTGGGCGAAGAGATACGCTTCATGGACCGCCTTGCCATCTTTCACCTGTCCCGGCGGGTCCGGCTGACCGCCCAACGTCGCCGACGCCAACAGAAGCAACAACCCAATCCACGTTGACCACATTTTCATGAACGCGACCTTTCAATCCAGAGTCCAACTGCGATTGTAGAGCTCCGACAAGAGATCGACAAGGCCAAGTCTTCTCGGAGACGTCCAAATCATCCGCAGTTCCACTGACTTGTTCCCATGGTAACTTCATTCATGGGCAGATGGGCAAGAGACGGGAAAATCTCCGGCAAAGCAGGGTTGCGACGAATATCCCGCCGCGGTATCCTTGGTTCGTGCAATGTCCGAGGTAGGGACCGGCATCTTTAAGCCCTCATGTACGTGGAGGTATGGATCATGGCGTCACTGAATCGTCGCAACTTTCTGAAGAGCGTTCTGGCCGCGTCCGCCGTGGGGACGGCGCCGTTCAACATTCTCAAGGCCGGGCCTTCGCCCAACAGCAAGCTGAACATCGCCTGCATCGGCGTGGGGATGCAGGGCTCGGGCAACGCAGAGTACCTGGCGGGAACCGACAACGTCATTGCCCTGTGCGACGTGGATGACGCGTGGCATGCCAAACAGATTGCGAACCGTCCCTCGCTGCACGGGATCAAGTTGTGGACAGACTATCGTGCGATGTTCGACAAGATCGGCAAGGATATCGACGCCGTGCTGATCGCGACGCCGGAACACAATCACTACACGATCGCGACCTACTTCATCCGGCGGGGCAAGCACGTCTACTGCCAAAAGCCCCTGTGCCATACAGTCAACGAGGTGCGGATGCTGGTGGAAGAGGCCAGGAAGCAGCCCAAGGTCATCACGCAGATGGGACACCAGGGCCACTCCAGCCGCAGCTCGGCCATGTTGAGGGACTGGGGCCAGGCCAACTCCGTCGGACCGATCAAGGAGGTCGTCTGCTATTCCACCAAGAACTACTGGGTCAACAAACCGGTGGTACAGGGCAGCGTCGTGCCCGACACGCTGAACTGGGACCTGTACCTCAACCGTGCCGAGATGATCCCCTTCAGCACGAGTTACATGAATCGCGAGTGGATTCGGTACACGCACTTCAGCGGGGCCGTGGGCGACATGGCGGCGCACATCTTCGACCCGGCCTATTACGCCCTGGATCTGCGGGTGCCGCTGAGCGTCCGGGCAGAGGTCAAGACGCCGGCCTTTCCCGGGTCGCTGCCGCGGTCGGGCGTGATCACATACGAGTTCGCCGCACGGGGCCAGATGCCGCCGGTCACAATGAAGTACTACCTGGGCGATGACATCGAGTTCCCGCGTCCCAGGGACCTCGAGCCCGAGCGTCGCGGGATCGACAGCGGTTCGGTCCTGGTGGGCGAACACGCGTCGATCATGGCGGGCAGCCACAGCCAGGGCGGGCGGATCATTCCCGAGACGGCGATGAAGGAAACGCCGAGGCCGCCGGAGGTGGCGTTCCGCTGTAAAGCGGGCAACCACTTCGACAACTGGACGTGGGCGATCAAAGGCGAAGATACCGCGATGTCGTCGTTCGAATACGCCGGACCGCTGTCCGAGATCATCGTTCTCGGCGATATCGCGTTGCTGCACCCGGGCCGGACATTGCTTTGGGACGCGGAGAAGATGAAGATCACGAATGACGAGGAAGCCGACAAGAGTCTCTTCATGAGACGTCTGGCCCCTCGCGACGACATGAACTGGTGCTGAGGACTCGCCGCTGGCGGCCCGGGACACGACCCGTCAGGAGGTCACACATCGCACGCGACAGCCATTGTGCCCAGCGATTCGATCCGCTGGGTGGCGGCTGCGATGAGGTCCGCATATTGCGGTGGGGCTACGTGGAGAAACTGTCGATAGGATTCGACCGCACTCTCGTTGCGGCCGCAATCCTCCTGGGCCAGGGCCTTGTTGTACCAGGCGACCGCGTTTCGCGGGTCGATCCGCACGGCCCGGTCGTAGCAGGCGACGGCCTCCTCGTGACGGCCCAGCGAGCCGAGGGCGCGGCCTTTGTCGCTCCAGGCGGCTGCGAGCCGTGGATCGATCTTCAACGCGTTGTTGAAGCAGACAATCGCCTCCTCGTGCCGATCCATCGCGGCGAGACTGATGCCCCGGTTGTACCAGGCCGCCTCGTCCTCCGGGTTGATCGCGAGCGCCTTGTCGCAGCAGGCGATCGCCTCATCGCGATGATTCAAGGCCGTCAAGCTGTTGGCCATATTCGACCAGACCGGCGCCAGTTGCTGGTCGATCTTCAGCGATTCCTCGAAGCAGGCGACGGCCTCCTTATGCCGACCCGAAGTGGCGAGACTAACGCCCTTCGCACACCAGGCGGCGACGCAGTGCGTGTCAATCGCCAGCGCCCGGTCCCAGCAGGCGATGGCCTCTTCCCGATGGCCCAGGGCCGCGAGGTTCACCCCCTTGGCGCACCAGGCGGTCTCGTCTCGAGGATCAATCTCAATGGCTTTTTCGAAAGACGCGATGGCCTCCTCGCGACGATTCAATGCGGCGAAGTTCACGCCCCGGTTGTACCAGGCCGGTTCGTCCCGCGGATCGATCTCGATGGCCTTGTCGTAGCAGGCGATGGCCTCCTCGTGCCGACCCAGCGCGGACAGGCTGACCCCCTTGTTGAACCAGGCGGCCGCTTCGCGAGGGTCGATCCGCAGGGCTTTGTCGTAGCAATCCACAGCCTCCTCGTGGCGACCCAGGGTCGCCAGGGCGCAGCCTTCGTTGTACCAGCCCGCCACGTCGGCCGGATCGATCCGGGGGATTTCGCGGGGGCATACGACATCGATGTTTTCGCAGGGATTTGTGTAGTTAGCCGGGTTGCGCGTCATAGTGTCCGTCGTGGCCTTGAAGCCACTCTCCTGAGGCCCAATGATCCTGTTTCCTGCTTCACGGAAATCGTGTACGTAGGGTTCTGGTTGCCACGTGTCTTGTTCCGATCCGTCGAAATCACGCGTCCGGACCGCAGTCTCCAGAGGATCGATGTCCTCCGCCGCCAGTCCGAGCCGACGTCGGAACAACCGATAGGCCTTGTTCGCGCGTTGTCGGGCGAATTCGGCTTCACCCTGGAGTTTATCGAAACGCACGTAGAACGGCGGCCTGCCTCTCGCCAACGTCTCCATGACGGCCAGGTTGGCTTTCGCCCAGGCGCCGATCACGACAAAGTAAGAGCCCTCCGCCCGATGGAACTCCAACGCGGTCGCGGGAACCGACGGGATCGCCTCGTGCCTGCGAACAGCCTCTTCACAGGCCTGTCGGAAGCGGTCGGCGGCCCGACACGCTTCGCCGGCGGACAGCGGACTGGCCGTCACGGCGTCCCAGTGCTCGCGGAGCACGCCGTCGAGCAGACTGCGTTCCCGATCCAGGAAGGCGGCCACTTGCAACTCGCTATCGTGATAAGTCAGGGTCCCCTTCCGCTCCTCGCCAGTCTCTTTGGGCCACGTGAAGAACCTCATGCACCACCCTTTCGACCGATGGATCGCCTTGCGGTCGGCGCAGCGCATCCGAAAAACGACGCGTCGCCGGATTCTCGACGACAACGACGATCGTGATTCGAGGAGCGCTCGTCTTGCGCGTACTTCTGATGCCTGTATCCAGATAAACTATAACAAATGCCGCTCGGCATCCAAGGAGGACCGACGACAAGATCGGGTTTCCCGGAGGCTGGCGCGGCACGCGAATCCCGCGCCCGCTTCGATGACTACCCCTTCCCGCCGGGCGATGTCCAGGATAGGACGCCCGTCGCCGGTTTCCCACTCCCGCTCCCCGCAGGGAATCGGTTCGATGCGATCGTCGCTGACGGTCGCCCGCCACAAGGCCTTTACAAGCGAGACGTCACGACGACCATCGAACTCCGGCGCGATAACCACGAGATCGATGTCGCTTTCCACAGTGCCCTCGCCTCTTGTAAATGACCCAAAGAGGATTGCGCGGCTGGCGTGGATGCCGACCCGCGGCAGCGAAGCCAGGTAACGCCTCACATTCTCGATTATTGCCGGCTCAACCATGTGAGCATCTCCCGAGTCCTTCGGAGTTCCTCGCGTGCAAGGTCGTTGTCAATCTCCAGTTGCTCCGCGTCAGGATACCGCCCCTCGATCTGATAGGCGCCGAACTCGCGGAGAAAATCCATCCGCTCTCTGCTCAGGCCCAGTTCGGCCATCGCGGCCAGACGAGGCAGACTGTGAATTCGCGGCGGTAACTTTTTTGTTCGACGCAACACATGGGCCTTGAGCATCATCCATGCCCATACGCCCACAGAATAGTCCCCGCTCCTCAAGTATGCGCACGTCCGAACGGAAAAAGCAACAGGTCTTACGGTCTACTCAAAGCTTCCGTCTGTAACGACCTGTCTTCATCGTATCAACACCGCAGGCTGTCCAGAACCGCCTTTCGCATGAGGCCGGTGTTGGCGGGCTGGCCGGTGAACCACTTGAACTGGGCGGCGGCCTGGTTGACGAACATGGCTACGCCGTCGATGGCGGTTGCACCCTTTTCCTTCGCCTGCTTCAAGAGCAGGGTCTCCGCGGGGTTGTAGACCGTGTCGAAGACGGCCATGCCCGGCTTGACGCATTCGGGCGGGACAGGACTGGCGTTCACATATGGATGCATGCCGATGCTGGTGCAGTTGACCAGGAGTTCCGCATCGAGTCGCGGCAACTCGTCCAGGCCGGCGAAGACGCAGTTGAAGTCCGCAGCCAGTTCCCGGGCCCGCTCGACCGTGCGGTTGTAGATCGTCACCTTCGCGCCCGCGTCGGTCAGGCCCGCGACGATCGCGCGGGAGACGCCGCCTGCGCCGACCACGGCGACCGGGACGCCGCGAAGGCCGCTCCGGTCGATGCCCATGCCCTGCGAGATCGCGTCGAGCGCGCCGGCGTAATCCGTGTTGCAGGCCGACAGGACCGGCTCGCTACCCGCGGCCCGCGGCTCGATCAACAGCGTGTTCGCGACGCCGATTTTCTCGGCCAGCGGCTCGATGAAGCCGCCTTTGCGACGCACGTACTCAAGGGCGCTGTGCTTGTGCGGAATCGTGACGCTGAAACCGCGGAACCCGAGCCACGGCCGGGCCAGAACGTTGTCGAGGAACGCGTCGAACTCCTTCTGGCCGCCCTGGACCAGCAGCGGCAGGTAAAGCTTGTTGAGCCCCTTGTCGGCGAAGCCGGCGTTGTGGATGGCCGGACTCATGGAGTGGCCGACCGGGTCCGCGATCACGCCGAAGAGTTCCGTGTCGGCGTCGATCGCATCGTAGCGGTAGAGGTCCTTGAGCGTCGGGAGCGTCACTTGGCCGGGGGCGGTGGCCGCCTGCTCTTCGAGGCTCGCGAATGTCACGAAGCCGCCGAGCTTCTTCGCCAGGATGCGACTGATGAGCCCTGCCTCGCCCATGCACAGAACAATGCGGTCGCCCTGCGTTTGGTGCAGCAGGTCGAAGGCCTCGAAGCAGTCGTTGATGTGCGAGGCCGTATAGACCAGCTTCGGGATCGCGGCGGGGCAGGCCTGCGTCATCCGCCGATGGAGCGCCTCCAGGCCGCGAAATCTGCCGCGGAAGTTGTGGGTCGAGAGGATCAATCGGGTCGCGAGATGCGCCGCCAGGACGGTCTCTGCTCTGTGGCCAAACTCGGGCCGGATGAAATTGGCGTACTCCAAATCGACGAAATCCACGCCGGCCTCGACGGCGGCTCGCAGAACACGTCGACGCAAACCCTCGGAGTGCGCCCCGGCGCCGCCTTCCCTCGGGTCGCGACAGGTTACGAGCACCGGAACCCGCCTGGGCCCTGTGTTTCGAATCGCCGCGATCAGGGCTACGACGGAATCGGGCTTGAGGTCGTCGAGATAGTCCGTGCGAAGTTCGAGCATTTCCGCTCCGGCGGCGACGGCCTCGCCAGCCTGCCGCTTCGCGAGATCCAGTTCCTGCGCCGAGATGGGAACTGCCAGATAGGTCGTCATACCCCAGAGGTATAACAACCTGCCGGCAACAAGGCAAGACCTTGTCGCGGAACCAACGCGTTGCATTTTCGAGCCGGATCGCTTAGAATCCGGGGGTCGTGAATTCAAATGGGTCGGGCAGTCGTCCTCCGCTGTGCGCGCGGGCGTCGCGGAATCAGATTGCCGATTGTGTGGCGAAACAGGATTATGCCGGAAATAGGGATTACAGTGCCGGGAACGCCGGAGACGGGCTATAGCATCGTTATCGGATCGGGCATTCTGCCCTCGACGTGGGCGAAGATCGAGGCCGCTCATGCCGGATTCAACCGCTTCATCGTCACGGACGAACACGTCGTCGCAGCGGGCCACTTGGACGCCCTGCTCGGCGGCAGGCTCGCTCCCTGTTACGTCATCCAGCCCGCAGGCGAGATCTCCAAAACCATCGACACGGCGGTTGCCATCGTCGAGACGATGGAGAAGGCCTGTCTTGGACGGGATACCGTGGTCGTCGCCCTGGGCGGCGGCACCGTGGGCGATATCGCGGGCTTCGCGGCGGCGATCTTCAAACGCGGCGTACCCGTCGTGCAGATCCCGACGACGACCCTGGCCCAGGCGGATTCCGCCATCGGCGGCAAGACCGGCGTCGACTCGAGCGTCAGCAAAAACGCCTTCGGAGCCTTCTGGCATCCCGCTGCGGTCTACCTCGACGTCGCAACGGTCCAGACGCTCGACGACCGCCAGTATCGCAGCGGCCTCGTGGAGTCCGTCAAACACGGCCTGATCGCCGATGCGGAATACTTCGAATTCATCGAAACCCACCTGGATTCCCTGCTCTCGCGAGACTTGGGCACGCTCGAAACGCTGGCTGAGTACAACTGCCGGATCAAGGGGGCCATTGTCGCGGAGGACCCACTCGAAAGAAACAAGCGGCGAATCCTGAATTACGGGCATACGATCGGCCACGCGGTCGAAGCCGCCAGCGGGTACGAGTTGTTCCACGGCGAGGCCATTGCCATCGGCATCGTCGCCGTCGGGCGAATCGAGGCGGAACTTGGGCTCGCCCAGCCGGACAGGCTCGACCGGGTCCATGCGGTCCTCCAACGACTCTGCGTACCAACAACGCTGCCCACGAATCTGACGCTTGCCGCGCTGCTCGACCTCCTGCGACACGACAAGAAATCCGTCGATCGGTGGCCAAGATTCGTGCTGCTCGATCGGCTGGGACACATCCACTGCGAGAGCGGCGAATACGCCGTTCAGGTCGGCCGGGAGGTGGTCGTCGAGGCGCTGGGCAGACTCAGGTGACCAACGCCGCGTTACAGTCCCCAGCCACGCCCAACTTCCGCACATTATCAGACCCTTGCCTGTCCGGATTATCCTGCCCGGTGCGGTACTCGCAGGATCACCGCGAGTCGCCGGACTACCGGCGAACCGGGGGAAAATGCTGCATACTCTATTGAAAGAGCCGTTCGCAGACGATATAATACGAGAGTAGGAAGGTGCACTCCGTGGTTACTGCATGGTTTGCACGCATGTCCATCACCCACATGGAGGGAAGCCAAGGATTGGTGCGGACGGACCCCCGAAAGAAAGCGTTGTGCTTCAGGTCTATCGGAACAAAAAGAGCGACACAAACAGGTGGGACCGGTGGTGCGTTTGGTGTCCGAGGCGAATCGTAGAACGCCAGGGACTCCAAACGATCCAGGAGAAGGTGATGAATACCAATGCACGACAACTCGTTGCCAACACAATGATCGCCCTGCTGCTGGGATGGGCCGTCTCGACGGACGCGGCCATCCGATACGTGGCCCTCAGCGGCTCGGGGGCAGACGGTCGGTCCTGGGCCACCGCCTACCGCGACCTCCAGACTGCCATCAATGACGCCGGGGTTGGCAACGGCGATGAGATCCGAATCAAACAGGGCCGCTACGTGATCGGCCGGGCCATCACAGTGAACAAGGCCGTGAAAATCCTCGGCGGCTACAGCGGCGCCGGCGCCGAACGAGACACACAGCAATTCACGACGACCATCGACGGCGAAGGACGCGTCTTCCACGGATTCATCGTCACAGGCGATGCCCACTTCGACGGACTTGCCATCACCGGCGGAAACGCCTATGTCACCGGCGACATCGACGGCGGCGGCATGCTCGTCACGAACTGCAGCGTCACGCTGACCCGCTGCATCTTCTCCGGGAATTCCTGCAAACGATGGGGCGGCGCCATCATGCTCTCGGCCGCCCACGGAACCGTCATCGCGGACTGCACGTTCACCGGGAACGTCGCGGGCGTTCGCGGCGGCGCAATCCACAACTACGCCTCCGACTACGCCATCACCAGCAGCGTGTTCATCCGCAATGCGGCCAGCGAGGACGCAACGGGCTGGGGCGGCGCCGTCATGAACGACCAGGGCGCTCCCTCAATCACCGGCTGCACCTTCAGCGAGAATCTCGCGTCCCGCGGAGCGGGCATCTGCAACTGGAAGACCGAGGCCCTTGTCGAATCGTGCACGTTTGCCGACTGCAACACGTTGACCGTCGGCGGCGGCGGCATCTACAACGCCGGCGGCGCCCCGACGATCAGCCGGTGTCTGTTCCGAAACAACGGGGTCACCCACTGGGGCGGCGCCATACTGGACGAATCCTCCGGCGGCGCCGTCGTCGATTGCATCATGTGGCAGAATTCCGCGATGGTCCATGGGGGCGCCGTCTACATCGGCACAAACGCAGACCTCCCGACGAAGTATCCCCAGTTCCTCAACTGCACCATGTACGGCAACCACGCCTCCTCCGGCGGGGCGTTGTACAGCTACGGCTGTTCCGCCACCCTCTGGAACTGTATCCTCTGGGGCAACGAAGCCTATGCCGGCGACGACGGCATCTGCAACAACACGCTCGCGTTTTCCGCCGTCACGTCGGCTTTCTTCTGCGACATCCAGGGAGACGGGGTCTATCCGGGCGAAGGCAACCTGAACGTCGAGCCACTCTTCGAGGATGGGTCCAAAGGCAACTTCCAGTTGCAGGCCGGCTCCCCCTGCATGGACGCCGGCGCCCATGCCCCGAGCGTCGAACCATTGGACTTCGAAGGCAGTCCGCGAGTCGTGGACGGCGATGAAGACGGCAATGCAATCATCGATCTCGGCGCCCTGGAGTTCCAGGGCCGCACGGAAGTGAGTCATCCCTATTGCGGTGAGATCCTTCAGACCGTCATCTATGAGAACCCAGCCGACACGTCCGCGACGTATTTATTCCATCTGCTCCTGGAGACCGGCGACACGGTCTATCGCATCGAGTTTCGCACGCCGAACGGCGGCGCCACCTACGTGATCCCGAACGACAACCAGACCTCGTCCAACGGAGTAACCACGTCGCACCGACTCCGCGACGGCCGACACGTTTGGCAGTACGAGGCCACCATGGCGAGCCCCGCCGCCCTCGCGGGATATGGCAACGGAACCTATCGTATCACGCTCTATTACCGGGGCGACACACAGTACGAGATTCAGGTCCCGTTCATGATGTCGAAGTACAACAAGGCCATCACCCAACCCACGCAGAAACCGCGGATACTTTCCCCCGCTTCCGGCGAGCCCATGCCGTCCCCCGTGGCCGCGACCTGGGACGCATGTACCGATACGACCGCCAACACGATCTGCCTGACAATCAACAACTCGTCGACGGGCGAAGAGGTCGTCACGGATGTCTTCGATACCGGCGCCGTCGGATCGAACGCATACCAGGTGCCCGAGGGGGCATATGAACTGGCCTGTGCATTCGCCAACCTTCAGGAAACGACCGCTTCGGACGGCACGGCGTTCATCTGCGGCAAAGCCATCGCCGTGGCCCAGCCGATCGTGGTGCCCTGCTCCGCCGTCTACCGGTTCTGGTCGCCTCTACTCGCCCAGCACTTCTACACGGTCGACGAGGGCGAGAAGGACTGGCTGACCGAAATCTACCCTCACATCTGGAATCTGGAAGGCGCCGTGTTCCACGCGTGTGCCACGCACTGCTACGACAGTCTGCGCCCGGTCTACCGTTTCCGGTCCGGCGACGCTCATTTCTACACAATCGATGAGAAGGAACGGGACCGACTGCTCGTGGAGAGCTCGGCGGTCTGGACGCCCGAGGGCATCGCGTTCTACGCCTATCCCCAAGGCGCACAGCCTGTTGGCTCAGTGCCCGTCTACCGGTTCTGGAACGCCTCAAACAACACGCATTTCTACACGACGGATGAGGAGGAGAGGGCCAGAGTCATCGCCGAATACGGGTATGTCTTTGCGGACGAGGGAATCGCCTTCTATGTCTATCCATAGTCGTCGTAGGGGACAGCACGCCAGAACGACAACTTGATGGGCCATGGCGTCACGGCACCATATTATCGCCCCCAGGCATCTGCGACACCCTCCGTATAGATGCGTATTTTTCCGTTGTTTTTCTCCTGCCCGGGCAGGTCGATTCCGCGGACATCCCATCCGCTGCCCGGCGTTCGCAGGCACAATCCGACGTTTTGCGACGACGGACTCGGGCTTGCCTGGGACGTGACCGTTAATGCCCCGTGGGGAACGTGCCGATGTACGGTCTGTACACAGACGAATCGAAAAGCAGGATAGAATCAGAAGAAACAACGGACCAGAGTCCGGCGGCCGCCTCAACGCATCCCACATGAATGACGACGCGCGGCGCCGGAGAGCCCCGGGAGGACGATATGATCGCACCTGACAACGTGGAAATCCGGGATACGGAGGCGCGCATCGAGGCGCTGCCTATCTTCCTCCAAACCGGATTACAGGTGCGGGACGTGATGAGCAAGGTCCAATACGTCGTGGCCACGGACTGCCCGGTTCTGGCCGTCGCACAGATCATGACGACGTATCAGACGCCTTTCATAGCCGTCGAGGACGGAGGCGCGATCGTAGCTGTGATCACAGAGCGGGAGATCGCCCGGGGCGCTGCGAAATACGACTTGCAACTCCGTGACCTGACGGCCGAAGCGATCATGACACCTGTGCCGGACGGCATCAGTCCGGACTGTCCGCTCACCGAGGCGGCGCAGGTCATGCACGCCCATCGGCTGCGATGGTTCCCGGTGGTCGCCAATCAAGACGTCATCAGCATCCTGACGCAGGCGGACCTGACCCGAGCGGCCACGTTGCTTCTGGAACTCGGCACGGTCGGCAACATCATGAGTACCGACGTCATCACGATCGACGCCGAACGTCTACTCCTCGAAGCCGCTCAAACCATGGCCTGTCGAGACATCTCCTGCCTGGTCGCCACACATCACGGCAAGTTGGCGGGCGTGCTGACCGAGGCGGACCTTCTCGATCAGGTTGTGGCCAGCAGAGCATCGTGGTCCACGGTCACTGTGGCCGACGTGATGACATTTCCCGTGGTGTCCATCCAGCCGGACTGTTCCCTGAGCGAAGCGCGTGCGGTCATGGACAGGACTCATGTGCATCGCCTGATTATCGCTGATCAAAACCGCCCGTGCGGGCTAATCACCCAGACCGACATCACCCGGGCGCTGAACGCGCAACTACAGGAACAGGAACGCCGGCGATGGAAACGTCTGGCCCGCTCCAAGGACGCCATCTTCGCCGTAGACCTCGACGGAAACACCGTGTACGTGAACGCGGCGTTCTCCAAGCTTCTGGAATGTCCCAGCCCGTCCTCGTTCGTGGGACACCCCTTTCTGCCCTTGTCCTGCTGGTCGAACCCTGCGGACCGCGAACTTTTCATGGCGGATTTCGCCGCAACGGACCTTCAGGTGCAGGACGCCCTTCTGAGAACCGGCTCTTGCCGGAGTCTCCCGGTCGCCGTGTTCTCCACGATAGCCAAGAGTTTCCGCGGCGACGTGATCGGCAAACAGGGAGTCCTGCGGCCGTTCAGTCGCCAGGAATGTTAGAGACCTCGTCCGACACAAGGCCTGGCGAACCATAGAATCCGGCGGACATGGCCCACTTCATCACCTCCAGAGACGTGCGAAACCCCAGCTTACGGAAGATACTCCTCCGGTGCGTTTCGACGGTCCTCACGGATCGGCCCAGCCGTTCGGCAATGTCCTTGTTGGTCCTTCCCGCCACGATCAGATGCAGCACCGACAATTGGGTTGCCGTCAGGGATGCCCCAGCAGCCGTACGACGCAATCCCTGCTCGACGGCCGCCAACAACGGCTCCGGATCTCCCGGCTTCTCCAGGCAATCCGTGGCGCCCGCTTTCATGATGGCGACCGCGCGGCCAACGGCCCCTTTGTCCACAAGGACAATGCACGAGAGCCACGGCCACGTGCGCCTGGCCTGTGCGATGAAGTGACACGTTTTCGCACCGGTCACGTCCGAGTCAACAATCAATACATCGCAGGCCGCATCCCGCAACCGCCGTAGACAGCTCCTCCAATGGCAGAATCGATATACAACGGCCCCGTAGCTCGCAGATATCATACCCAGCCAGTCTGATAACTGCGCAGCCCGAACGACAACAAAGACACGCGTATAGTCCTTGTGTGCCATCGTTTCCCACGACAAACGCCGGCGTCTTCCAGATCAAACAAAAAAACAACCTATCCATATTTGAGGCGTCTTTCGCCATGTGGATGTTGATTAAAAAAACGCCCGCTGCAAAAAATGCGCAAAAAAAGAGAGGGCCATTTCTGGCCCTCCTCGACCGGCCTTGCTGGGATGGGTGAGAATCGGCTGGAACTCCGCGGAGGAACCGTCTCGCCGCTCAAAGCCGAGTCAGTGACTTGTATTCGGAAACGAACCGTGTCGCGTGGCCCGCGGGTCAGGACACAGCCGGACTGCGCAGCTTCTCGATCAACTGGGCAACCTCCGACCGTTCCTGCGTCGTGAGCACATTGTGCGTGCGATCGATCTCCTGGACATTTTCCAGATGCAGTTTTGCCTGTGCGGAATCATCGAGTTGCACACAGACGCGTCCCAACTGAAGGTGCGTCACGGCCAGTCGGCGCGGATCGGATCGCGACAGACTGACGATCCGCTCAAAAATGCTCTTCGCCTCGGGAAGCCGGCCGGGCATCTTGGACAGAATCGTCCCTTTCGTATCGAGCAGATGCACATCGTTCGGTGCGATACGAATGCCCCGGTTCGCCAGTTCCAGGGCCTCGTCGTAGCGTTCAAACCGCTCCTGGAGGATCCAGGCAAGATCGTTGAGCGTCTGGACATCCTCCCGATTCTGGTCGAGCAGGGCCCGATAGGCCTTCTGGGCAGCCTCTGCGTCTCCCGCCCGATACAAGCCGGAAGCCAAGTCCCGCTGGGCATCCAGAGAAGCAGGCCAAGTGGAAACCGCATGACGGAGCAATCGGATTCCCTCTCTCTTGAGTTCCGCGGATTCCTGCGACAACAGGACGGACGCCGCGGTTCGGACCATGGTCAAGTCCTGTCCCTGGGCCGAGATGTATGCGGGAACCAGCGGCCCAAGTTCGTCGAACCGTTTCATCGACACCAGCAGAACGAATCGAGCGTGGACGACCATCTGATCGTCAGGATGAGATTGCTCCAACTGCTTGATGACTTCTTCCGCCTTGCCTGTGTCGTCGGTGGTTCGGTAGAGATCCGCCAGGGTGACGACGGCCTGAACACTCTTGCGTCCCTCGTCCGTCTGACAGAAGGTCTCCATCATCGTTCTGGCCTCCGCCAGAAGACTGCGATCCTTGCTGGTCAAGGCCGCACGAGCGAACACGTCCCGAGCCACCGCGTTGTCGGGGTCTTCTTGCAGGGCCTGCCGTGCCAGCTTGGTCGCCATGGAGGAATACCCCATCGCCAACTCAGCCTGGGCCCTGGCGGTCAATAACGCTGCGTCGTTTGGATTGGAGGTCAAAGCACGAACCGCAAGATTGCAGGCAGTCTGATACTGCCGTTCCTGCATTGCCATGCCGATTAGCGCCAGATGCGCATTGACGGTTGTGGGCTCGCGCTTGACGACGTCTTCGAGCTTCTCCCGGGCAATCGCCAGTTGTTGCGGCGTATGCGACGGGTCCTGAAGAATCTGCGTCGCTCGAATCATCATCAACTCAACATCCTGCGGCTGCACCGCTTCGTGTTTCGCCACGATCTTGAACGCCTCCTCTCGATCCCGACCCTGAGCCCTCGCGAACAACAGACGCATCAGCCGACGCTCCAGTCTGAAGTCTCCGGGGTGCGCCCGGAGGCCCTCCTCAACGGCAGCCACCGCCTGATCGAGTTTGCCCGCTGTAGAATAGAAACCGCCCAACAGGTCGTAGCCCGCTGTCGCACGGTCGGGAAACGTCGTCAGCTTGCGGTAATCCAGCTCGGCGAGTTCTGTCTGGCCCGCTTCCGCCCTGTAGACGGCTCGCAACCAGTACGCATCGAAGCTGTTGGAGTCCGCCACATGGCCATCAAGGACCTTCTCGGCCTCCGCGTCTCTTCCCTCCGACTTCAGAATCGAGGCTCTCACGGCGGTCAACGTCCGAGAGCCCGGCGCTATAGCCCCGGCTTCGTCGAGGTATCGCATCGCCTGGACGACGTCCTTCGTCTCCTGATACAGGAGCCTTGCCAGTTCCACGCGGGAACCGGCATCCTGCCTATCCGTGTCATTCGCCACTTTCAGCCGGAGTTCGTCGATGGCCCGCGAGAAGTCGCCCGTTCCGACGGCCAGCCGGACCCGCCAGTTGGCCACGGTCTGGGGATTCTCGATTTGCCGCAGCAGCTTCTCGCCGTCGGCATAGCGTCCCTGGCGCATCAGAAGGGCGAGCAGGCGGTCCCCTATCTCAGCGGACGACGGGTTTGCCAGAAGTCCTCGTCGGTAGACATCCTCGGCCAGCGAGAAGTCCCCCTGCGACACGTAGGCCCCCGCCAGGAGCAACACGGGCGCCGGCCATGTCGAGGCCGCCTCGATGCAGTGTTGCAGCAGAGCGGTAATATCCTTCTGTTTCGCGGCCGCATCGCTGCCCGACAGCCAGAGGGACGCCTGATGAAAGCGCCACCACAGTCCGCTCGGTCCCTCAGCCTGCCGCAACTCGCCGACAAGCCGCTCGGCCGTGACACGATCTTCCCGAATCTCGGCGGCTCCCAGAAGCAGCAGGCGGGCCTGGATTTCCTGTGGATCGGTCGCCAACTGCTGCAAGCGACTGATTCCCGCCGCCCGGTCGCCGTGGGTCATCTCCAGTACGGCGAGTTTGATCGAAACCGCCTTCTCGGCCCGATCGTCCGCCACGGCGTCCAGTCCTTGTTGAAGGCTGCGACGAGCGGCGTCATAGTCCATGCGCATCGCGTAGAGATCCGACAGGATGATCCATGGCTCGGCGGCGTTCTCATGGCGTTTACACGCCGCTTCACAGACAGAGATGGCGTCCTCCACCCGCTTCGCATCGACGTAGTGGCGGATGAGCTGGACCTCGGCCCGCAACGGTTCCTTGCATTCCTCGATGGCGAGCCGCAGTTCCCGTTCCGCCTGCTCCGGCTGATCCAGCGACGCCGCAATGGCCGATTGAAAAACGCGTATATCGACTCGATCGGGATACTGCTGCCTCAAGTCCGCCAGTTCGGCCGCAAGAGCCGCCAAATCCGAGGCCTTTGCTTCCGGACCCCGCGTGAGGGCCCGGCTGATCCCCGCACCGATCCGCAACATTTTGTAGCCGACATCCGCCGGATTTGATGCTTCAACCTCCGTGCAGAGGTCAAATGCCCTCTCATAGCTGCCGGCCATCGCGTACTGCCTTGCCAGCTCTCGCCGGGCCTCCGTGTCTTGCGGAACAAGGCGAAGGTACCGCTCCAGGGCATTCACCGCCTGCGCGGTCTGCCCCGTGTCTTCATAAGCCCGCGAGAGCATCCGCAGCATCTGCGCGGAGTCGGAGCCTTGCCCGACAATCGGTTGGAGCAGATCGATGACGGCATAGGGCTTGTTCTCTGCCGCTTCGACCATGGCCTTGAGGCCGGCAATCGTCCGGGCAGACACATCGGGCGACTGCTGGGATTGCACGAAGGCCAGATACTTCTCCAGATACTCATCAAGGCAACGGCGGGCGTCCGCCACCCGTCCGGCGAGGACATACGCCTCGATCGAATGCGGCAGTACGAGAGATCTGTACGATCCCTCCTGCAACTCAGGGGAGGTCAACGTTTCATCGGCCAGAGCTGCAGCCTGTGCGACAGCCCCCCGCCGCATCGCCAGTTGCCAGTGGAGACGGAATCTGTTCACCGTCCACTCCCCACGGTTGAAGAACCTCTCTTCCGCAGTCGGCCTCGGCAGTTTGTCCGCCGCCTGCAACTCCGCATCCGCTCGGTCCAGTTCCCCATTGCCCAGCCATTCCTCCGCCAGTATCAAACGCATGCGCGGATCATCCGTGCCGAGACTGTCCGCCGCATCGAGATCCCTGCGAGCCAGGGCCCACAGCGAAGGGCGGTCTACATCATTCGTATCCGAAGAAATCCCCTTCTGACGATAGAACCGGGCGCGATGGATCAACGCCTCCGCAGAGGCCGGCGCGTAGGCCACGGCCTTGTCGAGCCAGTCTATGGGCGCAGGTCCATTCGGGTCTTCGCCGCCATCGACAGCGTCTCCCCCACCCTGGGATGCCGACTCGGGAACCTGGGGTTCCGAGGCAAGCACGCACATCTGGACGCAGGCTCGCACATACTCGATATGGAAACCCGCCATACGCTCGAGCTGTCCGATGAATGTCTCCAGCGTCTGTCGGGCTTGAGCCGGTTTGTTCTGCCGGACCTGCGATTCAGCCAACCACAGGGGGGCATTGAGATCGTTCGGCTCGTGTTCCATGCGGGTCCTGGCAACCCAGGCAAGCTCCTGGAAATTGCCTACGACCCTGTAGAGGCCGGCGAGACGTTCCGCGACCGTGTCGTTCAACGGGTCCAGTTCCATGATGCGCCGATATGCAGAAATGGCGCCGGCGATGACCTGTGCGTCGGGCGGCCGCGTAGCCAGCAACGCCTCGGCGTAATTCTGGAGAACATCACGATCGTCCGGATTGCGGCCGAGGTACATCCGAAAATTTGCCGCCGCCGCCGACCAATCCTGCTTCTCGAACGCCGCCTGTCCCGCCCCCAGGGCCTGCTTCGACAGCATCTGTCGGCGAATCTGGCGAGCGGTCACCAGAGCCACGCCGATCACGGCAACGACCGTGATCAGAATGACCAACAGTCTTGCGTTCACTCGTCCATTTGAGTTTGGATGATCCATCATGTGTTCCCTCATCAACTTGTGCCCACTTTGAGCCCGATGCGCTGCGTCACCGCATGGTCAGGGACACGAGATTGCCCTCTCGAAAAGGTGGTGCTTGCACACGAGTCTCTCGTTCCCGCAAACCATCGGCAATCCGACGTCATTATACAGGCCGCCCCGCCCGAAGACAACTATTGATGATTGAATGGCCAATCGAAACATGGAACCGACTCTGTCATTCCCGCGAAGCAGGAATCCAGGCTTTTTCACGATGTTCCTGGACCCCCGCTTTCGCGGGGGTGACAATACCGGTTGCATTGGTCCATTCAAAAATCAATAACTTGCCGCGGGCAGGCGCCTGTATCTCTCTGATTATGATCAACGATGGCGATGGTTCTGCGCGCGTGGCATCCCGTCCGAACTGCAGCAACGACAGTTCACGGCATGCTCACGAGGACATAGAAGAGAAACCAACATCTCGCAGCGTGCCCCCGCACTACCCCCGCCAGCCGGTAAAACCTGTCCTGGAGTACCAGCTATCTCGGGACGGATAATCAGGAGAGAGAGAAAGAGGAAACCCAGGGGGAAAAGCGGGCGCATCACCGCCCAACGTGTCCGCACATACCACGAACCCGTCTCAAAACGGCTCGTTTATGCCCGCTTGCGCAACTTCACAACTGCAGCGTCCAGACCCAGTATACCGAGCAGGACCGCACCGGGGACTGGTACGGCAACGAGGTCGCCGTAGAGGACCGAGTGGTCCAACCAGGCAGTGGCAACGCCCGTCGGATTCCAGACCTTATCGTGACGTCGAGATGCCATCGTCATTGAGCCAGTCAACATCAAGAATCAGCGAGTAGAAACCGTTGTCCACCTCGCCAATATCCTGCCATGCGTCGCCGTCAAACCCCACCCTTGCGGACTCGCGAAGATCCCAGCGGATGAGCCCACAGAATGCGGAGCTATACGCATCGCTGCCGTCATTGGTGAAATCCAGTTCCAGGCATGCCTCGCGGACCTGAAACCGGCCGGGGACACCGTAGCCGGTGATGTCGTGCTCATAAACCAACGGACAACCCTGCACGACGAGGACAGCATCGTTTAAACCATACAGCCAGCCGTCACAGGTCCACGTATCGATCTCGTCGACATCACGAGAAAACCCACAAAGACCCGGTGAAGCCTCCAAGCGAGGCTTCACCGGATCATACAGACGAATCACTTGACAACACCGTCACAACGGAACCACTATACGTGTTTCCGCAACCTCATGCCGGCAGCACCCAAGCCAAGGAAGCCAAGCAGAACGGC
>ENA-UPTA01002576-UPTA01002576.1-activated-sludge-metagenome-genome-assembly--contig:-NODE-2576-length-18604-cov-5.389509_pt1 | contig 18604 bp, 29 predicted proteins | sample MGYA00238184_ERZ773361 | MGnify/ENA primary metagenome ERZ773361 (study PRJEB29100, sample SAMN05720205) | activated sludge metagenome | isolation source: anaerobic digester from wastewater...
GATAAACCTTCTTATTTGTGCGATGTATTACCTGCCCGTCTTCAACTTGTGCCCATGACGGCAACAGGCCAGGCCGATTTTCCTTGGTGTGGGATCTGCGCGGAGTTACGAGCTGGTTGCTGAACCGCCAGGAACCGGTTCTAAGGGTATAAATAACTCCCCAGTGAGCCGGGGGCGTGACCAAGAACAGATCAAGACAAATGCCCTCGGCCATTTGCAGCTTTTTGTACTTCGGCCCGTTTTTCATCCAGACAGCCCCCCAGGCAACCGCAAGCGCGTGCAGGGCATCGTCTACCCTGGATACAGGTTTTCCTGCCTGCTGCCCGAACATATCTACGGGAGCTGGGTCGTACAAAGGAACGGCCACAATTTCGATATCGTTGATCAGGGGCTTGCCGCGCCGTATGCTCCCGGCGATCTCGATACGGGAACAAAGCGGCCGGAGATCAGCCATATATTTCTCGGCGATCTGCCTGGCATTCTCGAGCGGGTAATCCAATGCACTCTTTGACATTATTGTGATAATCCTTTGGGTGGGGTTTCTGCTGGTGGCCCGGACACTGCCAGGCATCCGGGCCATATCAACAGGGGCGAGAACGGAGAATTGAAGACGGTTACCAGGCCGCCTACCACCAAAACCGATGATGGGATTTGAACCCATGCGCTCGCGCTTACCAGGCGCGTGCTCTGCCAGGCTGAGCTACATCGGCTGCCGGTACTATTCCCGGCTGTCAAAATTACGCGATCCGGCTTTACGGTTGACGGTTTCCGGCCGTCAGCTTGTAGGATATTGCCAGCCCTGTAGGGGGCAGGGCTGGCTTTAGATTGTGAGGCCGCGTTGGCGACCAGTGGAGAAGGCAGGGATCGAACCTGCGCATCCGGGTCTTACGCCATAAGGCACCCGGCGCTCTACCGCTGAGCTACTTCCCCGAGTGCCAGCCCTGAGGGGGGCAAGGCTGGCAGGAACGCCGCCAGGGTGGGAGCAGCACCCCGTTTACCAGTAAAGTTTTCATTTTGCGGCGGACTTTATAAGTTATCCCGCGCCGCTCGGATCGGCTAAAGTCTGTCGTCTCGACAGTCTCGTGCGCGTACTGCCACAATGGCAGCTCGATTAACCACCGAAGGACCTGACGCGACACGGCGCGGGGGTGTCTGAGAGCGACGTACTTATCGCCACACTGACCAGCTCCTGTCTCGCGGTATGCTGCGGGAGTCGCGTGTTCGGTCGCCATTTCTACTCAGACAATGAGCGGGCTGTAACCGGAATTCATTTGGGCAACCTGCGGTGTCTCTGTGGTTTCCCACCCGCAGGGCGCGCCCCGGTAGCAAAAGCATGTTATTTCTGCCGCTCATAGGCTCGGGCGGATTACGCAATACTGGCTAACTTGCCATCTGCCGCCCGAAACACTCAGTTGTAAACGTTCTAAACAGGCTTGGTTTGGCCGCACATCCGCGACCTTTTTACTTCACCAGCTTCAGCAAAATCTTCGGCCATGCCTACGGGCAGGTGCAGGTTACCGTTGGCGTCAACCTGGATCTCTGGGAGCGTCCAGTCCAGCACCTCCAACCGACCATTAGCCAGGGTTGCTTTGCAGTCAATCGGACGTTGGTTTTGGGATCCGCGCCAATTGATCAAGGCGTGGTCAAGTTCCCGAATAAATGGCCCATCAACCAGGATGTCAATTTTGCGCATGAGCAACATCGTGTTAGCCATTTTGTTCTCGAGCAGCCATTCGAAAGTTCTGCCGCTGTATACGATGATGTTTTCAGCACCCAGCGCGCGAAGTTCGTCTACCAGGACGAGCAAGCTATTAAGTTGCTCGGTGGGTTCGCCGCCGCTGATGGTTACGAGCGTGCTGCCGTGAGCCATAATCTGCGAAGCGAGAGATTGCTCATCGGTACGCTTGCCGCCATCCGCGGGCCAGAGTGCGCGATTTTGGCACCCTGGGCAGGCAATGGGGCAGCCCTGCAAAAATAAAACTGTTCGCTGGCCAGGACCATCTACCATGCTGTTCGGGGTGATGTGCGAGTAATTGATCATGCTGCTATAACTGTTTAGGATTTGAAAAACTAAAGGCTTTACTGGATAAGTTTATAAACTGAGCGATTTGCCGCACCAGTGGCAAAAAATATATCCCTGCGCATCCAGTTCGGCATGCAGATCCGGGGCGCAAATCTCAACCTGGGCAGAGAACGGGCCGCGCGCCGTGACCGTGATGGGGCAAGCTCCCGCGTGACACTCTGGCGTGATATTTTTAGGGTGCACACAGGAACCATCGACCGACGATACCCAACCGCAGTGTTGAAATGGTGGCAACGGATTTGACATCAGGCCGCATCTCCTATGTTTCGGTACGCCAGGTTTTCGAATTTCGTAAACTCGCGCCGGAACAGCAGGTCAAACTTTCCGACCGGTCCCTTGCGCTGCTTGGCAATCTTGCAATGGCTGACGTTGGCGTACTGCGGGTTTTTGTCCTTATACAAAAACATGACGAGATCGCCGTCTTGCTCAAAACTGCCCGAGTCTCGCAGGTCGCTTAGTTGTGGTTCGTTGTCGCCACCGCGCTTTTCCACATCGCGGGACAATTGGAGATTGGCCAGCACCGGGAGCTTCAGCTCGCGGGCCAGGATCTTCAGTTCGCGACTTATGCTTGACATTTCCTCGTAACGACTAGGGAAACGGCCGTCGCCCTTCATCAGGCCCGCGTAATCGATCACAACCAGATCCAGCCCGTAGCGGGCTTTGATCAGTTTGCATTTTGCGCGGAGTGTCTGGGGCGTTAGATACCCGGAGTCGTCGAAGTAGATTGGTGCATAGTTGCCGCTTTCGATGCCCTGTACAAAAAGCGGCCAATTGTCGTCTCCGAGTTTGCCAGTGCTGATCAGCTGGGTATTCAATGCCTGCTCCATCGCAATCAGGCGCTCGGCGTTATCTTCGGCATCCATCTCCAGCGAAAACAGGGCCACGCGCTTGCGCTGCACATAGGCTGCGTTGTAAATGCAGGACAACGAGAATGCCGTTTTTCCCTCGCCAGGCCGCGCGCCAATATAGATCAATTGGCCTGGCTTGAACCCTCCGGCTGTGTAGGTGCGGTCAAAATCAGTGAAACCAGTTTGGATGCCAGGGAGGATCTCGGCGGGTTGACGCGAAAGCACCTCGACGCGGTCGTACAAACTGGAAAACACATCCCGCGCAGTGCGAATGGTGCTGGTTGTGTTCACGGTCGCACGGGTAACAGCATCGAGAGCAGCACTGCCGAGCGTTTCCAGTGAGCGTTCGTTGTCGTGTGCCAGGCGGGCGATCTCGTTTGCAGCAGCCAATAATCCGCGGCGGACAGCGGAGTTTTTTACGATCTGTGCGTAAGTTTCTGCGTTCAGAATGGTGGGCACCTGATTGAGCAGGGCAGTGAGATATGCCGGTCCGCCTATTTCCTCGAGGCGGCCCACGCTATCCAGTTGCTCACAGACGGTCAGGTTGTCGATCGGCATATTGCGGCGCACCAGGGCGGCAAATGCGTCCCAGATAAAGCCCAGGCGATGGATATAGAAATCCTTTGAGCCGTTTGTCAGGATCTCAGACATCTCGTAAAAGAGATCTGGCTCGATAATGATTGCCCCAATTACGGCCTCTTCGGCCTCGCGGCTATGCGGCATTTGCTCAGGACCAGAGTCATCGACGATATATGGGTAGGTCATTTCCATGTCCTTGTGATGATAAGTTTATGAACGCGGTTTGTAGCCTTGCAGGTAACTGGGCAGGACGGGCGCTGGCGTATTGGCATCGCGAACTGCTGCTGCGATGCGCCGTCCGCGAACGGCCGGAGCCGTGTTTTTGAGCGACTGAGGAGAAGTTACCGTCATGCCGCCCTGCAACATGTCCCGAATTGCGGTGGCGCAATCGTCTGGGGAGCATCCCTTAAGCTGCAAATAGGTAATAGCCTTGCGCCAAAATGCCAAATCGGCTTTTACAGGCAGGATCCCAGTGCCGATGAAGAAGGTTTTGACGTATGGTTGTTCGTGCTCATGGAACAGGTTGAGCGCATTGACCAAATCAATTTCCTGCTGTTCTTCCGGCGTAGGCAGTTTGATTTCTTCGACACCAGCACCCAATTGCCAACCAATCCCCCAGATGGCGGGGGGTTCAGCCTTAGAAAGAGAAGCTTTCGGCGCGTCAGCGCCTAAAGGATGGTTAAGGACGGTTAAGGATGATTCGGGTAAAGCGGCTTTACCTTCTGGGTAAAGTGGCTTTACCCCTGAGGGTAAAGCGGCTTTACCTTGCTCATTTTCTGTGGGTAAAGCGGCTTTACCCTTCTTTTCGCGGATCTGCTTAGGCTGAGCTGCCATTGCCTGCAATTTCTCGCGGTTAACGGTGTAGTTATTGGTCTTGCGTTTGCTGAGACCAACATAAGTGATGATCTGAGCGTGCTTGAGCGCCTTGAGCGCTGTGATCACGCTGACCGTGGACAAATCGGTTTTGTCGGCGAGTAAGTCCACGGACGGATAAGCGCCCTCGCCCTCGTCGTTGGCGTGATCTGCCAGGGCAACGACGACCCATTTGGCGGTAGGCGCGAGCACCCGAACCTTTCGGGATACGATTTCACCGGATTTCTTTTGGCGAGTTTCCTCGAAGTCAATATCGTGGAAGTGGGCGGCAAAGGCGGCCGCCATGAGTTTGACGCTCATGCCATTGCCTCCACGAGCAAGCCATCTGGAAGCTCCAAATTATCTTTCAGGCCATATGCCCTGCGGACGGATGCAGCCGCCTTCATGCGGGCTTTGGCAGCCGCGAATTGTTCGCGGACAAACTCCCGCACTTGATCAACATCGTTGATGGATGCCAGTCGATACCCGCTCTTGCCGGACTTGGAAAGCACGACTACGCCGAAATTCCGCAAGCCAGCAATGGCCCTGCGCACCGCACGATCTCTGGCGCTCTGCGTTTTGGGACCGCCATCGGCATCGATATAGATGGTCTTTACCAGGTCGTTACGACTTATCCCGTCTGGGTGGTTGTGCAGGGCGCGAAAAACAGCCAGCGCCAGCGGGTCGTCTTTTAGTGTTTCTTCCACGTGGGTATAGTTCAGCATGATTTATTCTCCGAGCGAGCATCCCAAATTACGCCGGGCAGCTTCTGCAATACTTCTTCGGCGAATTCGGGAGACATAACGACGTTGTTACCGTCTGACGTCAGGATTACAACAGCGCCGGTGAGGCCCACCAACTGGCCCTGTTCGGCAGGTTTGCGCTTTTTTTCAAACTTATCAAGCAAAGATTTTAGAAAACTCATTGTTGGCTCCGATGGTTACCGGGGGCGGTTACCCGCCCCCGGTTGAATTGCCTAAAACGGGATGTCGTCATCAAAACTTGCGTCGGGGATGTGTCCGCCACGGGGAGAGCTATCACCGCTCTGGGATGACAGGAAACGAACCGTCGCGGCCGTTACCTGGAAACTTGCGGACGTAGTACCATCCTGCCGTTCCCATAAGCGAGGTCCACCGGTGGCGGGGTCTACCGTCAGGCGACCTTCCACCAGCACCTTTGAACCCTTGTGCAGATACTGGTTGCAGGCCTCGGCCTGTTTGCCCCAGGCGCTCACCTGGAACCAGGTGGTCTCCTTGACGACCTGGCCGTTTCCATCGGTGTACTGACGGGTCGTTGCAACCGAAAACGAGGTAACCGGCTGGCCCGAAGGGGTATAGCGCATTTCGGGATCGCGGCCCAAATTGCCGACGATGATCAATTGTTGGAACATTACTCACCTGCCTCTGTTTGCGGGAACTTGTGCTGAAGCACCAGCCGGGCAGCCTGTTTGCTTTCCGGTTTGATCTTGTTGGGGTCGCCATCGACGATGTATTGGAGCTGAGTGGCGTCCAACTCTGCGTAGCGCTTGTTGCTGGGCGTCTTGTATTCAAGCGCCTGGGCCAGGGACATTTCGGATTCTTCGCTTCCGGGCCGCAGTTCATGCCAACGAACGAAAACGCGCTTGGGGTGCTTCTTGTCGTTCTCGCCTTCCCATTTCGGGTTGTTTTTCCAAACCAGCTTCGCCGGGCGATGCAACGGGACAACATATTTATCAAGCTTGGGGTTTTTTCCACGCTCAATAGAGTTGTCACCTTCGTAAAGCGGCAGCTTGTCCAACTTGATCCCGCAAGCAGCCTCGAAATCGGCTATCATTTGCGGTGTGTTCAGGTAATGCCCAATCCAGCGGAAACTCCCGTTTACCAGGTACAGATCAATAACCGGGGTCTCCGTCCCGTCATCATTGATTTTGCTTTTGCGGACAACAAAACCAATCTGGTCGAGGGTTTCGCCGTCGCCAATGCCAGGCAGATTAACGGTAAAACCTACTTCGAGCAGGGCGTCAACTGACAAAACCAGACGCCGGGCGGCATCGACGGTCAAATCTTCCAGCAGAGATAGGGGGATGTCCACCTTTGCCCCGCTGGGGTGGTACAGATGAGTAAGCGCGCTATCACGGTCGGTCATTAGAAATCAACTCCTTGTGTAAATTCCCGCGTAACCATGTCTCGAAAGCCAAACATCACGCCCATATGCCCCGTAAACAGTGTGGGCTTCCTGGGGGCAGATCGCACGGTGCGCCCGCAATCCAGGCAAACTTCAAACTCTCTGATATCGTCCCACGCCCCGACTTCCGGGGAAAAAGATACTTTCCCTGAGCCTGCTATGGCTCTGGTTGCGTGCAGACATTTCCGTACAATCTTGCGTTTTGGTGACATCGGTTACCTCGCAGGTTAGTGTGTTGATGCTTTAACTGTTTAGCGACCGCGAAACTAAAGCAAAAAGCCCCGGATTTCCGGGGCTTTGAAATTAGCTTGATAAAGTTATGCTGCCTGTAACCTGAGAACGACCTGATTTTTCGCCAATGATGAGATGCGTTGACCAACAGCCTGTTCGGTGATGCCCAATTCCTGAGCGATCTCTTTTTGCTTGTACCCGATAGCCAGCATTGTGACGACCTTGCGGTTTTCGGCGGGCAGCGAGCTGATAATGGCTTCGAGGGCCATCCGATCAGCTACCTCGTCCTCGACCGTGCGAAGCCGGTCCGGCTCCGGATTGTAGAATTCAAATCCGCCGACTTCGTCGCCATCTTCGTCAATCGCCTGGGGCTCACTGCCAACATAGGTAGAATATGTGTTCGCGGCGGCCAGCCAGTCTTTGGCGCGCGATTTCGCGATCATCAAAATGCGCCCGGTCGAGTCAGTACCTTTGACGCTGGTCAGGAGTTTTTCGACAACAAACCCATAGCAGTCATCGGCTGCCATCGGGTCGCCATTCGAAAAGCTACGGGCAATCAGCTGGATACGATTATCGAGGTCGGCAATGCGTTTTGCGACAACTGGGTCAATTGTAGTAATGGGGGAGATTTTCGGAGCAACCGATTGGTGGCTCTTGGCGTAACTGCGCATGCATGATTTGCAATAGGATCCTGGATTGCTGCCGCGGCGGGTGAACTGGGTTACGGGTTTGTTTTCATTGCACTTCGAACAGGTTTTGGTGGTGGTGGTGGTCATCTTTGTCCTCGGTTTGGTGGTTTGTGCTTCCTGGCAGAAGCAATTTATATAGTTATTATAATATATGTGTATAAAATTGGCAAGCAAAACCCAAAAAAAAAGCCCCGAAAATCGAGGCTTTTTATACGCATGTATATAAATATGTGCTAAAATTTCGTAGAGGTGACGCATGAAGATAAAACTGAAAGGCAAGGCCCTGTATACCCATAGCCGAACTGGTAGCGTACACCAGTTCGCGTTGCAGTCTCAAGTGTCTGCGATGACTGCTTATAAGTATGTCAACGGGGAGGTAAAATCCGTTGACCTGGAAACGCTGGCGAAGCTGCTCACTGGCGCTGGCTACACCGCTGCTGATGCCGCAAACCTGCGGCTCGGGGATCTGTTGGAAATCTCCGATTAAATGCAACGCCCCGGCTGCCAGGCCAGGGCGTTCCGGCTTTGCCGGAGTTTGATTTGACGAGCAGGCCACCACAGCCGAGCTATCCCTGCTGTCAAAAAGAAACTTTATGAAAAGTCTACTGTACGTCTGATCATATCCAGCGCGCTGCGCAGGACGTCCGCAACCTCGGGCAGATCGGTAAGCGAAGCGCCTGATTGCAAGTGCCCCACTTCATGCGAAAAAAGCGCAGGCGCGCCATACACACGCTACTGCCGCAGGCATCGAAGACGCGATTGCTGTTCTTTTATACGCTCAACAAGATTTGGAAATTATTGCCTTGCGCGTGGCGCAGGCGATGCAGGTTTTGCAAAAAGTTAGAGGCGGCCCGCATGCTTATGACCCAGAAAAGCCGGCTGCGAAGATAATTATCAGGAGGCTTCGGTGATAGAAATTGAAAACGATGAGTATTACTGGTTGCTGCCGATCAACGACGATGAATGGATCGTCGGTCGGGCCGAGGAGACGCGCCGCATGGGTTTCCAGTCGAAATCATTTGATTTTTATTGTTCCAATGGGGACGTGCTGACCGTTGACAGTTGCCGCGAGATCAGGCACATCCAAAAACCAACGGCGGAATTATGAGCCTGGCGCGTATAAGCGAACATCAGGAACAGGCAAATTTTATCGACGAAGTAGCCTGGCGGTTTGGGCACCGTGAGGATTTTGTGCGCCCGCTCCTGTTTGCCGTGCCCAACGGAGCTTGGTTTGGAGGCGCGAACCCAGGCGCGTTGATGAATAAATTTAAGAAGGAGGGGTTTCGTGTTGGGGTTGCTGATCTAATTTATTTGCAGCCGCGCGGTGGGTACGGCTGTTTGGCAATCGAAATGAAGGCACTCGATCAACGCAATCGGAAAAACGGCGGGGTATCGACAGAGCAGGCAGAGTTTTTGGCAGCAGTAAACGGCAACGGCGGAACAGGGGAAGTCTGCTATGGATGCGACGAAGCTGTTAGTATTTTCTCCTGGTATATGTCTTTGCCTTTGGCGTTACCACAATAATTACAAGGAGCAGCAATGGAAAAGAGCGAGTACGACGAATTGTTTGATGCGTTTCAACGAATGGGCGAGATATACCTGACTGCAATTCGCGATCTGGTGAAGGCGTTTAACGCAGCGTTTGGAAATCTGTCTCCGGAAACCCGGGCAGTCATCATTGCCCTGGGAAAAGAAGGGCAAGCCAAAGAAAAGCGCCGTGAAAAATATTTTAGGCGATACAACCGTATAAAAAACCGCAAGCAGAAAGGTAAACGATAAATATGGACTTTAATCAATACTCAGCCTTGGCACTTCGTACTGCAAATACCCAGCAACTGCAAAACCAGCTGGCAAAACTGGATAATGCTGCCCTGGGATTGGCTGGTGAAAGCGGCGAAATCGCTGATCATATCAAAAAGCACCTGTATCAAGGACATCCGCTGGATATTCCCAAACTGGCAAAAGAGGCCGGGGATGCGCTTTGGTATCTAAACCTGCTCGCTGACGCGCTTGGGATCCCGCTCGAAGTATTGGCAACAATGAATATCCAAAAGCTGGAAGCCAGGTTCCCCGGCGGGGTATTTAGCGCTGAGCGCAGCATGAACAGGCACGAGGAATTAGAATGACTAACTTTGCTAAAGAACACAAGAGGGCCAATGCTATGGCCGTTGCGCTTTTCCTGGTTGGCGTAGTAATGCTTTTCCTGTTTCTGTGGTGCTTTATTGGAGATTTCTTGCGCAGTGTTGGCGCAGTTGTTTTTTTCATCTGGTCTGTCTGGTTGTTTGATGCCGCGAACAAGACATTCGCGGCCGCGAAAGCGTTCAAGGCTCAGGTGCCCCAAGCTCAGGTGCCCCAAACGCAAAGCACCATTATTGTCGGGATCGCCGGGGAAGCGTTATCTACCGGCGATGTTGTTGCCCTAAAGGATGGAAAGCTTTACAAAGCAAATGTTTAGCGTTGCGTATTTGACCTATATCCGATCTGTTGCCTGGAAAGCCCGCCGTGCGCGGGCTTTGAAGCTTGCCGAATATCGCTGCCAGGTGTGCGGCGAGCGAGGCCGGTTAGAAGTCCATCATGTTACGTATAAAAACCTGGGCCATGAACCGGATTGCGATTTGACCGTTTTATGCTGGTGGTGCCATGCCTGGGCGACCTGGCGCAAGCGATGGCTGAGATTTATGAGATTTTTGAATAACTACTTGAATAAGAAAAGTTTGCACAAATACTCTATGCTATAATCACTTTGCGCCTGACTGAGCAAAGTGCCGGGGCGGCCATTTTATTGGCCGCTTCTGTTTTTTGAAGCGGCGTATGGGTTGAGATGAAATAACTTCATAGCGGCCAACATCACCCAGGAGCCTTGCTCGTTCTAACTAAATTTAATATTTAACTTTCTCCCCCCTGTGGTTCGGCCAGAACTACAGGGGGGATTTTATTTTGCTTGGAGGTTTATGAAAATTCAAGACGGTAAATCGGAGTGGAAAAACAGAATTGTTGCGTATGGCACGAAAGCGGCGAAAGAGTTTCTGGCCAATCCATACAACTGTTTCCAAAACAATCCAAAGAAATTGCGTTTATCGCAAAGGCGGTTTAATGTTTACCATCACAAAAACTTTTGAATTTTCGGCATCCCACCAATTGCTGCACCTTCCGGCAACCCATAAGTGCCATCGATTGCACGGTCATAACTATCAGGTCATCCTTGAATTGGCAGCCGAAAAACTGGATGCTGATGGGTTCGTTGTTGACTATGGCGGGCTGTCCCCATTCAAGGATTATCTTGATAACTCCATAGACCATAAGCATCTGAACGATCTGGTGGATTTCCCCCCGACTGCCGAACTTTTGGCTGAGCATTTTTACAAGGTCGCGCGAGCGCTGTTCCCAGGCTTGAGTATTGTGGCCGTGACGGTGAAGGAAACGCAAAAAACGGCGGCGAGGTATGAGTTATGAGCGCCGAACCTATCCTGGCGGTCAACGAGATTTTCGGGATCACCTTTCAGGGCGAGGGGCCTAGCATCGGTATGCCTGTTTTGTTTTTGCGCCTGGCAGGTTGTAATCAGGCATGCACCTGGTGCGACACGCCGTATGCCTGGGATTGGAAGCGGGTTGATATTCGCGAGGAGAGTCATTCGATGCCGGTATCCCTGGTCCTAAAAACGATCCTGAAAATGTCACAGGGCGTCAAAAACCTGGTGATCAGCGGGGGCGAACCCATGTTGCAGCAAAAGGCGTTGGTCCCATTGGTTTCGGCCCTGCTCAATTATGGGTGGCATATCGAGATCGAAACGGCGGGATCTATCGTTCCACTTCCAGCATTACAGGGCGTTGCCTTCAATGTTTCGCCAAAGCTGAAGCATTCTGGAAATCCGCGCGCTGTCAGCATTGTCCCGGCAGCGTTGCGGGCTTTTGCCAAATGGCCAAAGCGGGCTTTTAAGTTTGTTGTTTCTCGCCAGGATGATTTTGATGAATTGGATGACCTGGTAGCGGATTACGATTTATCGCCTGTTTACATTATGCCCGAGGGCCGATCTCTGGATGAGTTATCGGGGCATATTGAGCAGATTGCCGAGGCCGCCATTGAGCGCCGTTATTATCTCACTACAAGGTTGCAGGTGCTGATTTATGGGAACAAAAGAGCTGTCTGAAAACGAAAAGTATCAACGGTTGAAAACCATTGCGAGCAGCTTGCTCGAAATTATTGACGAGGATCCGCGCAGGGATGGCTTACGGGATACGCCAGATCGTTTTGCCCGGATGTGGCTCGACTTTATCAATTTTGATGCGGGCAAAATGGAAACGACCTTCGAGAGTGTGCAAACCGACCAGATGATTGTTGTTCGGGGCATGCGGGTTTGGTCGTACTGCGAACATCATATCGTGCCGTTTTGGTGCGATATTTCAATTGGTTATATTTGCAAGGATAGGATCCTTGGACTCTCAAAATTTGGGCGCATTGCCCAGCATTACGCTCATCGCCTACAGGTTCAGGAGCGGTTGGTGCACCAGATTGCTGAGCACCTAAAGAACCTGCTGGGCGACAATGTTATTGTCTTTGCCGAGGGCGAGCATTTGTGCATGACCTCGCGCGGCGTCTCGATGCCCGCCCGCATGATGTCGAGTTCGGCGAGCGGGGTTTTCTTGATTGATCATGCTGCCCGGGCAGAGTTTTTCGCTATGCTTAACAAGAACATGAATTAAGGTTGTGAAAATGAGCGCTACGTCCCAGGAAGTTCAAGCTGTTGACAAGCAGGTTCAGGCGCTCAAACTACGCCAGGCGGGCATCTCCTATGAGGATATTGCCCGCCGCGTAGGGTATCGCTCCGCATCCGGGGCTTATCAGGCCGTGAAGTCGGCCATGCGCAAAACGCTCCGTGAGCCAGCAGACGAATTGCGGCAAATGGAAATCTCCCGCTTGGACGTGGCCTTGTTTGCCATCTGGCCCGCCGTCAAACGGGGAGATCTATTTGCTATTGACCGGTTCCTGAAAATTTGCGAACGGCGCTCGCGCCTCCTGGGATTGGACGCCAAGCAGGAGATCAACCTGGATGGCATGCTATTTGCTGGAGATATTAACAAAATCAGGGATAAACGTTGGGAGGCGATCAGCGAGCAGTTAATGGACTTGCAAGATGACAGCAAGTAATTTTTAGATTTTCCATGCCTGTTTGATGATAAGATTATATATATCTGTCTCTTTAAGGGTTGTCCTATGACTGCCGTTGATTTACTGTCTCCGTTGGAAGGCCGCGTAAGGCGGCAAAACAAGAAATCTGTGCGCTGGATGCGGGATCCTGAGATTTTGGCGCGGATTAATGTTGTTGCTCACCTGATGCTCGAGGGGCATACGGCGGTGGAGATCCAGCAGGGTTTTCCCGAACCGCGTCCCAGTTACAAGACAATCCTCCGAGACATTGCTCGGGTCCGTGAGTACTGGCGTTCGCGGGCTGACGAGGGCTTGCTCGATGCGCGAGCCGAGGCCGAGGCGCAGTATAAAAAGGTTATTCAGGAGGCCTGGAAACAGGTCTTCGCGCAACCTGAGAGGGCGGATCGCTTTTTGAATGTTGTTTTGAATGCTCAGGGCAATTTGGACAAAATCAAGGGGTCTACAACAGACGATCCCGAAGCCGGGAAACTGGTAGTTGAGCTAAACATTGAACAGGTGCGCCGTCAACGTTGGCTGGAAGTTGCCGACGCCTTGCAGGGCACGGTTATTGATGGCAGGTTTGCCGAAACCGAAGGGGGATAGATGGGATATGTAGCCGAACCAACCGACCGAGTTGAGCTGGATCAGAGAGAAAAAGGCGACATCGATGATTTCCTGGCTGCGTTGCGTGAAATCCGCGCATCGTCTGGCTGGGGCGAGATCGTATTCACGATTACTCATGGCGACATTAGTTATCACGATGTGAAAATACGAAAACGGAACCTGCGCAAGAAAACCGTGGTCACCAAAGAGTATTGATAGTGCTAAAATAATTATGCCTGACTGAGCAAAGAGCCGGGGCCTTCTACGGAAGCGCCTCGGCTCTTTGCGTTTAACAACATAATCCCAAAGGAGTTTTATGCCACCGTACAAAATAGACCCGTTTGAAACCCAAGATTTAGAACGCCGGTTTACTTATCACCCGGCCACCGGTGATCAGCCGGACCGCTATCAGGCTATTCGCTCAAGCGCGCTCGCCCTGGCAAAACTGATCTCTGCAAGCTGTCCCCCAGGGCGCGAGCGTTCCCTGGCCATTACCAATCTCGAACAAGCCGTCATGTGGGCCAATGCTGGCATTGCCCGCGAAATAAACTAGGAGTCCTCTATGAAATCCGTTTTGAAATCTGTGTTCTTGCTGTGTGTGCTGGTGATCGTAGCCAGTTTCCCGCTCATTGTCGCCCAGGCCGCGGCGCCCTCGCAGGTCCTGCCCGAAGCGACCCCGTCCAGCATCGATGATCTGTTTGTCACCCTGAAATCGCTGGGGGGCGTTGCTGCGCTGATGACCGGATTGGTCAACGTACTCAAGCGCGTGGGCGTTGTTAAAGACGGCGAAAGCCCAATGTATATTACCTGGTTCAACGTTTTCGGCCTGGTTGTTTTGCTGATCCTACAAACTTTCGGGCAGTCCAATATGGTCCCGGCTATTGATGCCCAGGCCGCAGGGTTAGCCGAGGTGATTACGGTGGTATCGGCGTTTATTTTCCAGATGCTCGCTTCCCGCCTGACCCATACCCTGGCTCTTTCTGGCGTGCCGTGGATTGGCACCAGCTTGAGCAAGGCGAAGTAATGCTGAATGCGCTGGCATTGCTCAATTTCTTGCTGGCGTTGTCTGCGCTTGTTGTTTTCGCCATCCTGACACGGGTGGCGAAAACAACAATCCGGTATGTCTATGGCATGACGTGTGCGCTAATGCTCTACGTCGCCGGTTTTTATGGACATCTGTTTGCTACCGGGCATCCATTGGGGGTTGAGTTCGCGCGAACCGCCACCGGACTGATGATTGCATTATTACTAGCGGTAGGCGTTTATGAACTTTACCGTCGCTGATTACATCCAATTCGCGGCAACGATTATCGGCACCCTGATAGCCCTGGCAGCCAGCAGGCGCGCCGGAAAGACGGCGAAATCCGAAGCCCAAAAAACACATGCGGAAACTGCCCAGCTGTACCAGCAAATTGCTGACAAGTGCGCGGAAACCGAGATCGCGTTGCGGGCAGAACTAGAGAGCGCAGCCGAGCGAGAGCGACAACTCAGGGATGAGTTGGCCGTATTACGAGAACAAAAAGACCAGCTCAGCGCCCAGGTTGAGGAGCTGAGACTGGATAAGGAAAAGCGGGTAGATGTGCTCGAACGAAAAGTTACCCAGCTTACCAATCAGTTGCGCGTCAAAGACGCCAGGATCGTAGAACTGGAACGGCTGACCGCAGAGCAGGCATCGGAGATTGAAACCATGCGCCGAGAGATCGAAGCGCTGCGCCCAGGCAAGTAGATGTGGAACTCTCTCCGACCCTCGCCTTTCTCGTCGAATATCTCAATCTCCCAGAGGCGGTAGGAGATCCTGACGCCAAATGGGAGACGTTCCAGTTAAAGCACCTTAACAACCTATCGCTTTTAGGAATAGAACTCAAGGCCCGTCAAGTTGGTTGGTCGTGGCTTTCGGCGGCTGAGGCTATGGCAAGCGCGATCCTGTATTCGCGCACCCCGCATATTTTTGTATCAATCAATCAGGAGGAAGCGGGGGAAAAGATCAGGTATGCCAAGTCGGTTTTGGAGGCGCTTGATCGTGACGTGCGTCCGAAGTTGCTCACGGACAATCGATACGAGATCGAGCTGGCAAATGGCTCACGGTTGATCTCGCACCCCTGCCGCCCTGTGCGTGGTAAGGCCAAAGCGAAAATCTACCTGGACGAGTTTGCCCACTACCCCAACGACAAGGAGATCTACCAATCTGCGTTGCCTGCTCTTTCGAAGGGCGGCTACATGCGCATTGGCAGCAGTCCGCTGGGGGCGCGGGGAATGTTCTGGGAGATCTTCTTGCAAAGTTTGCGCAATTACCCCGGTTACTTCCGGGGCATGATCCCCTGGTGGGCGGTCGTATCGATGTGCCGGGATACAAAAACTGCCAACGCGGCAGCCCCGCACATGACAACCGATGACAGGGTTCGAGCGTTTGGCACCGCGCGCCTGGTCCAGATTTACGAGAATATGCCGCTGGATGACTTCCAGCAGGAATACGAGTGTGCTTGGCTCGATGAAACTGTATCGTGGATCGATTGGGACTTGATCAAGCGCAATCAACAATTGGCGGCTGGCGAATTGCTGTGGCATAGATATGTCAAAGGTGTGGACGCCGGTTTATCGGTTGTCCATGATCTTATTACAGCAATAGCAGAGGCGAGGATTGAAGATACGCTGGTAGGCGGGATGGATATCGGTCGAACCCGCGACACAACCGAGATTATCCTTTTGGGCCGCAACGGATATACAAACTCGCTGCCGTATCGGGCGCACATTACGCTTGAGAAGACTGAATTCGAGGCGCAGAAGGCGGTTGTCGGTAACCTGCTCTCCCGGCTGCCGATCACCGGTTTCCTGATTGACCGCAATGGGATTGGCATGCAAATGGCGGAAGACATGAGCAAGCTGTATCCGCAAGCCCAGGGTGTGACATTTACCAACGAGACAAAGGAACTATGGGCTGTGGAGGCAAAATTGCGCGCACAGCGGGCCGAGGTGCCCATCCCGCTAAACAGGGATTTTGCGTATCAGGTTCATTCAATCCGGCGCAAAATTACCGCCGCGAAGAACTCAACCTATGACACAGACGCCAACGAAAAGCATCACGCAGATATGTTTTGGGCGTGGGCGCTTGCCATTTGGGCAGGAAAAAGCGATGGGGTAAACACAGTCACAATATCGTCAAGCCCGCTATCTGACTATCGCGGGTAGGAGATCTTCAATGACATCATTTTCTTTTGACCGGTTATGGAGTGCCGCACAAATGGCTTACAAAACTTTCCGTCAGGCTTACGCATCCAGTGATCAGGCGACCCTTGAGAGCTTTGGCTCCTGGGATGCCCGCAAGCTTCGTTATTCGATTTTATGGGCTATGTACGAGAACACAGCCTACGATAGGGTTCACGCGTGGGCAGAGTCCTACAAAGCCCAGTATGGCCTTTATCGGGCTATTCGCAATATCTACAATCCATCCTATCGCCTGGCCGAGTTCTGGAAAGCGCACCTGGTGGGTGGCCTTTTGGACATGAATGCCGGGGACGGAACACGCGTGCGCAGTGCGCTGCCCATTGTCACCAAAAGCGATGCGCTGCGGCCAGCGATTGCCACGGTTTGGAAGTGGTCTAACTGGCAGGTTTATAAGGACGTATTTAGCCTGTGGACGTCTGTTATGGGGGACGGGATTATTCAGGTTGTCGATGATCCAGCCCGCAAGAAAACCTACTTGAAGGTCGTGCATCCATCGAAGTTGAAGGAGATTGACCTGGACAACTTCGGCAACGTTAAGGGCTATACCTATGAATATAAGCTACCGGATCCGCGCAATAAAAAAAGCGCTGGAATGGTAACTTACAAAGAGGTTGCCACCCGCGATGACGCTGACGTAGTGTATCAAACTTACCTGGACGATCATCTTTTTGCGTGGAATGGTAAAGCATCCGAATGGGCTGTTGAGTATGGCTTTATCCCGATGGTGTTCCTGAAGCACAACGACGTTGGCCTGGATTTTGGGTGGAGCGAGCTGTATCCGGGATTGTCGAAATTTCGCGAGGTCGATGATCAGGCCAGCAAACTGGATGACCAGATTCGCAAGATGGTTGATGCGCCCTGGCTGTTTACCGGGATGTCTGATCCGCGCACCAATCCAACCATCCCGTCTGCGGCGAGCGCGCAGAGCAGTGAGCAGAAAGCCCGAAACCCGCAGCCAGAGCGCGAGGAAATGAAAGCCGTCTACGCTACGAACCCCGACGCCAAGGCGTATGCGCTGGTGGCGAATATGGATATTGGAAAGGTCAGCGAGCATATCAACAAGCTCCTGGCAGAGTTGGAGCGCGATTTTCCCGAACTGCGTGTTGACCTGGCCAATGCGACCGGAGATATCAGCGGGCGGGCTTTGCGGTACAACCGCTCGCCTGCCGAGGCAAAGGTGCTCCAACGTCGCCCGAATTATGACAACGCTTTTGTGCGCGCCCACCAGATGGCGGTTGCGATTGGCGGCTGGCAGGGCTACGACCCTGCGTTTTCTGGTTTTGATCTCAACAGTTACGGCGCGGGGGACCTGGACCATAACATCGGTGATCGACCGGTTTTTTCAATTGACCCTGCCGACCGAGTGGAGGAGGAAACGGCTTTTTGGACGGCCGCCATCAGTGCAAAGAACGCTGGTGTGCCGCTGCCGGTGTACCTTGAACTGAACGGCTGGGAGCCGGAACGGATTGCAAAAATCACCAATTCGCCCGAATACAAGCTGCGCATGGAGTCTATGGCATTGGCGATAGCGGGCCAGAAGGCCGCGAACCAGCAGAGCGATATGGCCGGTAAAAAGCAATCAGAAGACAAAAAGCAATCAGAGGATAAAAATGCCAAATAGACTTTCCCCAATTTGCCCTGAGTGCTCGAATACACTGGTGCTTGCATCGGTTGTTATTGATACCCAGCTGCTAACTGTTTGGATCTGTGATTGTGTGCCCCAGGCGGTAGCAAAGGATGATATCCAACAGGCCCGGAAAGTTGGCGGGACATTGGTTTACACAGTGGAGATCAGCGATGGCAGTGAACCCATTGCTACAGGCGATTAGATCGGGTGTGCGTGCAAACGAGAGTATCGGGGCTATGTTTGCCACGCTGGGGACGGGAGAGCATACGCTGGGAATTATCCCGTCCATTTATCGCTCTGGTAAAGCCAGCCTGATTGCCACGCTCGAGTCTCCGAACCCGGAAGACTCGGCCCGGGCAGCGTTTGCATCCATGCGCCGGGAACTGGATAGCGAGCTGAGGAGCTTGATATCCAATGCAGAGGCCTTTGGCAACGATGAGGCGGCTCGGCAGCTTTCGTACTATGAGATTGCCGCAGGTTCGGCCATAACATTATCTACGCAATCTCAGGATGCATTGGATGAGCTGCTTTCGCGCTTCGACGCTCAGTCTGCATCGGCTA
>ENA-UPTA01002581-UPTA01002581.1-activated-sludge-metagenome-genome-assembly--contig:-NODE-2581-length-18558-cov-7.495920_pt1 | contig 18558 bp, 16 predicted proteins | sample MGYA00238184_ERZ773361 | MGnify/ENA primary metagenome ERZ773361 (study PRJEB29100, sample SAMN05720205) | activated sludge metagenome | isolation source: anaerobic digester from wastewater...
GAACTGACAAGCGTAAACGGAATTTCCTTTTGCAGTTGAAGAAGGATCTCCTTTGTGCCGTCGTCACTGCCGTCTTCCGCGATCAGAAAGGTGACCGGAACCCCGCAGTGCGTCACCGCGGCATAGAAATCCCGGACAACTTTTTCAATAATCCGGGCTTCATTATAAACGGGCATGATCAAAGTCAAGGGTTCATCCATCATCACGAGTCTCACGGCGTTTCAGCCGGCAACATCATTTTATTGTCCGGGCGCAGCGCCGTGCTCCCAGTCTAAATACGGCACAATAAACCGCGCCAGGGCCTCCCCGATAAACGCATAGCCTTCCGGTTTATAATGACAGTGGTCGTACAACATGTCCTGCCCATCCCGTGCGTATTTATCCCTTAACGCCGGAAGCAGATCCAGATAAGGAAGACGGCGTTGACGCATTTCCGCGACAAACCGCTGCTGGGGTTCATTTCTTAATATCTTCGACATAATTTGCGGCCTGACCGGAAAAAACACGAAAACCAGCTTAAACCCGGCATCACGGCTCACCGTCCTCATCATGTCAACAATCGGCAACATTTTCTGCCAGGCCCCCTCATCCCAGGCGTAGCCCCAATCCTGAAACGCGTTGTGAATCTCCCAGTTAAATCCCTCTTCCGTATCCCATTCGTTGGTTGCTTTTATGGGGTGCGTTCTGGCAAAACGCTCCCTGGCCGCTTTCCGGTCATCCGGGAGCTGGTGTTCCCACTGATATTCCTTATATAAAGCCCGCAACGTGTCGATTTTAGCCAAAACCAACCTGGCCAAATGACTGAACGTCAGCCATGCCGGAAGCCGGACAACTTTAAGCAACGGGGACTCATGCGCATCGTTGAGATAAAGCCCCACGAGCACAATATCCGGCTTGACCGAGAGCCCGGCTTCCATCAACAGGGCAAATTCATTCTGCAGGTCAACGGCCCCAATCCCCGCATTGATCACTTCCAGGCGGCGTCCGGGGAACGTCCGCCGCAAGGACTGCTCCATCACCGCCGGATAGGTCTGATCCTGCGAAACAAAATCCCCGAATGTGATGCTGTCTCCGAGGACAAGGATGCGGAGTTCCCCCGGCTGTTTGAGGCCCATGTCCCGATGCCGGAAGCCCAGGGAATTCGTCCGGATTTCGATATCGGTCTGGGATAAAGCGTGATGACGCACTAGGCCCCGGGCATTTTTCTTCAAACGGGTCCCGGTATGCGAATACAAAAAAAATCCCCCGGGGAGTTTCTCGCTGACAATCGTGCCGTCGTCACGGACACTGAAATCACCGTATTCCGTAAAATCGTTCTCGCCAGGTTTATTTAAATTTTCAATGACCAGGCTCGGCGGCACCTTTACAAAAAGGCGGACACCCGCCTCCAAAAGGGCCAATGTCGCCAGCACGCTTAAAACCACCAGCCCCCCAAGAATATACCATTGATCCCGTTTCCAGCCCGCCCTCTCCCCGGATTCCTTATCCAGAATCATGCCCCGCCTCCCTGACCTCTCTGCTGATATAATTCACCTTGTACCACCACATAAAAATCAGGTCAACAAGGGTGGGGACAAAATACAGACGCGTCAAAGAAAATTTAGAGCGTCCATGGGGCCGGAGCCGGTGATGGACCGGCATGACTTTATAAGAATATCCCGCAAGTTTAAAAAGGACCGGAATAAAACGGTGCACGCCCCGCATGGGCAGCAGGCTCTGAAGAGCCTGACGTTTCATCACTTTGAGGCCACATCCCGTGTCACGCACATCATCACCCAAAACAATCTTCCGAAAAAAGAAAGCAAGGCGGGAAATGATAATTTTACTCCGGGGATCGCACCTCTTTTCCCTGGAACCGAAGACCGCGTCAACGCGCCCCAGTTCCGGAAGCATCGCAACAACATCGCGGAAATCATTCTGCCCGTCCCCATCCATCATCACGATGACCTCCCCCCGGGCAGAAGCCATTCCGGCAAAAAGCGCAGCGTCTTTTCCCCTGTTTCTGGGAAACGATAAAATTTTAAGAGAACTTAATGTTTGCGCGTAACGGGTGAGCGCATCTCTCGTCCCGTCCCGGCTGCCGTCATCCACAGCGATAATTTCACAGTCCAACGCCTTGTCCTGAACAACAGACTGAACTTCGTCCAGGACGCGGGCCACATTGTCTTGTTCATCATAAAACGGGATAATCAGCGATATTTTCATAACATATCCCTTTAAAATTTTTTTATAAAAAAAGACCGGGACAGTCCGCTGTGTCACCCCGGGAGATTAAGCATTAAAAAATTAAAAATAAATAACGGCCGCGCAGACAATAAGCCAAAGCAGAACCGTTAATTTCAAGACATGGTCTTTCCAGAGTATCCGAACAGGATCGCCGCCCAGCAAACGCATATCCACCAGATAAATATAGCGGAAAATCCCGTAATAGGCCAAAGGAACCGTGTAAATCAAAGCCTGGGTATGGAATTTCGCGACCGTTTCCTTATCCATGACATACAATGCGTAACTCATAATTAAAGACGAAGCGATGATGGAGATCATCCGGTCAATATAATACCGTGTATATGTGTCTCCCCCTCCGTTATTTTGAGGCCCGAAATCAAGATCATATTTACGCTTATTAAACCCGATAAACAACGCCAGCAGGACAGAACATATCAGGATCCAGCTGGACAAACTGACTTCGCTTACAATTCCACCGGCGGCGATCCGAAGGTAATAAAAAACGCCTATACAAAACACATCAATAATAACGATTCGTTTAAGATACCGGGAATAAACCAGATTCAGAAAAAAATAAACCAGCAGTATTCCCGCGGCCCGGGAATTTAAAAAATACGCGCAGGACAACGAAACCGCTGAAAGGGCCATGATCAAAAGGACGGCCTGACGGCCCGTCATTAAACCGGCGGCTAAAGGCCGGGTGCATTTATCCGGGTGTTTCTTGTCTTCCTCCAGATCATAGATGTCATTGAGCAGATACACCGCGCTGGAAGCCAGGGCAAAGACAACACTCATGCCCAAAGTTTTTAAAAATGCCTGGGGCTCAAAAAGTTTACTTCCGAAAATAAGCGGCAAAAACACAAAAGCGCTTTTCACCCACTGATGCGGGCGAAGCGCTTTGAAAATAATTTGAGCCGGAGGTGTGAATCCCGGATTAAGAAACACATGTCTTCTCATCAAATTTTTCCTTAAATAACTATCGGCATATGACTAACCCCGGGCAAGGGATATCACCTTTCAACATGACTCCCGAATTTAAAAACCTGATTGCAACACCTTGCGTTCTAGAATATAACAAAATGAATTATAACAAAAAGACATCTCCTGTCAATTGGCTCAACCCTGTGATAAAAAATATCAACGCATCATGGTCTTATAAATAACATCGCCTTCTTTAACGCAATGGTCAACTTTTAATCCGACTAACTGTCCTTTTTTAACAGCTTTAACATCCAGGCTCTCAACCTGAAGCGAGTTCACTTTCTGGTTCAATTCCGTTCCTCTTCCTTTAATAATAATATTGTCCCCCAAAAATAAGGCGGTCCCGTCAACCTTCACCACGCAGACCATTATCTTGTTAAAATAATGGGTTATCTTCCCCACCCTCGCCATCTTTATCTGGTTTTTTTTAGGACTTCTTCCCACTGCCTTCTTGCCAGGTCCCCGGGCATTCCCGCATCCCGGCTGGTTTGATCGCGCGCCGGCCTGCTTCCCTTTATGAATCCCCGCAGAGGAGCGGACGCTCCCGGCAGGACTTCGTTTAGACACCCTATCCCCAGGCTGCTTTTTCAGAGCCCTTGCGACAAGGCAGTCTGATTTCTGAATTTTAGAATTTTTTTTTCGCGCCGCCCTGGAAGCAACACCTACGGCTTTAACAGGCCGAGGGGCCCGAAGTTTTAAGCCCGTTCTTTTCTTGGTCTGCACCGGCCGGGAAGATGTCCGGCGGAGAGAGGCTTTGGGGCGGGGAGATGGCTTACGGACGGGAGGCCTTCTTCCCGGAACCCTTTTCCGGGGAGAAGGTTTTATGATTTTCTCAAAGAATGAAAGGATATTGTCGAATAGGAACCCCATAATATAAAGAAACGGCACATATTGGCAGAACGGGAAGAGATGAGCAACACCGGGGGGCCAGCAAAATCTATAATGTTATCTTTTCTGCAATGCTGGCAATCAGCGGCAAGTTAAAAATCTTCCCCCGCAAAGCGGCAACGATACCAAAAAAGGAGACCAGTCCGAGGCAAAAAAATCCGAGCCTCAAAACGGCAGGGAATATTATACTCAGAATAAACACCGCCACTTCACCGATAAATATAACCAAGCCCTGTTTCGCATGAGCCAGGACAAAGGCATTGTCTTTTTTGAATATAAGCGGAATGATACAAAAAATGGATAAATAGGCCAGCAATGCGAAAACCTTACCCTCTGCAATCTGGTCGTCTCCGGCGTCAGTCGTCTTCTTAGGCATTCAAGGGGACCTCCAGGAGCGAATTGATGTCCCCAAAAGAATTCCGTTCCTGGCGGGGGTTGGCCGGATCCTCTTTCCACCGGCCATCCACAATAAACTGATATTTATACGTTCCCGGCTGCAGAGGAACCTTAACAACCCAGCGGTCCCCTTCCAGGCGCATCCGGCAATTCTCATCCAAAGACCAGTCATTGAAACTCCCCGTCACGTAAACCGAACGCGCATCCGGCGCGGACAGAGTAAATGTCATGGGAGACATTTCATTCACATGGGCCTTAATGGTATCCTGCATCCTTTCGGACAGCGCCTGGGAGATTTCTTGCGCCGGTTGTTCAGGGGCAACCAGAGGAGTTGGATCCATTCTGGCTGCCTGTGCCTCCGCAACGGCCGGCTCCGGACGGGCCTCGGCTTTCGGCTCCTCAACGGCGATGAGCTCCTTTGCCAAGCTGAAATAATCTTTGGTTCCCCGGCAATATTTGTCATAAACCATCACGGTTTGTCCCATGACAACGGATTCCTTCAGTTTAACATTAATATGCACGATGGTATCAAACAGGACATCCTGGAATTTTTCCCGGATCGTCGACATCATCGAGAAAGAGTGGCGCAGACGGGAATCAAACATCGTAATTAATATTTTATAGCCGACCTGATGATTCAGGCGGTCCCGGATCAAATGGATAATATCCAGCAGATGATCCACCCCCTGCATCGAGAACCGGCTGGTTTCAACCGGGATAATGACCTCATCCGAGGCCCGGATCGCATTGACCGTTAAAATACCCAGACTCGGAGGGCAATCAATAAGGATATAGTCATAATCATTTCGGATCTCGTTGATAATTTCCAGGATCTTTGTTTCGCGGCCGATCTCATCGGCGAGTTCCTGCTCAAGAGTTCCGACGAGGATACTAGACGGCACGATATCAAAATTCGCATCAACCTTTTTAATAATATTGCGGATTTTCAGTTTGCGGGGCGTTAATTTCGATATCACGTTATAAAGGCTGTCCTGATCCTCGAAATTCAAGCCTAAGGAAGCGTGGGACTGCGGGTCCAAGTCAATCAGAAGAGTCCTCTTGCCATTATAGCTTAACGCCGAGGAAAGGTTAATCGCCGTTGTGGTTTTGCCACACCCTCCTTTTTGATTCGCAACAGATATGATTCTCATTTTAGACTAGCCTCCTTTTTAGCTAGAAAAGCAAATTTCATCTATAAGAATGATTCCTCTTTGTCTTTCGGCGTTCCATGATTCGAGGATGAAAGACACCTCGGTGATGCCCGTCCAGTCGGTGATCTGGTTAAATTCATCAAACGGGACGTCAACATGTTTCCATCCCAACTTTATTCCATCGATAAAAACGGACGAAGACTCATTCAGACGATTGCGGATTTCCACCCGGACGATGCCGGGGTAGCCATCCTCCAAACCGCGCACCGTGAATTGCAAAGAGCGGTATTTCCCGGCGTTAATCTGCGGTGTCGTCAAAGAAAATGTTTTAACCGGCGGATAGGGATACGTTAAATCATAGTTGATCCGCAACGGCCCCTTATTCAAAGAATAGATAACTTTATTATTAAAGAAATCTTTTTTATGCGCGAGGAAGGCGGTAAACCCGTAAAATGCGCTTGCGAAAATAACCAGGGTAATGACAATATTAATTAACAACCAAGCATTAAACTGTTTCTTTTTTTCTTTCTCATGCTTGCTTTTTTTCCCTATATAAACCTGCGCCAGATGGTCATAAATCTCATCTCTGGTCATCTGAAACACCTCGATTAAAATAATTTAAAACGCGGAGCAGTCGCCGACTCGCGATGCTTTTTATTGACTTAATTTTATAATAACAAATAAATACTGTTTTCAAAATACAATTTTACTTTTTTTAGATGAATTAATGTCTCTTACCCGTCGGGAACAAACACGGCTCACAACAACTGGCGGGAGTCCTCTCTAATAAAGCCGTTCTTCCCGCCCCGCCCTGGAGAAAAGACGAGAACAAAAAAAGCCCCCGCTTAAAAAAGCGGGGGCTTGATGTTCAAAACAGAAACGCGCGAATTAATTAAAAATTAACAATCGCGTTTAACATCAACTGGGACGCCCGTCGGTCATTCTGAGTCGTAAACGCTGTCCCCGGGAACCACACGCCATAGCTGGCGCCGATCTTAACGTCTTCGGTGTAATCATAGGCCAAATCTAAAGTAAGTTCAGCCCCGAGTCCTCTATCGGTATCCATGGCCGTGGTGATCGACGTGCCATCCGGCTGAAGAAGGCTCAAAGACGATAAACCATCCGCATCCGTATCTTCTAACGGTTTATCCAACCATAACCCGTTCCATTCGATGCCCGCGGTTAAATCTTCCAGCGGGACGATGGATCCGCGCACTTTCACAACATGGACATCTGTCTGGGCAAAGAGCGTATTGTAGATTTTTCCGTTGGACTGGTTTTCGAACATCGGGTCCCAGGCCTCGTAATCGTCGCTCAAATCTGCCGGGTTGCTGTCACCGGACACATACGTGTACGCCGTCGTTAAGACGGGGCTCCAGCTCTTGGTGCTCTCGAACGGAACCATGTAATTGGCGATCAACTGGGCCCCGGCCGCCTTGCGGTCAGCGCTCTGGGCTGTTCCATAATTTTTATTACCAAACTGATAAGCGAGTTCCGCGGACACGGAAAGGCTATCCATAATATTCGCCGCGATGTGCACACCCGGCATATAAACGGTATCCGCTTTCACCCCCAGGGCATCGTCTTTCACGCTCTGGTCAATCCTGGCCCAGAAATAGGATTCCAGGACGGTCCCGCTGTTATCGCCCAATTCCCAGTTGGCGTTCACCCCAAACAGATCAATATCATCATCCTGGCTTCCAACGCCCAAGAGATTGTTGGAGTCAACTTTGGCCGCCACAACATCAATCGTCAGCGGGCTGTAATCAAAGATCATCCGGACGGCATCCGCCGCGTTTCTCTTTGTCATATCGCCGGGCACGCTTTTTAAGCTTCCGGAAAGTTCATCGCTCATCCCCCCAGAAGAGATAACAAACGCGTTTCCGTAAACAAAATTCTGCCGCCCGATAACGACCGTTAACGGAGAATACAGCATCTCTCTTAAGGTCACGTAAGCCAGGTTCAGGTCGACGACATTGTCGCCGTAGGTATCTTCGCCGTCTTCCCCCCAAACCCGCTCATTAATCAGCCCCACCGTGGCGCTGACATTATCTGTCAAGTCAGAATCAATTCTGAGCCGGGTCTGTGTGAGCAGCATGTTCTGATAAAACTGCTTGTCATTCGTGACGACCCCCTGAGCCCCCAGGTCAAACTGATCCCTCACCATCCACGTAGAATCGACATCCCCACTGACTTTGATGTTCTGGACGCTAGCGGCAGCCGGTAAAGCCATCAAAGCCACGGCAAGCAATGTTAACCCTAATTTTTTCATATTTTAATCTCCTTCTAGTTGCCGGCGAACCGGCAATTATATAATAAACTAGATATATTATGGTCTAGCTAATAGCTTCATTAGACCAGAGCTTGATGATCCCCGACGATAAAATAAGCATCCCTCCCTTCCTGTGTCTGATTGGAATCATCGCTGGGTTAGGAAATTCAAACGTGAGATATTTTCACACATAGATATAATAGAGTCAACAACTTTTGAAGAAATTTTGCAGAAAGGGGTAAAGGAATAATTTCATGTTCCCTTTAAAAAAGTGCGCCTGGGTGGACTCGAACCACCCACGCCGGCCTTAGGAGAGCCGCGCTCTATCCATCTGAGCTACAGGCGCACGATTTATGACATGGCGCAAGGCCAACCAATATCGGCACCGCCCCCATTTAATCACTAAACACTTCCACTGTCAATGAGATTCACAAAGACCTGGCTCAAAGAAACACCCGTGAGCATAAATTCTTTTCCCGAATCAAAAGTATAAACCCCAAAGCCAGCGCTGGACTCAATGAACCGCAGCAAGCTGCGGGGGCTTAAATCCATATCCTTCGGCTCGTTCGCTTGGGCTCTCTCGCGCTGAAGGATCAATTCGCATGTCTAGTTTACACTCCCCTTGGGTCGTGTAAACTAAATGCTCATTGAAATTTTGCTTGCCGCGGAGTTGCTCTCTTCCCGGGACAAACACCTTTCCTCCCAACACAACCAAGACGGCCTAACTCCATCACAGCGACTGCAAGCGCTCCAACTCCCGTTTAACATCCTGAACTTCAGAGTGCGCGGTAAAGAACGCCCTATATTCTTTAATAATATCCTCCCGTAGCTTCCCATGGCCAGGGTTAATCTCTTCGGCGTTCCGGAAGGCCGTCAATGCATCTTCAACCCGCCCTCTATCAAGATAAAGTTTCCCCAAATAAAAAAAAGCGTTGAAATGCCCTGGTTCTGCTGCAACGGTCTGCTGTAAATATTGCTCAGCCAAACAGATTTGTCCGGAATAATAAAAAATTCTCCCCAACCCAAATAACGCAGGGGCATGCCGGGGGCGGAGCTTTAATGCTTTTTGATAATACGTGACAGCCTGAACAACTTGCTGGACACGAACCGCCGTCCTCCCCTCCTCGCCTGGGTCGTCCCCCCCCCCTGGATGACGAAACGGCACAGACTTTAAAACCAGGAATACATCATTTTGCCCAACCAAAGCGTCCGCATACTTACTGAGGACCAGCGCCTGAATTAACCCGGGTTGCCCCTCCCAGTGCGTTTCCACCTGATGCTTCCACAACGTTGTTCCGTCTTTCCAGACAACGGCCTGTCTGCGGGTCTGCACCGACAAAAACAGAATCCCGCAGGCCGCCCCGGTCACAAGCAGGCCCTGATAAATCTTTTTTCCCCGGCTCAACTGGTACCCGCGGAAAATCACCCCAGCCGTCCAACAGCAAAATCCCAGACTGGGCAAATACATAAACCGGTCAGCCACGACATGAGAATCAGCCCCGTAATCAAATCGGAAAAGAAAAAAAGCCGATGCTACATACCAAAAAAAAGCCAGCAAAAACAGCCGGGACCGGCGCAACACAACCAACGCGGCAACGAGCAAAACAAAGAACAGCGCCCCCGACAAAAGGGACGCGTTATGGATTGTCACCGGAAACGGGGGAGCATAGAAGACCACAAAAAAATCCGGATAAAAAAATTTCTTCAAATGAAACGTCAGGCACCAAATCCAGGTCAGCCAAGACTCCGGGAACGATACCGGGGCGCACCGCATATGCAAAGCATACGTCACCCACACGATCGGGAACAGCACGGCGCCGCATATAAATTTCTCCAGCCAGGCATACACGGTGAATCTTCTTTCAAAATACCAATCGAGGAGCAGTAAAATAAACGGCAAACTCAACGCCATCGGCTTGGATAAGGCGCTTAAAAGGCCGCAAACAAGCGCTAACGCCCACCAAATCCGGGCGCGGGGATGCGCGCCGCGCTCTCCGTCTAAGGAAGGCCGGATCAACCCCGCCCGGGACAGATACGTCACATAGCAGCAAACCGCCACAAGATAAAACACGGAATATAACACATCTTTGCGTTCCGTCACCCAAGCGACCGACTCGACATGCATCGGATGCACGCCAAAAATCAACCCTGCCAGCAGCCCGGCGGCCCGGGACAAACCAAAGGCCCGGGCGAGCCAAACCACTAGAGCCACGTTCATAAGGTGCAACAGGAGATTATGCCGATGAAACACAAAGGGATAAAAACCCCACCGGGCATGCTCGCAGGCAAAGGAAAGAAGAGATAAAGGAATATAGGTTTTATTAACGGTCGTCGAAAACATCAACCGCACATGCGGCGCGTCCAAAGAACGGATAAACGGATTCTGCAAAAGATGGACATCATCGTCATAATTAACAAATCCGTTTTGCAGGGTTGGGGCCAACGCCCAAGCGACCCAGAAGAGGACAACGCAAAAACAAAGGGCATATTTCTTGTTGAATGCAGGCATCATACCAGAAAGAATGAGGGCTTAAACAAAGACACGGGCCCGAAAGCCCGGGGGGAACACGCCGGGCATCATCTCCGGCATAAAAAATTAAAATGTAATGACAGAATAAACGGGAAATCCTTTTAATTTCCGGCGGCCCTTCAGAAATCCCAACTCCACCAGAAACGCCATTCCAACGATCCGGGCTTTAAATCCTTTGATCAGTTTAGCGACGGCCTGGACCGTCCCCCCCGTCGCCAGAAGGTCGTCAACAATCAAAACGCGGGCGTCTTTCTTCAGTCCATCCACATGCATCTCCAGCGTGTCCGTACCGTATTCCAAGGAATACGTCACGCTTTTCGTTCTATACGGCAATTTGCCTTTCTTGCGCACGGGGACAAAAGCCGCTCCCAGTTTATAAGCCAGCACCGATCCAAAAATAAACCCCCGGGACTCAATCGCGACCACCGCATCAATTTTTTTATCCTTGTATTCTTTGGCAAGGATGTCCATAGATTGCTTAAACGCGCGGGGATCCTGCAATAAGGTGGTAATATCTTTAAATAGAATTCCCGGTTTCGGGAAGTCCGGAACATCCCGTATGGTGGCGGCAAGCCTTTGGGACAGCGTGTTTGTCGTATTCATCATTCTCCTTTTCCAGATAAACGGATAAAATCAAAGGTATACCCCCGGAGCAAACTCTGGACTCAATGAACCGGAGCATGCTGCGGGGTCTTAACCCAATCCTTCGGCTCGTTCGCTTAAACTCACTCGCCGCAGGATCAATTCGCATGTCTAGTTTACACTCCCTTCGGTCGTGCATTAAAACCAGCATCCTACGGCTCGTTCGCTTGAACTCACTCGCCGCAGGATCAATTCGCATGTTTAGTTTACACTCCCTTCGGTCGTGCATTAAAACCAGCATCCTACGGCTCGTTCGCTTGAACTCACTCGCCGTAGGATCAATTCGCATGTTTAGTTTACACTCCCTTCGGTCGTGCAAACTAAATGCTCATTGAATAACCGCCGAGCGTCAAGAGGCCGGTTCACCGACGTCCTGGCAGGCCTTGGCGGCCGATTGCCTTTTTATAAGCCGGGTCGGCAGGGTCATTTTAACCGGCAATTGCGCTTTACCGCAACTCACCAGGAACAACTGCTCGACGCCCAGCCGCCCCATTTCCACAAGAGGCTGAAAGACCGTGGTGAGCGGAACGGAACTCACCGAAGCCAGCGGGCTGTCATCAAACCCGACAACAGAAATGTCTTCCGGAACCCGCAGATCTAATTGCTGGGCGACATGGATCGCCTCCAGCGCCATAACATCAGACGCCGCGAAAATAGCCGTCGGCCGCTCTTTCAATTTAAGCAGTTTTCGGGCGGCCTCCCTCGCCGGGGTTCGGAGAAAATCTCCATGCGTAATAAAATGTTTCGGGACAGGAATATTTTCATCGGCCAGGGCGTCTTCAAATCCCTGAAGCCGTTTCTCTCCGGCTTGGGTCGTCTGATCACCGGCGATGGTCGCGATACGGGAATGCCCCAGCCCCCGCAGGTATTTCACAATTTCAAATGAGGCCTTGTAATTATCAACCGCGATACAGTTGATCGGTTCCTGCAGGGCGTTGTTCAGCACAAAGGTCGGGATCCCCCGGCAAATCGTTTTCTTGACGACATGGACGTCATTATCAATATCCGCGAAAATAACACCGTCAATATAGTTGCGGTCCAGCAAAATCGAATCCAGCCAGCCACGGTGATCATAGCGGTCCGTAATATGAATCAGGACATCAATCTTCAACCGGCTGGCCGCGAGGCTCACGCCCTTGATAATCTCGCCGGCGTAAAAAGAATGAAAAAAATCCTCAAAACTCGGGATTGTCAGCACGAACGTACTTTTTATTTTTTTAGTTTTCATCCCGGCCCGCTTCCTGCTGCTTAATAAGCAATTGAATTTTTTTAATAGTAGCCGCCTCGATTTGCCGCACCCGTTCCCGGGAAACACCCATTTTCTTGGCAATTTCAGCCAAAGTAAAAGTCTTGCCGTCCTCCAGGCCGTAGCGCATCATCAAAATCTTCTTCTCCCGGTCGCTCAGCAGGCTCAGGTAGCTCTGCGCCCGCTCCCGGTTAAAGAAAACCTCCAACTGCTCATCCGGACTTACCGAGCTCTGATCCTCAATAAGGTCTTTCACCTGGCTGTCTCCGTCACTGCCGATAGGCGCATCCAGGCTGGACATTTTGGCAATCGCCCGTTCCAGTTCCCGGACTTTCTCAACCGTGATTTGGAGCTTCCGGGCAACCTCGCTGACGCGAGGCTTCCTCCTTAATTTATGCGTCAGGGCCTCCACCGCCTTTTTGTATTTCAGGATCTCTTCGTTCATGTAAACCGGGACGCGGATCATTTTACCCTGGTCAATGATCGCGCGGGATATCCCCTGCTTGATCCACCAGGCGGAATAGGTGGAAAACCGGAACCCTCTCTCCGGGTCGAATTTCTCGATACTCTTCATCAACCCGATATTCCCTTCCTCTATTAAATCGCTTAAAGGAACGCCTAAATTCATATACCGTTTGGCAATACTGATGACCAACCGCAGGTTCGAGCGGATCATTCTGTTGCGGGCTTCCTGATCGCCGTCTTTGGCTTTCCGGGCCAGATCAACTTCTTCTTGGGGAGTCAATAAAGGAATTTTGCGGACATCTTTGAGGTAGGCCTTAATGGGATCCATGAAGCTCCTTTAATTACAATAATAATTTGTTGCACAAAAACATTATCATTTAAAAAAGGACAGATAGGAGCGAGACCAAAACTCTCCCGCTCCTATCCGCTTTTCCTCACTTATATGATATTAACGTGTTGTCTTTTTCTTGGCAACTTTTTTCTGAGCTTTCTTAGCAGGCTTTTTGCATTTGCACTCTCCGCATAAGGCCGCCTGCGCCGCCGCCAGCCTGGCAATCGGGACGCGGAACGGAGAACAGCTCACGTAATTCATCCCGACTTTCTGGCAGAATGCGATGGATTTCGGGTCGCCGCCATGTTCGCCGCAGATACCAATCTTCAACTCCGGCCGAACCGACCGCCCCCGCTCCACACCGGTGGCGATAAGCTCACCAACCCCTTCTTCATCGATACTGCTAAACGGATCTTCCGGCAGGATATTTGTTTCCAGGTAATCCGGCAGAAAACCGCCCACATCATCCCGGGAAAACCCGAAACTCATCTGGGTCAGGTCGTTGGTCCCAAAAGAGAAGAATTCCGCAGTTCCCGCGATCTTATCTGCAGTCAGGGCGGCCCGGGGGATTTCGATCATCGTTCCGAACATGTATTTGACCTGCTTCACATTATACTTTTCGCAGACCTCCGTATGCACCCTCCGGACAATCTCTTTCTGGTTCTCAAGTTCCTTCACCGAACACACCACCGGCACCATGATTTCCGGAAAAACTTTTTTCCCTTCCTTGGCGCATTCCACGGCCGCTTCGAGAATGGCCCGGATCTGCATCTCGGAAATCTCCGGATACGTGACCCCCAGACGGACACCACGGTGCCCCATCATAGGGTTGGATTCCCGCAAACCCGCAGCCCGTTTCTCCAGATCCTCCAAGGAAACACCGAGGCTTTCCGCAAGCTGCTTAAAAGCTTCTTCATTATGCGGAACGAATTCATGCAAAGGAGGATCCAACAGCCGGATCGTGACCGGGTACCCGTCCATCGCCGAGAGTGTCCCCTTAATGTCTTTCTTCATGTAAGGGAACAATTCATCCAGGGCTTTCCGGCGCTCTTCGACATTTTGAGATACGATCATTTTTCTGAGCTTAAACAACGGCTGCTCGGAATTCTGCCCATAAAACATATGTTCCGTCCGAAAGAGGCCGATTCCTTCCGCCCCGAAAGCACGCGCCTTGGCCGCGTCATCCGGAGTGTCAGCGTTGGTACGGATCTTCAAGGTGCGGATTTGATCGCAGACCTTAAGGAAATCATTTAACAGCTGATTTTCCGCGGCGGCGTCGATCATCGGCAGCTGGCCTTCATAAACTTTGCCTTTGGTCCCATTGAGGGTGATCCAATCCCCTTCCCGCAGCGTCCTGGACCCGATTTTCAAGAGTTTATTGGCCATATCCGTTTCGATTTCAGAACAGCCGACAATACAGCATTTTCCCCAGCCGCGCGCGACAAGAGCGGCGTGAGAAGTCATCCCGCCCCGTGCCGTTAGAATGGCTTCCGCGGCCCGCATACCTTCAACGTCCTCCGGATTGGTCTCTTCCCGGACAAGGATCACGCGCTTGCCGTTTTTGCGCCAGGCGACCGCGTCATCAGCGGTAAAAACAATCTGCCCGGCCGCCCCGCCCGGGCCAGCCGGCAGGCCGGACCCCAGCAAGACCGCTGTCTTTTCTTTCGCCGGATCAATAATCGGGTGAAGCAGTTCATCCAGCTGGGCCGGGGTAACCCGGCTCACAGCCTCCTCCGGACCTATCAATTTTTCTTTAAGCATTTCCGTCGCCATCTTTAACGCAGCCGGACCGTTCCTTTTCCCCACCCGGCACTGCAGCATGTACAGGACCCCCCCTTCAATCGTGAATTCGATGTCCTGCATATCATGATAATGCTTTTCCAGCCGGTTACGGATATCCACCAGCTGTTTGTAAATATCCGGCGACCGCTGCTCAAGCGTTTCCAGATTCTTATTAAATTCACTCTGGGAATATGTGTTGATCGGAGCCGGAGTCCGGATGCCCGCCACGACGTCCTCCCCCTGGGCGTTGACGAGAAACTCCCCATAAAAATTATTGTCCCCGTTCCCCGGGTTACGGGTGAAAGCGACCCCGGTCGCGGAGTCATCCCCCATGTTCCCGAACGCCATGCTCTGGACATTAACCGCCGTGCCCCATTCATGCGGGATCCCCTCGATAATACGGTATGAGATAGCCCGTTTCCCGTTCCATGAGGCGAAAACAGCGCCGATGCCGCCCCATAACTGATCCATGGCGTTCTCCGGAAATTCTTTTCCCAGGACTTCCTTAATTTTGACTTTATACTCCGCGCAAATTTTCTTCAAAACTTCAGCGGTCAGGTCGGAATCATTCTTGATCCCCTGTTCTTTTTTATAACGGTCCAAAATCTGCTCCAGCTGACGGCGGATGCCCTTGCCTTCCTCCGGCTCTATTCCGGCGGCCTTTTCCATAACGACGTCCGCGTACATGGTCAACAAACGGCGGTATGCGTCGTAAACAAAACGTTCATTCTTGGTTTTTGCGACCAGCCCCGGGATGGTTTTCGGCGTGAGCCCGACGTTAAGAACCGTTTCCATCATCCCCGGCATCGATTTTCTGGCGCCGGAACGGACAGATACCAACAGCGGGTTCTTGGGATCCCCGAATTTCTTCCCGGTCAGCTTTTCGACTTTCTGAAGAGCCGCAACGACCTCGGCTTTCAGTTCAGGCGGATATTTTTTCTTGTTCGCGTAATAATACGTGCAGACGTCCGTGGTGATTGTGAATCCCGGCGGAACCGGAAGACGCAGGTCTTTGTGCCCGGCCATTTCAGCCAGGTTCGCCCCTTTACCACCCAAGAGGTTTTTCATTTCCGCTTTTCCGTCCGCTTTCCCTCCTCCGAAGGAATAGACATACTTTTTAGCCATTGCTCATCAACCTTTCTTTTATAAGGGTTATACAATTTTCAAAAGAGTGTTACGCATTGAAATGACACAACAAATACTCCCGCAGCCGGTCAACGGGCACCCGATCCTGGGTCATCGTGTCACGGGAACGCACCGTCACCTGCTGATCCTCCAGCGACTGGACATCCACCGTGACGCAAAAAAACGTCCCGATCTCATCCTGCCGGCGGTACAGTTTCCCGATGGAAGCCGTATCATCATACGCGCAGATAAAATCTTTTTGCAGGTCTTTTTTAAGGGTCTTGGCCAGCGTCACGATTTCAGAATTCTTCTTTAATAAAGGCAGAAACGCAACTTGAATCGGGACGAGGGATTTATGCAGCTTTAAAACCACGCGGAGGTTGTCGTTCACTTTTTCTTCATGATACGCGTCGACAATAAAGGCCAAGGTGGCCCTGTCTACGCCGCCGGACGGCTCTATAATGTAAGGATAAAATTTTTCGCTGGTCGTCAAGTCCTGAAATGAGAGGTCTTTCCCGGAAAACTGGGCGTGCTGACGGAGATCATAATCTGTCCGGTTAGCAATTCCTTCCAGTTCAGACCAGCCGAAGGGGAACAGATATTCCACATCCGTGCACCCAGCGGCGTAATGGGCCAACTCATCCTGACCGTGCGGTCGCAAACGGAGATTATCCCGCCGGAGCCCCAGATCAAGATACCACTGATACCGCGCCTGAATCCATTGCTCATGGCAACGAAGGGCGTCCTCGGGCCGGGTAAAATACTCAATCTCCATCTGTTCAAATTCGCGTGTCCGGAACGTGAAGTTCCCGGGTGTGATTTCGTTGCGGAATGATTTCCCGATCTGGGCGATCCCGAAGGGCAGCTTCCGCCGGGTCACATCCACGACATTCGGAAAATTCACGAAAATGCCCTGAGCCGTTTCCGGGCGGAGATACACAACGCTCCCCTCATCTTCAACCGCACCCAGGTGCGTTTTCAGCATGAGATTAAAGGCCCGTCCGTCCGTGAAATCCCGGGCGCCGCAGTTCGGGCATTGGTCCCCGACATGGTCCTGCCGGAAACGCTTCTTGCACTGCTTGCAGTCCACCAGCACATCGGTAAAATTCTCGGTGTGTCCGGATGCCTTCCATGTCGTGGGATGCATAAGGATACTGGCATCCAACCCAACGACATCGTCCCGGTCATGCACCATGGCCTTCCACCAGGCCGCCTTCACGTTGCGTTTAAGCTCAACGCCCAAAGGGCCGTAATCCCAGGCACTCCCCAGCCCGCCGTATATTTCTGAAGATTGAAAAATAAAACCCCGGCGTTTACAGAGGGATACAATTTTATCCATATCAACGGATGCCGACATTAGGAATGATCTTTTATATTAAATATATCAGAAGGTTTAATTGAAGCCATATTCTAACTAAAAGTTCCCTAAAATGCAAGGGGTTTTAATGAGCACAAGACTTACGGAACATCAGTGAACGTAAGCCTTCCGTGCGAATTAACCCCGGGGCTTTTCCGGGGTCTAAGTTTGCGTGAAACGCAAACGGCCTTCAGGCAAGCACAAGACTTACGGCAGCGGGCAGCGGACGTAAGTCGTCCGTGCGAATTAACCCCGGGGCTTTTCCGGGGTCTAAGTTTGCGTGAAACGCAAACGGCCTTCAGGCAGACACAAGGCTTACGGAACATCAGTGAACGTAAGCCTTCCGTGCGAATTAACCCCGGGACTTTTCCGGGGTCTAAGTTTGCGGGATAAAGAATCAGATGGATTGGAAGATAATATTATAATAGGAAGAAATATATTCCATATAATGCATAACCATTTTGGCCAGAACCCAACTGATAAAAATAATGACTAAAGAAACAAAAAGTTTCGTGTTCCGGCTGTATTGCGGATGAATCCAAACCAAGGGGAGAATCAGCGGGCCAACACAACAAAACCCGAGTACCAAAAAAGTCTTGCTGAAAAACCACGCGGCCTTTGGCTTCCTGGCCGCCCCATCGAGGAACTCGTTACAATACCGGCATTTAATGGCCTCATCCTGAATGTCTTCCGCACAAAAGGGGCACTTTTTCATCTTATCTTTTTTTTAATCTTGTTTAGGATCCAAACAGGATTGCAGTTTATGGTATTCCTCATCCGTTATAATATAGCGATGTTGCTGATCCGGGAACGTTCCGCTTCGGACCTCCTCCTGAAAAACTTTCACCGCCTGCTGGACAGCCGCATCAATCTGGCCATACGGTTTGACAAACTTAGGGCGGAACCCGCTAAAAAGCCCTAGAATGTCATGCAGAACAAGAACCTGGCCGTCGCACTGTACGCCGGCCCCAATGCCTATGGTCGGAATGGTCAACCGCCGCGTAATAAGCCCCGCCAGGCGGTCCGGGATGCATTCCAGGACAACAGCAAAACATCCGGCGTCCTGCATCAGCGCCGCCTGGTCAAAAATCGCCTTGGCGCTTTCCGCCCCCTTGCCCTGCACTTTAAACCCGCCCAGTTCTTCCGCAGTCTGGGGCGTCAACCCC
>ENA-UPTA01002583-UPTA01002583.1-activated-sludge-metagenome-genome-assembly--contig:-NODE-2583-length-18553-cov-6.046762_pt1 | contig 18553 bp, 17 predicted proteins | sample MGYA00238184_ERZ773361 | MGnify/ENA primary metagenome ERZ773361 (study PRJEB29100, sample SAMN05720205) | activated sludge metagenome | isolation source: anaerobic digester from wastewater...
TCAACCGTATCTTCAGAAACTTGCAAAATGGAAATATCAAAAGTACCACCACCAAAATCATAAACCACAATTCTTTCATTTGTCTTTTTATTTAATCCATAAGCCAAAGCCGCAGCTGTTGGCTCATTTAAAATTCTTCGAACCTTAAAACCAGCTATTTCTCCTGCGTTTTTTGTAGCCTGTCTTTGACTATCATCAAAATAAGCCGGCACAGTAATAATAGCTTCCTCAATTTTTTCACCTAACTTTTCTTCTGCATCTGTCTTTAATTTTTGTAAAATCATTGCTGAAATTTCTTCTGGTCGATACCATTGATCACCCATTTTTACCTCAACGCCACCACTTGCAGATTCTCTAATTTCATAAGGCAACCACTTTTTATCGCGTTGCACTTCCGAATCGGTATATTTCCGACCAATTAATCTTTTAATAGAAAAAATGGTGTTTTGGGCATTGGTAACTGATTGTCTTTTTGCTAAAACACCAACGAGGCGCTCGCCGTTTTTGGCAATCGCCACAACCGAAGGAGTGGTACGCATTCCTTCTTTGTTTTCAATAATTTTCGGCTGACCACCTTCTATAATAGCCATAGCCGAATTTGTTGTTCCTAAATCAATACCCAATATTTTGCTCATATATTTTATTGTTTAATAATTTAATAAATTCGTGACCTTTTATTATAAAAATTGCTACTTTTTATCTTCTTTAAAGACCTTTACTTTTGCTGGACGAATTACTTTATCGTTCAGCGTATAACCCTTGATTAGTTCTTCTGCAACTTCACCATCCTTCCCTCCTTTTACAATATCAATAGCTTCATGCAAATGAGGATCAAATTGACTTCCGATCGCTTGAATTTCCTTTAATCCTTGTTGTTTCAGCACATCTAATAATTGTCCCCTAATAAGCTCTATGCCGCGAACAATATTTTTTTCAGTAGGCGTTAAGCCTTCTACATTTAAAGAGTTCACTGAGATATCGAAGCTGTCCAACACGCTCAATAATTCTCTGATTAATCCTTCATTGGCCATTTTAATTATTTCTTCTATTCTTTTGCTCGTATCTTTTTGATAATTTAAAAATGCCGCCCGTTCTCTTTGCCAACCATTCAAATATTCTTCTTTTAATTTTTCGCATTCCTCTAATTTCTGCGTTAAATCTTGCAGTTTTTCTTTGATTTCTTTTTCCTCAGCATCCATTTGATTGTTTTTATTTTGTTCTGCCATATTGTTGATTATTAATCTGATTTAAAATATTGCGAGCTGCTTCTAAAATATTTAAATTTTTTTCGCAGATCATATTCTTTGGACCAATTAAAATAAGAAGCGTTTTTCTCCGATTATAAGGTATAACCGACGAAATAACGCTGAGGTTTCTATCACGCGTCAATGGACTATCTTCTCCTAAAAAAATCTGTAATTCTTCTTCCATTAAATGATTGGCAATTTTTTCTAAGCGATCATCCAATTGATCTATGTCTTCCCAAATCGTTTTCCATTCATTCAAATTTATTTCCACAAGACGCGCAAAAAGATTTTTAAAGCCGTATTTATAAATTAATTGCTCCCAAGGCAAGTAACCAATTGTTAAACTATCGCACAGAGCGGCAATTCTTTTTGCTGTTTCGGAAAAAGAACTATTTTTTAAATCAACGAGCTTTTTTTGCCAATGGTCTAGTTCTTCTTTTTGACTCGGACGGTTTATTAAATTTTCTTGCACAAACCAATCATAAGCCTTATCGGTAGGCAATCGGCCAGCGGAACAATGCGGTTGGAACAAATATTTCTGATCAGTCAAAATATGGAATTCTCGTCGGATCGTTGCTGGACTCAAATCAGGAAAATATTTTCGGCAAAAATACCTTGAACCAACTGGTTTCTGGTTTTTACTGTATTCTTTAATAATCAAATCTATTATTTTTTTCTGTCGTTCATTCAGCATATTTTTATAATCAATTATATTCAATTAGCACTCTTATGTCAAGAGTGCTAATTGTTAATAACTATAATAATCGTCTATTAATAATTAACGGCAACCAATCGGCATGTTGGCGGCGAAATCTTTTAGATTTCGCCGCCAACAGTTCGCCGCCACCCTACTGAATATATTTATCTTATCTTGCACTCTTCAAATAAATTTTTAATTTTTTCTAGTATCATTTTTAAATCTGTTTCCGAAAAGGGTTTAACTTGCAAAAGATTTTCATTTAAGGTTTTCTCGGGTCGAAAATTTTGCAAATAAAATTTTTGGGCAGGTGCAATCGCTTGAGCAATATTGAGAATATCTTCTAATTGATGAATAGTTGGAACAACAGTTGTCCGAAATTCATAATCAATACCCGAATTTTTAATTAGCGCTATACTTTGTCTAATTTTTTCTAAATCAACCTTGACACCACTCGCTGCAGCATATTTCTCTTCTTCAAGTGGCGCTTTAATGTCCATTGCAATATAATCAACAAGTTTTTTATCAATTAATTTTTTTATTACATCTGGGTGAGTGCCGTTGGTATCTAATTTAATCAAATAGCCCATTTTTTTAATTTGCAACAAAAAATCAGACAGATCAGAATGAATGGTTGGCTCTCCACCGCAAATAACCACACCTTCTAAATATTCCCGCCTTTCTTTTAAAAAACGAAACAATTCTTTCTCATCAATGCGTGGCTGATTTTTAATTTTTTCTGGCAAAACGAGCTCGGCCGAATAACAAAATGGACAACGAAAATTACAACCTATTAAGAAAATGGTACACGCTATTTTGCCCGGATAATCAATGAGCGTTGTTTTTTGCAATCCGCCTATTTCCATTATCATTATTTATTTTTTCGAAACTAGCAATTTATTTTTCTTTACGCTAAATTCTTTACGATCACGAAATTCTTGCTGTTTACCAAAATTCCATTGACTCACTGGCCTCAAGTAACCAACAATACGCGAATAAACTTCACACGGTTGTTTAATCGCGCACTTGGGACAAAAAAAGTGCTCGCCATTTATATAACCGTGCGTTGGGCAAATAGAAAACGTTGGCGTCAAGGTAATATAAGGAATATTAAATTTAGAACAAACCGTTCTAATCAAATTTTTTGTAGTTGTAATATCCGAGAGGCGTTCGCCCAAAAAGATATGAGTAACAATTCCGCCTGTATATTTTGTTTGAATATCATTTTGCAATTTCAAAGCTTCAAAAATATCATCAGTAAAATTAACTGGCAACATTGTTGAATTTGTATAATAAGGAAGCTCTTTGGTGCCGCTAGTAATAATATCCGGATATTTTTCTTTATCTATTTTAGCTTGACGATAACTCGTGCCCTCACCCGGCGTAGCTTCAAGATTATATAAATTGCCTGTTTCTTTTTGATAATCAACCAGACGATCTCGCATAAAATCTAATACTTCCAAAGTAAATTTGATGCCGCGTTTCGTAGAAATATCTTCACCCAAAAAGTTAAGAAGTGATTCGTTCATTCCAATTAAACCAATTGTTGAAAAATGGTTACCAAAGTATTGGCCACGAATGTTTTTGACTGAAGAAAGATAAAATTTAGTGTAAGGATATAATCCTTTTTCAATAAAATTCTCTAGCGTTTTCCTTTTGATTTCTAAAGATTCTTTGGCTAAATCCATTAAATGCGCCAAACGTTCAAAATACTCTTTTTTAGTTTTAGAAAGATAGCCAATGCGTGGCATATTAATTGTACAAACGCCAATTGAACCTGTGAGAGGAGCTGCGCCGAACAAACCCCCTCCTCTTTTATACAGCTCTCGATTATCCAAACGCAATCGACAACACATTGAACGAAAATCTTCTGGCTTCATATCAGAATTTACAAAATTGGAAAAATAATTAATTCCATATTTAGCGGTAGCTTCCCACATTGGATCCAAGGCTGAATTATCCCAATCGAAATCTTTAGTAATGGAAACTGTTGGAATCGGAAAAGTAAATGGCCGGCCTTTAGCATCTCCTTCAAGCATGACTTCATAAAAAGTTTTATTAAATAAATCCATTTCTTCTTGAAAATCACCATATGTTTCTTTTTGAGGCTGGCCACCAATAATAACAGATTGACTTGCTAAAAATTGTGGCGGTTTAATATCTAAACTGACATTCAGAAAAGGCGTTTGAAAACCAACTCGTGTCGGCACCATACAATTAAAAAGAAATTCTTGAATAGCTTGTTTAACTTCTTTGGGAGATAAATGATCATAACGAATAAATGGTGCAAGCAGCGTATCTAAATTAGAAACGGCGTTAGCGCCGGCGGTTTCTCCTTGAAGTGTAAAAAGAAAGTTCACTAATTGCCCGAGAGCGGTTCGAAAATGTTTGGGCGGAAGAGATTCTACTTTTCCCGGCACACCACCAAAGCCTTTGAGAAGTAAATCCATCAAATCCCATCCCATACAATAAGGTGCCAATGTTTCTAAATTATGAATATGAAAATCTTCATTCTGCGCAGCCTCTCTAATTTCTTTAGGATAAATTTTATTTAACCAATACTTTTTTTCTACTTGAGCAATAATATATTGATTGAGTCCTTGAAGTGAATAGGTCATATTGGCATTTTCGTGCACCTGCCAATCGATTTCGCTAATATATTTATCAACCATCTCAATAGATTCATCAACCAAAGCAACGGACTCACGAATTCTTCTTCTTTGTTCACGATAAAGGATATAAGCTTTAGCTGTTTCAGTCAGTCCTTCCAAAATTAAAACCTCTTCAACGGTATCTTGAATCTGCTCAACATGAGGAATTTCATCGGTTTTAAATCTTCGATTTAATAATTCAACGACTTTTTCAGTTAATTTTTTGGTTCTTTTACCATCGCCTTGGTTAGTAGCTGTAATTGCCTTGTAAATAGCATCGTGGATTCGTGTTTCATCAAAATCAATAATCGACCCATCACGTTTTTGCACTTTTAGAATTTTATTCTTCATTTTTTAAAAAATTTTTCGAAAAAATTTTGACCTTTTTAAAATCTTTATCTAAATTTTAGACTGCGTTGATTTTCCCTTCAATAATAGAAATTGTGGATAACTTTTTTCTTTACAAAATTTTTAAAAGTGTTGCTCTTTTAACCAACGAAAAGCGTAAAAAGCGAATCAATGAGTGGAACGATTAATTGAAATCCGAATAAAACAAAAATCATTACTAAAATAAAACCGAATCGCTCTAAACTCCAATAAAATTTTTCCCACTTCCTTGGCAATAAAGAATAAATTACTCTAGAACCATCGAGCGGCGGAATTGGTACTAAATTAAAAATTGCTAAAAGAATGTTGAGATAAATAATAATAGAAAAAAAAGTAAACAGAGGCGTTAAAAATGCCCAATTAAAAATATGAGCCAATCGAATAATAATAGAAAAACAAAGAGCCACAAATAAATTAGCTAAAGGCCCAGCTAAACCAACCAATCCAATGTCTCTTTTTGGTTTTTTTAATTTTAGAGGGTTAAAAGGAACCGGCTTAGCCCAACCAAAAATAAATGTGCCACCGCTAATGAAGTAAGAAATCATCGGAAATAAAAAAGAACCCCAGAGATCTAAATGCGGCAAAGGGTTCAACGTTAACCGGCCATTAACTTTTGCCGTATCATCGCCCAATATATAAGCCGTATATCCATGACTCACTTCGTGTAAAATAACTGAAAAAAGTAAAATAATTAATTGGAAAATTAAAATAGATCCGCTCATAATAATTTGAAAAAATTTTAAAATAGGTTAAACTAAAAATTAGTCGGATGAAAGAAATGTTATTATGCGTCAATGCGCTATTTGTGGAAAATCTTATACTTACAGTATAGCACGAAAAAAAATTAGAAGTAAGTATGATCCGGTTAATCGGAAAAAAACAAAAGCCAACTTGCAATGGTTTCGTTTGCCATCTGGCAAAAGGGTTAAGGCTTGCACTCATTGCATTAAAAATTTAAAAAAAGAAGCGGCAAAGTAAAAACTAAAAGCTCCTTTAACCGAATCGGGGTTATTAATCAAGCGATAAAATATTAGCTAAATTACTGCTATTTCAATAATCATTCTCCTCTTTTTGTCCAGTCCAACTAGAAACCTTAATTTCTAATACTTTTAATTTTTTGCGGGCTGTAGTACAATGGTAGTATACACCCTTGGGGTGGGTGCGACCCGGGTTCAATTCCCGGCAGCCCGACACAAAACATAAAAACATCTATTTTTAAATGGCTCTTTTTAGAAAGAGCCCTTTATGTTTAATAATGTTATTTTTTGTGAGCTGTTATAAAATAATTTAAACCATTATAAAAAGTATCATCCTTAGCAATTCGAGTAAAACCCACTTTCTTCATAAGATGCACGAGCTCTTGATCGCTGATAAGAGAATGTTTAGGATTTTCTACTAATACCTTTTGTGAATCGGTTATAATTTTAATTTCTTTTGCGTATTTACTTTTATTTTCCTCGCTAATATCCTTAAAAATAAGTTCCCTCAATTGTTGAGCGCTTATTCCCTTATGAGGTCCAGAAAACGCTACGCTCGCCCCTTTTCTACAAATCCTTACAAATTCTCTGCAATATTTTTCGTGATAGCCTTCTTCAATTTGATATAATACATTCATAGCGGTAATTCCACTAAACATATTGGACGACAAGTGCATTTTTAACAAATCTCCCCGTTTAATCTTGTAGGATTTTTTATCAAAAATACTACATTTATTTTTTAACCATTTAATCATATGTGAATTAACATCAATCGCCATAACGCATCGATTATGTTTTAATAATTCACAAGTTACGTTACCTGTTCCAGCACCGAAATCTAAAATCCAGTCACCAGCTGATGTGTTATCCAAAATAAATTTTATATGAGCATCACGTAATTCTTGATATGGCGGAGAAATCGTCGTCAACAAATCATATGCCCTAAGATATTCATCTGTATATAACGATTGCATTTCTCTTTTTTTCATAAATATAAATTATTTAGAGACCTTGTGTTTTTTGACTGTTGATGATCTAGACTTTTTTAATGGATAAGAAAAGATAATTAGATATCTTTTTTCGTTAGGATCATAATACTTCGATACAATTTTCCCTTCTAATCGCCTAACAAAAATCTCTTTTGATATTTTATTATCAGTACCAATTTTGCCTATGCCATAATTAAAACGCTGACTAAAACGATTCTTGATTTCTTGCATTATTAATTTAGACATGTTGAGACCTCGATATTTCGAATTGACGTAAATCTGATGAAGAATGAGGCATTGATTTAAATCCAGCCCTTTTTGTTGAGCTACTTCTAAAAATCTCTTCTGAGTTTCTATTTGTTGAGCTGTTTTAAAAGAACTAACTAGAGAATATGCTATGAACTCTTCGTTTTTTTTATTTTTATATAAAATAATTCCCTTTTCTTGATTTATTTGTTGCAAAATAGACAATGGCGTCTCCGTGCTTAAAAACCTTCCCGTTTTTTTATCTATTTTTAGATTACCAGTTCTAAGATTTTGACGTTGAATTTTTTTTATTAATCGGAGATCTTTTAGAGATGGCGGAAAAATTAATTTTATGTCGGTCATTAATCGTTTTTTTTCATGGAAAGTAGTCATAAATTTTTATTTATTAAAAAAACCTTTGTACCTGCTCAATAATATTCTTAAGTCCTACCTTTAAGGTATTTCGCGGAACAGATATGGAAATTCTAAAATGGGAGTCTTTTATAGAAAATGCTCTGCCAGGAATTACCAATGTCTTTTTTTCAATTAATTGCCGACTGAATTCGGTGGCCGTAATGTTTATTGGAAGTCGAGGAAAAAGATAAAAACCACCTTGTACTTTTTCCACTTCAAAACCTGCATTTTTCAAAAATGAATACGCCTCAACGCTTTGACTTTTATATACAGTCACTCTTTTACTAATATCTACATCGAACGCTTTAATAGCTGCATATTGAACCGCAGTTGGAGCACAAACAAATGTATACTGTTGAAGCTTTGTCATTTCCCTGATAAGTTCTACCGGACCACACGCATAACCCACCCTGCTTCCTGTCATAGAATATGATTTCGAAAAGCCATTTACTACTAACACATCGTCATAAAATTCTCCTATGCTTTTGTGAGGCAGATCGTAAGAAAATTTTTCATATATTTCATCAGAAATAACAAAAATATGGTATTTTTTACACAAAACTACAATTTTTTTTATTTCATCTACATTTATCATTTTTCCTGTCGGGTTATTAGGTGAATTAATGATTAAAATTTTTGTTTTAGGAGTAATTTTCTTTTCTATTTTGTCAGCTGTTAAATTAAAATCAGGATAAGTATCAATAAAAATTGGTTTAGCTCCTAAAAATTCAACAATGGCTTCATATAAAGCAAAGTGTGGATCAGGAATTAACACCTCATCTTCCGAATTTAATAGAGCGCTTAGCCCTAAAAAAATAGCACCGGAAGTTCCGGCTGTTATAAGAATATTGTCTACAGCAACATTTCTGATATTGTTTTCTACTTGCAATTTTCTAGCAACTCTTTTTCGCAACTCAAGAATCCCAGCAGTAGGACTATATTTATTCTTTCCAGCATTTATTGCTTTGATTAATGCTTGCTTAACGGCTCTGGGCATATCGAAATGAGGCTCTCCGATACTAAGATTAATAGGATTTCTGATTTGAGAAGCTAATTCTAAATATTCTCGAATCCCTGATTGTTTAATTTTTTGGGTTCTTGTCGATATTTTAATCATAATCTTAATTTATATCAGCCCTTTACCATTATAACCAGTAGAACCAATTTGGAAGGCCTCTAGAGCACAATGATAGATTTTTTGTTTTACATTATCACTAATGGCTTTCTTCCAATTGTCATATCGGCCACCCAAATAGTAAGCTAATCTACCCAACATTATCATATTCATCATCTTGACATCGCCCAAGCTAAGAGAAGTTTGATAAGCAGAAATTTGATCAATGTTAATTTGTTTATTTGTATTACTTTTAAAAAGAGTCTCTTTAAAATCAATATTATTATTATGCAAAACAGAAAGGGGTAATAATTGATAATCATTAATAATAATTACTCCTCCTTTTTTTAAATACGACACGTACCTCAATGCTTCTAAATTCTCCAAAGATAGAATATAATCTGCAGTTCCCATCTCAATAACAGGCGAATATATCCGTGATCCGCAACGAACATGAACATTAACACTGCCTCCTCGTTGAGACATGCCTATAATTTCGCTCTTTTTTACATCAAATCCTTCATAAAAAAGAGCAGTTGATAAAATATTAGCAATCGTTGAAACTCCCTGACCTCCCACTCCACAAATAATAACATTAATTGTTCTTAATTGATTTTTATAATTTTTTTGCCGTTTAGACATACTCCTATTTTTTAAATCGTTTTTTACTAATTGCTCCATAGGGGCATTGCTGAACACATAAATCGCATCCGCAACACAAATTCGCATCTATTACACTCACATTTCTATTTTGTTTTTTATTTTTTTGCAATGAAATTGCTGGACATCCTATATTCAAACACAAACCACATCTTTTACATTTTCTTGGATCGATATTTCGATAATTATTGTTGCTTTTTAAAAAAATACACGGGCTTCGAAAAATTAAAACGCCTACGCCATCATAAGCAAGCAGTTCTTTGATGGCGCTTTCTATTCGTTTTAATTTTTGGCTAGTAATCACTTTGACAAATTTTACACCGCATCCTCGAATCACATTTTCAATTTTAATTCGCTGTCCCACTTCTCCATTTGCTAAAAAGCCGCTTCCTGGATTTGGTTGTTGTCCCGTCATCGCCGTTGCTAAGTTATCTAATACTATAATTTTTAAATTACTTCGATTATAAACTGCATTGATTAATCCACTAATACCAGAATGAAAAAATGTTGAATCTCCAATTACTGCTACCAATTTGTCTTTTGTTTTATTGTCTTTTATTTTTGTAGCAATTTTATACATGCCATAAGCATTTGTAATCGAAGCTCCCATACAAACGCATGTATCAAGAGCATTAAGAGGATATTCCGCTCCAAGAGTATAACATCCGATATCACCTGTCGCTGTTAACCCCAATTTTTTAAGAACATAAAAAATAGGCCGCTCTGGACAACCAGGACATAAAACTGGAGGTCGCGACGGAATATTATTAAACTGAAGTGCGGGTTTAAAAATTGGTAGGTTAAAACTTTTTTTTATTATTTCGGGAGAAAGTTCTCCACATAATGGTATTTTATCCTTTCCAATTACTTTGATGCCCAATGCTTTGATTTCTTCTTCTAAAATAGGATCTCCTTCTTCAATAACAAAAATTTTCTTAACTCCATTTGCAAATTTTCTAATCAATTTTGTGGGTAATGGATATGTAAAAGAAAGCTTCAGAAAACTAGCATCAGGAAAAACCTCTTTTGCATACATATAAGAAATCCCTGATGTTATAATCCCTATCTTCTGATTTTTCCATTCTATTTTGTTGTAATGAAATTGCTCTGAAAATTGGGCAAGTCTTTTTAATTTCTTTTCAACATTTTGATGAAGAATTCTTGCATGAGCTGGAAGAATAAGATTCTTCTGAGTGTTTTTTTTATATCCTTTAATAGAAACTCCGTGCCTTATTCCCAGCGTAACAATACTACTACTATGAGAAATACGCGTTGTTAATCGTAAAATAATTGCCGTATCATAGTTTTCTGAAATTTCAAACGCTAATTTTGTAAAATCCTTTGCTTCATTGGAATCAGATGGTTCCAGCGTCGGAATTTTAGCATGTCTAGCATAATGACGATTATCTTGTTCTGTTTGAGACGACCACATTCCCGGATCATCACAACTTATAATAACTAGCCCTCCTTTAACGCCAATATAACCCAATGAAAACATTGGATCAGCAGCAACATTTAAGCCAACATGCTTCATTGCAGTAAGAGAACGAGCGCCCATAAAAGACGAGGCTCCGATACAAGATTCGAGCGCTACTTTTTCATTTACCGCCCATTCTGTATAAATTTCGGGATATTTAAGAAGAGTTTCTGTAATTTCTGTAGAGGGGGTTCCCGGATAAGAAGATACAAAATGGCATCCCCCTTCCCACGCTCCTCTTGCAACAGCCTCATTTCCAGACATTAATTGTCTTTGTTTCATATATTAAGTTTTATTATAAAACATTTTTAACTTATTTACAAAACAGATCATATCCATTTTTTTCATGCTCTCAAATCATAAAGTCCCATCTTACAATAGATAACGAATAATCTTCTAAAATTGCTATTGAAAACTTATCTTGTCTTTTTATTAAAAAATATTATAATTAATCTATACGAGTCGACATAATAACATATCCAAAATATATGCTAAAAAAATCTTCTTTTATCATTGGTTTATCAATCATTATTGCCATTCCAGTAATAGCGGCAACGACAAATCCTCGTGCTGCAGGCCAAAGTCGCAATAACCAAAACGGTCAACCCCAACTTACTGCTGAACCTATTATATCCCCTGCCACAGGCACTCAAATATTACCTATATACGCCCCGGGACTGCAAAAAAATATTCAAGAAAAAAATCAAATCCAAACTCAGAACCAGGGAGAAGAAACAAATATTCAGCAGCGAACAGGAGAACAAAATCAAGTGGCAACAACAACACCAACATTAATAACAAACAATCCTCGTCCTAATAAAACACTTAATCCCAGAAGCGAAACCGCGCGCGAGCATATGAGTATTGTTGCCCAAAAAGTCGAAGAATTATTAACTGCTACAACAACTGAAATTACTGGTATTGGACAACAAGTACGAGAAATTGCTAGAAGCCAAAAAGAGTTACAACAGCAAATTCAAGAACGAATAGAAAAAATTGATTCTCGCCCTAAATGGCTCAAGTCGATTTTTGGTCCTGATTTAACAAGCATTAATCAAGTCAAAAAACATCTGGAACAAATTCAATTGCGCATTCAGCAATTAGAACAGTTAAAAAATCAATTAACCAATGCAGGAGAGCAACAGATGGTGCAGGAATTGATTAACGCGCTTACTCAACAACAAATTGTTTTAAACGATTATCTCAGTAACGAAGAACAATACTCCTCTCTTTGGGGTAAAATTGTTCGCCTCTTTTCTCGCAAGCCTGAGGCATCACCGTCACCAACTCCAACTGCCAGTCCTACTCTTACGCCAACACCAACTGCAACAACAACTCCGACTCCCACACTAACTCCAACTGCAACCCCCACCACTACTCCTACTCCTACATTGTAGAAGGAATAAACAAGTGTTTGAAAAGCGGCCAGCAAAGCTGGCCGCTTTTCAATTTCTTTAATCTTTTCTTACATCTTATTAGGCACTCTAATATTTAATAATGCCAATCCTTTTTCTAAAATTTGCAACGTGGCTTTAATCAAAAACACTCGAGAATTTTTGAGACTTTCATCTGTTGTTTTGATAACAGAAACATTATCATAAAATTTATTAAATAATTGCGCTAATTCTTCTAAATAAGTGCAAAGCAGATGCGGAGCGTCTTCTTTTTGGGCTTTAATAATGACCATTGGAAATAGCATTAATTTTTTTAAAATTTCAAATTCTGTTGGATTTTCAAAAACAGCTTTTGTCAATTGATCGCCGCTGATTTTTATATCTCCCTTCAAATCTATTCTTCTCAAAATTGATTTAATGCGTACACAACTATATTGAAGATAAGGGGCGCTCGCGGATTCAAAATTTAAAACCTTTTCCCAATCAAAATTAATATTCTGCAATCGTGATTGTTTTAAACTATTATAAATCACCGCACCTAATCCAACCTGCTCGGCAATTTTTTTACTTTCCGATTCGCTCATCTCGGAATTTTTCTTTGTAATTAAATCTTCTGCTCGTTTAATAGCCTCGTTAATCAATTCGTCCATTTCAATAAGGCTTCCTTTTCTTGTCGCCATCTTTTTTCCTTCAATTAGAATTAGGCCAAATGGAATATGCTTGGCTTTTTTCTTTTCATTTAAATAACCCTCTGCTTCTGCTAAAGCAAATAATTGCTGAAAATGAAGAGATTGTTCGCTCCCCACAACATACAAAAGCCAATCTAAATTAAAAAGTTCAAAACGCACTTTCAAAGCGGCGAGATCACGGCTAAGATAAAGAGTTGAGCCGTCTTCTTTTCTTAATAAAAATGACGGCAGCCCCTCAAATGAATCTACCACTATTAATTTATTATCGCTATTCTCTTTTGCAACCCCTTTTTCAATAGCCTCATTAATTACTTTATCTGTTTGATCCAAAAAATAGCTTTCACCTAAATAACAATCAAAAGTTATACCCAAACGTCGGTAGACTTTTTTAAAATCTTTGATGCTCAGATCGCGAAATTTTTTCCAAATTCTTAAAAGTTTTTCGTCGCCGTTTTCTAATTGATTAAAAAGTTCGCGCGCTTCATTAATCATTGTTTCATTTTGACTCGCCTCTTCAACAAATCGCACGTATAAATTTTTTAATTCTATAACTGGATTTTCTTGAATTTTTTTATCATCACCCCAATGAAAATAAGCCCATAATAAAGCGCCAAAATTTGTCCCCCAATCGCCTAAATAATTATGTCGAATAACACTGGCACCTGTTGCATAATAAAGATTTCCTAAAACATGGCCAATAATAGTTGAGGGTAGATGATTTAATCCTATTGGCTTCGCAATATTGGGCGAGGAATAATCAATAAGAATGATTTCTCCAGAATTTAAATTGCTTTCTCCATACTGTTCACCTAAATTAATAATTTGGGCTAGAACTTTGCTATAAATTTCTGATTTTAAATTAAGATTAATATAAGGGCCTTCGCTCGTAGCCTCAGCAATAAATTCTTTTTCAGTGGAAGCATTAATTAAATTAACAATTTCTTCGCTTAGAAGCACGGGCGATTTTTTTAACTTCTTTGCCATTGAAAAGCAACTAAAACACAAATCGCTCTTGATAAAAAGCGGCGGTTCTTCTAATATTACGTCTTTTTCATCAAAAACAATCCCACTATAATTTTTATCAATAATTTCTCTTACTTCCTCCTGAATTTGAAATAAATAATATATCGCTCGATCAATAAACTGTCTCCCTTCTTTTTCTTTTTCAATTCGTTGCTTAATTTGCTCTATGTTTTTTTCTTCTTTCTGATAGTATTTCTTAATAAATTTTTGCAATTTGTCTTTTTGATCGCTCATATTTTATTATTATAACTCAGAATTTCTTTTTCTAAAAGGTTGAAAAATGGAACCAAATTGATTAAGATTAAAAAAGTGAGGGGCCGTTAGCTCAGTTGGCTAGAGCGCCTCATTTGCAATGAGGAGGTCAGCGGTTCGAATCCGCTACGGTCCACAAAACAAAACAGACCAAGGAAAACTTGGTCTGTTATTATTTTTTTATGGAGTCAAAATTGTAATGATCAGTTCAATAGCTTCGTCAAGATCAGTAAGAATGAAATTTGATATTTCCCTGATCATCGGATGATCATGAACATTGTTTTTTTCCATTAAAGTAATCAGGGGATGCCGATAGGCATACGTCCAACCGATTTCTACAATTGAACCAATCGAAACCACTTGGAGACCTAAAAAATTCATCAGCACTAAATTAGCACGCCGAACATCATAATGATCTCGACACAGAATTCCTTTTTGAGAACATAATGGATGCTCCTCATACGAGCCACTGATAATTTTTCCATTGTTTAAATATTCTTTCCCGCGCATCGGCGAAAGAATGTGGATGTAAGATGGCATTTTACTCGCCACATACTTACGCCAACCAACGCATTCCTCATAGGTTAACCCCGAAATGCCCCCACCAGCATAAACGAAAGATTCTTCCATTTTTACCTCCTTTTAATTTTAATTAATTTTATAATTTTAAAAGAACGCTTCTTTTCTTTTTTTAGATTATCAAATTTATAGATGCTTGTCAATAAAAAGATCCTCGTCTTCAACCCTCCTGTCGCCCTGTTTTCCATTGTCATCCTATTTTTTTATCGTCATCCTTTTTTCGTCGTCATCCTGAACGTTAGTGAAGGATCTCGTGGCTTTTAGCATTGTGCAACTATTACTGCTGTGGGTGGGATTCTTCGCTGACGCTCAGAATGACCGTGGGGTTTTTGCTGTGGATGGGATTCTTCCCTGCCCGCCCCGCTTAACCGGCAGGCAGGCGGTTAGGCGGGGGTTGTACCTGCCCACCTTTGGCAAGCTCTCAGAATGACAGAAAACAAAAACACTCTGAATGACAAAAAATAAAAACACTCAGAATAACAGACAAAAATGCTCAGATGCGATTATGAAAAATCCGCCTCTAAGACGGATTTTATTTATCGATGATTTTTTCCTCGCGTTCTTTTTCTTCTTGCACTTTTTGATTAAATCTTTTATCAACTTCTATTTGTTTCCAAATTTCTAAAGCAATTCTGTAAGCCTCTTCGTCTGACATATCCTTACTTTGATGTTTAACCTCTTCCTTAAGCATTTGCACCTCTACTTTTTCATACTGTCCTTCTGAAATTTCTTTTCCGACTTCTGCTTCTATTTCCCCTCTCCAACGTTCCTGTTTTTCCATTTCTGGATCATATTCAATTTTATTAAAATTATTAGGTTGTTCAAAAGACATAATTTTCTTTTTTCAGCGACTTTTTTATTATAACTATTTTTAAAAAAAGAAAAAGGGCTTAGGAGCCCTTTATTTTTGTTTTAATAAATTTGGGTTTGGATGTTTTTGTCTCGTATTAAGAATTTTTGCCCAGGAAATTTGTTGATCATCAACATACACAACAATCTTTAATTTGCATCGCAATTCTTTTTCTACCATTTTTTTGAATTTAAACACTCTGACCAAAAAATCCTTTGTCTTCTCTTTTTTTCGACGTTCAATCGCACAAATAAAAAACATCTTTTCTCCTTTCAAACTAAATTTTTAAAATTCGCTTCAATTATTTTCTTTATTTTTTATTCTTTGTCAAATTTGATTTACTATCCTCGCAAGAAACAATAACACAATACTCCCCCTTCACTCCATCTTTTTGAATTGCCGTTAAAACCTCACTAATTTTACCACGATATATTTTTTCAAACATTTTCGTTAATTCTTTCCCCACTACTACTTCTAATCTACTCCCTTTATCATATTGATTCAATTCCGACAATGTTTTAATAATACGATAAGGTGATTCGTAAAAAACAACAGGATAAGGAGAATCAGCAATTTCTTTTAAAAATTTCTGACGCTGTTTTTTCATTGGTGGAAAGCCCAAAAAGAGAAAACGATTAGTATTAAAACCGGAAATAGAACAAAGAGCCGAAACCACTGATGCACCCGGCACAGGTACAATCTCCACTTCATGAATTTCTTTTAAAATCATTTTAATTAATTCATTGCCCGGGTCTGAAATACCCGGCGTGCCCGCATCAGAAATTAAAGCTAAATTTTTTCCTTGCTTCAATAAATCAATAATTTGATTCACTTTGTTTAATCGGCTATGCTGATGATATGAAATGAGCGGCTTATTAATTTGGTAATGATTTAAAAGACGCAACGAATGCTTTGTGTCTTCGCATAAAATAAAATCTACCTCCTTTAAAATTTTTAAGGCGCGCAAAGTGATATCTTCTAAATTACCAATGGGAGTAGCTATAATATAAAGTTTCATCTTTCTATTATTAAAATTCGTTTTCTAAAGCCGACGGCGTATAAATATTTCTTGGATCCCATAAAAACCATCCGCTGTAATTAGAACAATTATCAAATCCTTCTGTTTTCCAATTAGGGCATAGCGAATCATAAACCGCTTCTTTTTCTTTAATAATCATTGAGGCATTATAAGTAGCGCCCAGATCAAAATTTTGTAACCACGGCCGTAAAACAGCTACTTTTATATTTTGAGATGTATCTCCCACCGTTTGTTTTTCTTTAAATTGATCGATGCGTTCTTGAGCTTTATCTAAAGAATATTTGATTACTTCATAAGGATGGGCCGCTGGATTTTCATAACCTAAAAATCCTGATTCATAATGCGATGGATAAACCATCGGACAAATGTAATCAAAATAGGGAAGGAAGTTCTCAAAAACTTGACCAATGTTCATGTCGTGATTAAAAACGGTAGTCAGACCAAAAACATCTGCTGAAATTTTTATTCCCCACGGACGCAAATTAGCCGATAAGTATTCGGAAAAATCTTTAAGAACTCGGGCTTTTTCAACTTGACCATCATAAACAGGAAAAGCCATATTAGACAAAATACCATCTGAAGGAAAGCGAATGTAGTCAAAATTTAATTCATCAAATCCATAACGCATGGCTGATTTAGAAAGAACAAAAATATAATTCCAGATTTCGGGTGCAGCCGGATCAAGCCAAGCCAAGCCTCCATTATCCTTCCAAAGATCATTAGTTTGTTTGTTTTTTACTGCCAAATCTGGTCGTGCCTTAGCCAAAATCGGATCCTGAAAAACAGTAATCCGACCAATGGTATAAATACCGTTCTGATGTAATTTGTTTATCAATCCTTCTAAATCTTTAATCAAAACTTTTTCTGTCCCAAATTTTTTCAAAAAATCAGATTGGGTATCAAAAAGAATGTGACCGCTGTAATCCTTCAAATCAATTACCACTGCATTTAATTCTGTTTTATTAACTAAATCAATAATTTCCGTCATTCGCTTATCATTGCTGGCAGTATAAGCTGTTAAATAAATTGCCTTAATATCCTTGGGTGGATTTTCTAGCCGTTTTGGTGAATTATCAACGACTATCGCTTGTGATTGACCAGCGAGATTAAAATAAAAATGGACTGTATTAAAAAATTGGGAAATTACCACAACCACAATGACTAGTATTACCACAACAAACGTAATCATTAGTGGGGTAGAAATTTTTCTTTTCATAATCTTTTCTATTTTACCTTAAATAATTTTTAAATCAATTTTTTACTCTTTGTAGCTCATGAATTAATTCATGAATTAATTCATGAGCTACAAAAATTAACATATTTAAAATGTTTCTGATTTATTAATGGCTGCAAGTTGCGGCGATTTTTCTTTTAGAAAAATCGCCGCAACTCATCGCAATTCTTTTCTCTTATTTTTAATTTTGCTTTTTTCCTAGAAAAAGTTAAAATATAAATATAAATATGAGTTATTTAGCTTTATACCGCCGCTATCGGCCAAAAACTTTTGCCGAAGTCATTGGTCAAAAATCAATCATTCAAACTTTGTGCAATGCTCTAGCAACTAACCACGTTTCTCATGCTTATCTTTTTTGTGGCCAACGCGGTACGGGCAAAACAACTGTCGCTCGTCTTTTAGCCAAAGCTGTTAATTGTGAAAATCGTAAAGAAAACGAACATGAACCTTGTAATCAATGCGGATCTTGCATTGAAATAAATGAAGGCCGTTCGCTTGATTTAATTGAAATTGATGCTGCTTCTAATCGTGGCATTGACGAAATTCGAGAATTAAAAGATGGGATTCGCTTTGCACCGGTTAAATCCAAATATAAAGTTTTTATCATTGACGAAGTGCACATGCTTACCAAAGA